>Ga0315324_10000123_pt1 | contig 29109 bp, 24 predicted proteins | sample M150021515metaG_FD_203919 | JGI IMG/M metagenome (GOLD analysis project Ga0315324, IMG submission 203919) | Ammonia-oxidizing marine archaeal communities from Monterey Bay, California, United States - M1 500m 21515 | ecosystem: Environmental > Aquatic > Marine > Intertidal zone | place: USA...
CTTCTCGACGACCCATCGACCGAACCGTGCGGCATCTGCGACAACTGCCGAGGCGAACGGTTCGGGACCGAGCCCGAAGGCTCGGTGATCGCTGAAGCCGACAATCGGCTCCGCCACGAACACATCGAAATCAGCCCCCGCAAGCAGTGGCCGTCAGGGCTCAGCCAACCCAAAGGCCGGATCACGGCCGATCAACGAACCGAATCGGGCTGGTGCCTCACCCGACTCGACGGCCCGGGCTGGGCCCCGTTGGTGCGGCAAGGCCGACAGAGCGGCAGGTTCGCCGACGAACTGGTCGGCGCCATGGCCGAAATGCTCGAAGAACGCCTCGGCGACAACGCCCATGGCTGGCTCACGTTCGTGCCGTCGGAACGCCGCCCCGCCCTGGTCAGCGACTACGCCGCTCGCATGGCGGCTCGGCTCCAAATCCCCGTCCACGACATCGTCGCCAAGACCAGAACCACCGAACCCCAGTCGACAATGAACAATTCGGCCACGCAGGTCAGCAACATCTGGGGTGCGTTCGAGATCAGCGACAAGCCCCCGGCGGGCCCCTGCCTCCTCCTCGACGACATCATCGACTCAAAATGGACCATGACCGTTGTCGCTGCCGTGCTTTCGCAAGCCGGCGCCGGGCCGGTGACCCCACTCGCCCTCGGCTACGCCGGAACCTCCGGCTGACGATGCTGGCCGGCCCGAGATACGGTCTGATACATGCCGTCCGACTTTGCATTCAAGACCTTGAACACGATCCATCGCACCATCCAAACGGTGAGCGGTGGTCGGCTGGGATGGTCGCTCGCCAAGATGCTCGTCGTCGAACTCACCACCACCGGCCGCAAAAGCGGCCAGCCTCGTTCGGTCATGCTCACATCGCCGCATCAAGACGGCGACACCATCGTGCTCATCGCGTCCCGCGCCGGTGACGACCATCACCCCGCATGGCTTCTCAACTTGCGTGATAACCCGTCGGTCGTCGTTGGCACCAAGGACGGCACCACGCCGATGACCGCTCGCATCGCCGACGAAGCCGAACGCGCCGAACTGTGGCCCAAGATCACTGCGGTGTACAAGGGGTACGACGGCTATCAACACAAGACCGACCGCCTGATTCCGGTCGTGCTGCTCGAACCGGTCAGCTAGACACCGCCGCAAACGCCCGCAACACGGCGCCGGAACTGTCACACCCCGCTGGGAGGCTGACAGTTCCTTCATGCGTGACACCTACACATTTCACTCCCCCGAAACCGACCGACTCGTTTCGTTCGCTGAGGTCGACGAGTTCGAATACGTCGGCATCGCCGAGCGAGCAGATGGGCATCAAATCCACCTGCATCGCCACCCCCACACCGGTGATTGGCGAAACCTCGACGCACAGGGTCGTCTCTACCAGTTCGCCGGCGCAGATCCCGACGACCAGCGCGAAGGCTGGTTCGTTCGCACGATCGCTGCGTCGGGGAATACCGCTACTACCGATGGAGTTGAACCGGGCACGCTATGACCAGCCCCGTGAAGCAGACCTTTCCCCTTGGTGCCCAGTGGCCGACCATCGACCCGTTCTTGTTCGTCGCTCACCACAACGACGACTATCCCGAAGGGCGTGAAGACCTTTCGCCGGCTGCGTCGCTTTCCGGACGCGACATCGGCCAAGACTTCTCGGCCAAAGATGGCTGGAGCATGTATCACGGTTCGAAGGTGCCCGGTTTCCCTCAGCACCCACATCGAGGGTTCGAGACGATCACCCACCTTCGTCGAGGGTTGTGCGATCACGCCGACTCGCTGGGGGCCACCGCACGGTTCGGCCACGGGGACACCCAGTGGATGACGGCAGGCGCCGGTGTTCAGCATGCCGAGATGTTTCCCCTGGTGAACCGTGACGTCGGCAACCCGCTCGAACTCTTCCAGATTTGGCTCAACCTCCCCGCCGTCGACAAAATGGTCGACCCGTACTTCACCATGCTGTGGAGCGACATCACGCCTCGACACATCGCCAAAGACAGCGACGGTCGTCTCACCGAGATCACCATTATCGCCGGGTCACTCGAGGGCCATGAGGCGCCCGCACCCCCGCCCAACTCGTGGGCTGCACGCATCGAGGCCGACGTGGCCGTATGGCACATCCGCATGGATGCCGGCGCCGAATGGACGATGCCCGCCGCTCACGGCGACGACACCCGGCGCGTCATCTACGCCTTTGATGGTTCATCGGTCGAGATCGGCGATCAGACGATCGACGCTGGCACCGGGGCGTTAACCGACGCGTCGGTGGATGTGGCGCTGACCGCGGGTCCGGATGGGGTTGAGTTGATGGTGTTGCAAGGCTGCCCCATCGGTGAGCCCGTCGCTCAGTACGGCCCGTTCGTCATGAATACCGACGACGAGATTCAACAGACGATGGCCGACTATCAGCGCACCCGGTTCGGTGGCTGGCCCTGGCCGACACCGACCCCCGACCATGGTCGTGACGCCGGCCGGTTCGCCATCCACGCCGATGGCCGCCGCGAGGACCGTCACTGACCGCAACAGCGGTCAGTCGATCACGGCCTGCAACTCTCGAACCGGCACCGTCAGCGCGGTGCCGAGAGTTAGAGATCCCCACGGATGCTCGTCCGGGTTTTGGTCGTTGCGCTGGAGGATGTCCCACGTGATGGTGGCACTCACCGCGAATTCGCCGGCGCCATTCGCTCCATATACGTAGGTGCAGTTGCTGTGTTGGTTGGCGCTGCCGTGGCGGTCCCACACGGTGGTGGCGCCGCCCTCACGAGTGCATGTGACACGGTCACCGTTGCCCATGTTCCAGGTGACCGATCGAAACACCGGCCGAACCGTCGCCCACACCGGGCCGGCGTCGGCAGAGATCGACGGATAGTCGAGCTGGCTCGTCACAGCCAACCATGTCTCGACGCCCACGATCTGGTCGCCGGCCGGGCTGAGAGCGGGGAGCGGAGACTCGAAATCGAGGTGGTCGACCGCAAACCGGGCAACCTCGGCGGTGTCGGCTGCGATCCCGGGCGTATCGCCCACGATATAGCTGGCCGTGATCGGGTAGCCGGCGACAATCGACTCATCATCAGAGAAGTGACACTCGATGTAGTAGTAGTGGCCTTCCACCAGGTTTTCGACCCCGCCGAGAGCCGGGGCATCCACCGCATGCCCGATGTCGTGCCAGCTGCACAGAATCAACCGCCCGCCACTTGAACCGGGTGATCCGGTGATCACAAGATCAGACTCAGACCCCGCCCACACCAACAGCGTTGAATCAACTATCCCTACCCCCGAATCGCCGCCGCCTAGATCGCCACCGCTCGATGCCGCTTCAACTGGAGCAGTGAGACCTGATGATGCAATGAGGCAAAGAATCAGAAGGCTTCGGCGCATGGCGTGTCTCCTTCGAGTTGCTCGATGGAGGTCGAGTCGATCACGCGCCAGCCGAGGTCATCCTGCAGGGTTAGCTGGATCCAGAAATAGAGGACCTCATCGTTGAGAACTTCTTGGGTCTCGATGCTGTAGAGGACGGTGTCATCGCGTAGGCAAACGTTGATGACGGCGAAGCCGTCTTCGACGACGAGTACCTCAAGTCTTGGGAGTTGGTTCTGCTCCGGCTCGGGATAGCGGTTTCCTTCTCCCGCGGCCGCCTTCTCGCGCGACCGCTCGCGGAGGTCGTCTAACTGTTCGCCCGAAGCGACCGTTGCCCAGAGGGGTGACTCAGGGTCAGGTGGGTTGTTCGCTTCCACGATCACATCCCAGAAGCGCCTGACCACATCAAGGATCTGGTCTTCGTCGCTGGGCCCTGGGTCTGCGGTGGTGGTTGTCGGTACTTGCGTCGAGGTGGTCGTCGAGGTGGTGGTTGGGGCTTCAGTCACCGTTGTTGATGTGGTTGACGAACTTGTCGAGGACGGCATTGCCCCCTCGTTTGCACCGCCACAAGATGTCGCCAAAATGAGCACACAGAGCGCTCCGCCAACTATCCGCCTCATACTGCTATTTGAAACTACACGAAAGTCACGCACAGACCAAGGGGCAACTTTGTCAGTGCCCGCTCTTGACGAAGTAGATGGAAACAGCATGAAATAGCATCATATGTCTTCCAACTCTGAATCAGACCTTCTGTTCTTCGATGTTGATCGGGCGGATGAACTCGCCCAACTCATGGCGCAAACGTCTCACCAGCTCTTGATGGACTCGTTCAGCATCAGCCGAATCCTCGACGACGCCACGGTTTTGCTTCGAGTCAACGCGCGAGCATTCGGCAGCGGCGATCCAGACCTCCGACTCCAGCGGGCCGCGAGAGAGGTCGAGGACCTGGCCCGTGAAATCCATCAGCGGGTCGCCAGTGTTCGCCAACATCATGCCGACCGCGCTCAACTTGGGTCATTGAGCACTCGGATCATCAGATGGGATGGCCCGCCCCATGATCTGCAACTCCTCGACACCAGGACACAACGCCACACCCTGCTGCTGTCACTCTTGGACGGGGACGTGCTCGCGGCGAGGCTGGTGAGCGCCGCCCTCGACCGGGGACTCAGCTACCCCGATGCGCTCGACGCTGTTCACGCCCAGATGGTCATCAACGCTCGCGCCGACGGACTCGTCGACGCGTTCGGTATCACCGCGACCGAAGCCCAGGCATGGATCGTCCGGATCGACCTCGACCTCCTGCGCGTGCAGGACCTCGGCTACAGCCTCGCCGAGGCCGAGGCCGCCGTCTCACTCGCCGTCCACTACTCGACCGATCTCGACACGGCGATCGCCTACGCCCAGAGCACCAACACCAACCTCATCGAATCCATGGGCAAGGTGATCGCCGGCCAGGGACTGGGTGTGACCGCGGCCGAGTTCGATGCCCTCACCGGCCTCACCGCTCACTTTTCGCAACTCGACCGTCTACCGGGTAGCGGCATCACCAACGACAAGGTCACGATCGCCGACCTCGAATACATCGTCGCCAACGAATGTCGCTTCGCCGACAGCCAAGTTTTCGCCGCAGCCGCCCTCCTCGCCAACCCCGAACTCTTCAACCGCCTCGACACAGCGCGCGACAATGACGACATCCTCGGCCCCGAGCGTTTCGGCGACGTTCGACCCGGTGACGGCGTGATCTCGCTCGACGACCTCGAAGCGTTCATGTACAAGGCGCAACTCACCCACATCCTCTCCCCGTTCGTCGACGAAATCGACATCGCCACCAACCCAGCCGGCGTCATCGACGGCATCTATTCGCGCCGCGATCTCGAAGCGTTCCTTGCCGATGCATCGGCCAACGCCGCACCCGAATCGCTCACCGCGGCGCTCACCGCTGCGATCGACAACGGCTGGTTCGATCAGAACTGGTTTCACCAGCACCGCGAAGAACTCGCCTACGCGGCAGCGATGGTTGCGGGCGGCACCGTCGTCTTCGTCAGCGGCGGCCTCGGCGCTCCGGTCCTCGTCATTGCTGGTGTGGCCGGTGGAACCGCTGCCGGCGCCACGGTGATGGCTGTCAACGCGATGACTGGCGACGAGTTGACCAACGGCCTCGCTCATGGCGTAACCGCCGGCGTCATCATCGGGGTCAGCTCAGCTTCGATGGTGCACAGCGCTGGCACTGCCGCCACCGCCACAGGCACTCATCGCACCGCTGCCACGGTGAAAGCAGCGGCCGAAGCCACCGGACTCGTCTCGGCCGGCGCAACCGACATCCTCATGCCCGAAGACATTGAGGAACCCGTCAAGGAGGTCGCGGGCATCGTCAACAAACCTCTCGTCGGCGTCAGCATCCATCATTCGAAAAACCTCACCGATCTTGCTGGTCCAGCAGCATCAGAAATCGTCTTCGAATAGCGACCTGCCCATGATCTACGGTGTGTCGATGGTTCGCCTTGCTGATGTGCCAGAAGCCGAACGCAACGTGATTCTCGGTCTCGCGCTACCGACCTACGACACGAACCCGGCCGTGGCGGGCCCTCCGTTGAGGGAACGCCGGGTGGCGGTGGTCTCCACCGCAGGGCTGCATCGACGCAACGACCGCCCGTTTCGGCCCGGCGATGAGGACTATCGCGTCATCCCCGGTGATACCGCTGCCAGCGAGATCATCATGTCGCACGCCTCGCCCAACTTCGACCGCACCGGCTACCAAGCCGACATCAACATTGCCCTGCCAATCGAGCGCCTTCGGGAGATGGCGGCAGATGGAGAAATCGGATCTGTTGCCGACCTCCACTACTCGTTCATGGGTGCCACCGAACCCGAATACATGGAGGCAACGGCGCACGAACTCGCCCGTCACCTGATCGCCGACAAGGTCGATGCCGTCCTACTTGTTCCCATTTGACCGGGATGCACGCGCGCCGTGGGCGGGCTCTCACACTTCCTCGAAACCGATGGTCTGGCCACCACCCAGATCAGTCTCGTGCGCGAGCACACCGAAGCAATGAAGCCACCACGGGCATTGTGGGTGCCGTTCATTCTCGGCCGTCCACTCGGCGAGCCCAACGATGCAGCGTTTCAGCGGCGAGTCCTTCGAGGTGCGCTCGACCTCCTCGAACGGCCCCTGGGAGACGTCCCTATCCTCGTCGACCACACCGAGGAGGCCGACGGGGCAACGGAGCTCGATGGACGTACCTGCCCAGTCAACTATTTGCCGGTCGAGCACGACGGATCGCTTGCCAATCGGCTCGCTGACGAGATTGTGTCACTCGCCACGTGGTACGAGTTGAGCGTCGAACGAACCGGGCGCACAGTCTTCGGTGGCGCCGCCATGACGATCGACGAAGTCGCCGACGCATTGGTTGGTGCAGTTGACGGGGCCGTGGCGGCAAATGCCGAGCAACTCAGTGCGGGCGACACGCTTCGCCTTGCCGGCGAAGACCTCAAAGCGTGGGTGACCGAAGCCGCCACCGCTCAGCCCGGCAAGATGACGGCCTACGCGCTGAAGGCCTGGTTTTGGGAGCAAACCGTTGCCGGCGAAACGCTCCTTGCGGCCTACCAGTCAAGCAAGACCAGCGACAACGAGTCTTGGCGCTACCAAGCCCCGGTCCTCATCCCCGCCGAACTCCGCTGAATCCCACCAATGACACCCTCCTCGTGAACATCCCGCGGCGGCGTCTCTGCATTCTTGTGGCCAAACGTGGCGGGGGAGTATTCGGGCCATCGCCTACTGTCATGTCATGGCCCGCGCAGCCGATATCTTTGAAATCGAACGATCCGTCACGCCCCGTGCACCGGAGTTCCCAGCCACCCCCGGTGATACACCGGTGACCGGCCCTGCGATGCCGCCCATCTCACCCACCGCCGAATGCCCCAGCTATCAGGCCGTCATCAGGGTCAGCCGCGACGCAACTGACCGCACCCCAAGCAAGACACGAGAGAAGATCTTCAGATGAGCACTGTTCTGGTTACCGGTGCCTCCGGTTACATCGCGAAACACATTGTTCGTGAGCTCCTCGAGAAAGGTCACGCGGTCCGTGCCAGCACACGATCCGGAAAGCGACGGGCCGAGATCGATGCCTTGTTTCCCGATGCTGAAATTGATCATGTCTCCCTTGATCTAACGAGTGACGACGGCTGGACCGAGGCACTCGACGGCGTGGATGTGCTCATGCACACCGCGTCGCCGTTACCGAGTGATCAACCCAAGGATCCGCAGGAACTAATCCGCCCAGCCGTTGACGGCACAAAGCGAGCCTTGCGGGCGGCCCACGGCGCGGGCGTGCATCGTGTGATCCTCACGTCCAGCGTGGCCGCGGTCTTCAAGGGCGCAAACCTGGCGAATGGCGCGACGCTCAACGAGTCGGACTGGACCGATCCGAACAGCCCCCGTGCCACGGCGTATGACACATCGAAGACCTTGGCTGAGCGTGCGGCATGGGAGTTCGTGGCTGACCATGGCGAGATGAAGCTGACAACCATCAACCCCGGCGGCGTGTTCGGGCCTGCTATGGACATGAACTATGGGGCCTTGCTCGGATACGTCGAGCGCTTCCTCGACGGCGGCGTTCCCATGGTGGCGAACCTGACGTTCAGCATTGTCGACGTCCGCGATGTTGCCCGCATGCACGTGGCCGCAATGGATCAGCCTGAGAGCAGTGGCGAACGTTTCATCGCGTCCGCCGGTGATGTGAGCATGGTCGAGCTCGCCCGACTCCTCGCCGAGGAGTACCCCGACCGGAAGATCTCGACTCGGAAGGCCCCGGATTTTCTGATTCGCAGCATTGCCACATTCGTGCCCATGCTGCGAGCGGTTGTCCAAAACCTGGGCATGCACAACCCCATTGATGGCACGAAGGCGTCGACCACCTTCGGGTTCACCTACATCACGCCACAGGAGGCTGTGCTCGAGTCGGCCCGCTATCTGGTGACCAACGGCAAGTAGCCGACCCGCCGGCTGTCACCAAGTCGTGCCACGGAGGCGGTTACTGCCGGGTCAGCCGGTGATTCTGAGAGGCCGAATCTGGCATGGAAACGACGGAGCGGCTCGGGGGCCCACCAGTTCCACCTGCCTGCCACCGTCATCAGTGCCGGAACGAGCGCGACCCGCACGATAAAGGCATCAATCAGTACGGCGACAGCCAAGCCGATCCCGAACAATTTGATCGTCGACACGCTCGATGTGGCGAAGGCGAGGAACGTGACGGCGAGCAGAAGCGCAGCAGCCGTCACCAAGCGTCCGGTTTTGGCGAGACCGAACACGATGGCTCGCTTGTTGTCGCCGGTGCGGTCGTACTCCTCTTTCATCCGGGCGAGAAGGAAGACCTCATAGTCCATGCTCAGCCCGAAGGCGATGCAAAACATCAGGATCGGGGTGGTGGTATCGGTCGTGCCTGTTGCGGTAAAGCCGAGCCATCCCGAGCCGTGACCACTTTGGAAGACCCACACCATCATTCCGAACGTGGCGCCGAGCGACAGTATGTTCAAAATGATCGCCTTGAGTGGTACGAGCACACTGCCGAACATCAAAAACAGGAGCACATACGTGGCGGCCACGATCATGCCGCCGGCAATCCAGATGCGGTCAAAGATCGCGGTCTTCGAGTCGATGAGAGCCGCCGTGGCGCCGCCCACCAGCAGGCCATAGCCAGCGGAAACGTCCTGGTTCGCTAACTCCCGTACGTCGCGGATCAGCGTCTCGCGTTCCTCAGAGATCGACTCGACCGACGGCACAACATTGAACCAGACGGCGTCGGCTCGCACGAACCGTTCGATGTTTCCGCTCGACGGCACGATGTTGGCACCGTTTGTGAAGGTGCCGGTTGCCGAGTCGACGTGGTCAACTCCGTCGAGGATGGAGATGGCGAGCGCCAGCCCCGTGATATCGCCGAGATCAACGTCGGCGCCCGAGTCCGAGAGTGCAATAACGGGAAACGCACTGGCTTCTTGCGAATCGAACTCGGTGCGGATGAGATCGGAGACTGCCCGCACGGGATCGTCGGCGGGCAACGCACGATCGTCGGCCTCGCCCCAATTGACACCAAGGAATGGAACCGCCACAGCGATCAGCAGCCCGACGCTGAGCACGATCACGGGCCACGGTCGTTTGGTCATGGCCTGGCCAAGGCGGCTCCACCGATTCAGGGCATGGCGTGGAGTCTTGGGCGAGAAGATCGACCAGCGGTTGATCCGGTCGCCGAGCACGCTCAGCACTGCTGGGAGCGCAATGACCGAGATGGCCATGGCCAGGGCCACCACCCCGATACCGGCGTAGGCGAAGGATCGCAGGTAGTACAACGGGAAGACGAGAAGCGCGGCGAGAGAAATGGCGACGGTGAGTCCGCTGAACGCAATCGTGCGTCCGGCGGTCTGCACGGTGCGCACGACTGCATCGTCGACGCAGAGGCCGCCGGCTCTCTCCTCGCGAAAGCGGCTCACCATGAGCAGCGAGTAGTCGATCGCCAGTCCGAGTCCGAGTGCGGTCACGAGGTTCAGTGCGAAGATCGAGACGTCGGTCATCGATGTGAGCACGTGCAACACCAGGAAGGTTCCGGCGGCGGCCACAACACCGACCCCGATTGGTAGCAGCGCGGCGGCGACGGTGCCGAAGACAATGATGAGGAGGATGAACGTTGCGGGAATGGCTATCGCTTCCGCGAGGGCAAGATCTTCTTCGATCACGGTGCCTGTCTGGTCGAAGACCGCCTCGCGGCCCCCGATCTGTGCGAGGAGCGTGCCCCGTTGTGTGCTCGAGTAGGCGGCAACGAGATCCGAGACCAGTTGTTGGCGGGTCAGGTCGTTTTCGTCACCTGTGAGTCGAAAGAGGATGAGGGCTCGGTTGCCGTCAACCGAACGCAGCGAGTCGTCACCGGTGTTCCAGTAGGAGACCACGTCGTCGGTTCCTGCGATGGCGGCGATTTCGTCGGTCAGTGCGAGGCCATTGATTACGGCGTCAGGACTGTCGACGGTGGCCTCAGCGGGCAGCACGGTGGCAAGCACGACCAGGTCGGGGAAGCCGGTGTTGAATCGCTCGTCAAGCTCGGCGCGAGCCTGAACAGAGTCGCTGTCGGGATCGTCGAACCCACCTTGACCCAAACGGTCGGCGACACCTCCGCCGAGAGCGATGGAGACGACGAACGCGAGAGCAGTCACGATGAGGACCGCACGGCGGCGTTCGACAGCCAGCCGACCGAGGCTCGTCATGATGAACGGACCCCTCCCTACGCGCGAACACCACTACGTAACGCGGTCGCAATTACCAGCGTAGGCGGTCACATGCAGGCTTCGCTAGTCATGTTTAGGCCAGCGGCGAGTCGACCATTAGGGTCTGCTGGATGCGCCGTTTCCTGATCGACACCGATACTGCGAGCGATGACGCAGTCGCTATCGTCATGGCCCTACGCCAACCCGACGTTCATGTTGAGGCGTTGACGGTGGTCGCCGGCAATGTCGGCCTCGTCCAGGCAGTGCAGAACGCGCTCTATGTCGTGGAGTTGTGCGGCGAGAAAACTCCTGTTCATGCAGGTCTGGCGAAACCGATAATGCGCACGCTCGAGACCGCGTCCGAGGTGCATGGCGAGGACGGGATGGGCGATTGCGGGCTGCCACTGCACGGCCGCAGGCCCGCCGACGGTCGTGGCGTGGACGTCATCGTCGACACGATCCTGGGGTCGCCCGGAGAGATCACCCTCGTCTGCCTCGGCCCGCTGACCAATATTGCGGCCGCCTTGTTGCGGGCTCCAGAAATCGTCGACGCCGTTGGACGAGTGGTCATCATGGGTGGCACCGGCGTGCAGGGGCCGGGCAATGTCACCGCCATGGCGGAGTTCAACTTTTGGGCCGATGCCGAGGCTGCGTCGATCGTCACTGCTTCAGGCATGCCGCTGGAGTTCGTGGGCTGGGACGTGTCGATCACCTCGGCCGTGGTCACCCAGGACCGCTTTCACGAGCGTGACGCACTCGGCACGCCGATGGCCGCGTTTTCTCGCGATGTCGCCCAGGCCGTGCGCCGTTTCGCTATGGGGATCGGCCTCGAAGGTGACGATCTTCCCGACCCGATCGCTATGGCGCACGCCATAGACCCGTCGGTAGCCGAGATCTCTCGCCTTCATGTCGAGGTCATGTTCGGCGACGGCTTACAGCGTGGTGCGATGTCGATCGACAAGCTCGGATCCACCGGCGCCACCCCCAACGTCGACATCGTCACCCACTATCCGAGCGATCATTTCTTCGAGATGTTGTTCAACGCTCTGAAGTAACGCAGAGGGGACAGACCCCCAGCATTACTTAGTCGTCGAACGGGTCAGTGAGGAATGCTTCGACATCTTCGCGGAAGGTGGGATCTACTTCCCGCAGAGCGATGACGGGCCGACTGTCTTGCCGCGCCCCCAACAGAGTTGGGCATCAGTGCTCAGGACCATGGCCCAGCGCGTCGAAGGAACAGTACGAAAGTTTTTTCGCAACGGCCAAACATTTCAAACTCCTCGTGCGTGAGTACCAGTGAGTGGCGACGGCAATGCGCGACGAGCAAACGAGTAGAGGTTGGGTATGGCCCGAGAATTTGACCGGTTCTTCCGGGAGAACTACGACACGACGGTTCGAGGATTGATCCTCGACGGCACCCGTGCAGACGACGCCCACGACGCGGCCCAGGAGGCATACGTTCGAGCCTTTGCCCGCTGGTGGCGTGTCGGTCACTATCGCGAACCTGTCGCCTGGGTGCGGCGTGTAGCGGTGAACGTCACCCGCGATCAGCACCGTCGTCTGGTGACCCACGAGAAGGTAATGCCGAAGCTGGCGACGACGCAGGTCGTTGATGGACCCGACTCGGGCACTGATCTTGACGGACCACTCGACGAAGCCCTCGACCAACTCCCGCCCCAGCAGCGCCAAGCCGTCGACCTCTACTACGGCGCTGGTTTCAGCACCGAGGAGGCAGCAGGTCGCATGGGGATCTCCCCGGGTGCGGTCCGTTTCCACCTCAGTCGAGCCCGTCGCACCCTCAAGCCCCGCATGGCCGAGCGAATCGGTCACCAGGAGATGGCCCGATGAACGAACAAACTTCTCAGAACGAAACTGACCTGATTCTCGAGCAATTGCGTCCGCGCATGCGTTCCGCCCGGATCAGTCACGTGCGCCGGATGATCGGCGGTGTAGCCCTTGTGCCGTTGCTGGCCGTGAGTGCTGCTGCCATGGCATCGGCCAACGGCGATGCTTCCGAGGTCGAGACCGCCCACAGCATCCCTGAGGACACTGTGCCCGGGGTCGAGGTCCCCGACATCGGCGACGCTGATGGAGCAGACGGCACCGACGCCAAGGTTGAGGAAGTCAGCACCAGCACAGCGGCCCCCATCACGATCGACCCTCCGGATCAGGTCGTCCACGACGTTGACCTCGGTGAACTGGGCACTGCAGAGGTCGAAGAAACTCGCGGTGGTGAGATCAAGGTGCTCTCGTATGGCCTGACCGAAGGATGGGAAGTGATCAGTGCCGAGTTCGGCGGCAAGTATCTCGTCGTCGTCATCGCCAACGGCGATCTCAAAAAGGAGATCACCATCAAGCCCGGTCTACGTGGCGAACTCAGCGTGATCGTTGAAGAGGTCATCGCGCCAACAACCACCACTGTCAAGCCCGAACCCAAGACGGTAGCGCCTGTAATCGTCGACAGATTCGTGGTCGAGGTTCCCGGCAAGGGCAGCTTCGTTGTCGAACGTGAAGGCGGCACACTCTGGGTCGGCGACGTCACCGTGAACGAGGGCCACACGTATGAGGTCATCAAGGCTGAAGGCTGGAAGGTCTACGTCGGCTTCATCAACGGTGAGCACATCTGGTACGGCAAAGCGCTCATCAACGACAACAACGAGGTCGAGATCCATCGCTGGGATGAAGCGATCGCTCCGGAGCCGGTCTACGAGTGGGTCGAGATCCCTGGAGTTGGCGCTGCCAAGTTCAAGCTCTACGACGGCCAGCTCTACGTGAAGGAGCTCGCTCCCTCCGCTGGCTTCGAAGCCTGGGACTACAACGAGGGTGCGCCTGGATCCACGGCCAAGGTCGACTTCGAAGGCGAAGGCCAGATCTGGTTCATTGACGCCTGGATCGACGAGGCCGGCGATATGGACTGGAACTCGTACCAGGGCGATTAGCCCCGCAAACCGCTCAAAAGCTGATTCATCCCCAGTGTTGACCGAGCGTGTGGCTCCCCTCGGGGGCACACGCTCGAGTCGTTTTTCAGCCGACAGCTACCTACTCTTCTTCGTCAGCTACCGCGACGGTGGGAGCGTCTTCGCCGCCGTCGTCATCAGCAGGTGTGGCTTCGGCGGGGGCTTCCTCGGCGGGGGTTGCTTCGGCTTCGGCTTCAGCGGGGGCTTCCTCGGCGGGGGTTGCTTCGGCTTCGGCGGCGGGCTCGGGCTCTTCGCCGTCACGTAGCTTGCGCCATGCGTCGTTGGCCTCGCGGTACGCGGCGTCGGCGGCGGCCTTATCTTCAGCTGAGCCGGATGCGCTCAGCTTCTTGACGAGGGCGGCGGCCTCTTCCTTGGCCCGTTCCGATTTCTTGACACGCTTCTCGCGCTGGGAGCGCTCGCGGTCAGCCTTCACGTACTCGTTGTAGAGCGTGAGGGCGGCGTGGGTCTCGTCGTCGAGGGTGGGCGCAGTAGTGGTCTCGGCCATAGCCATCAGTCTGGCCGGTTGTTCACCGAATCCAACGAGGGAATCAGGATTCCACCGCAGGGATTCCCCGACGCTTCTCGCCACGCATGTCGAAGGCCACCTTCACCGCTCCTCGCGAGCCGGCTTCGGCGGCATGAACAAGGGCCTCGCGATAGCGAACGAGGGGATAGGTGGCCGACACGAGGCGGTCGAATGGGACCTTCCCGGCCAGCTCTAGGGCGAGCGCAAACGCTGATGCGATGCGGCCGTCGGGAAGAGTTTCGGTGCCGTAGGTGTAGGTGCCGATCAGCTCAGTTTCGCGATGCCACAAGGCGGTGAGGTCGAGTTCAACCACGCCCGGCATACCGAGAAGCACAACGCGGCCTCGGGGACGGCACATTGAGATAGCAGACTCGATCGACTCCTGGCTGCCAACGGCGTCGATTACGACATCGGCGCCGCCTGAGAGGCGGGGGCCGACCATGAAGGAGCCGGTGGCGCGGCGAACAGCGCGGGCCAGTTCGCCGGGAGCGCACACGACGTCGGCGCCAAACTCTGCAGCGAGATCTTTCTGCACCGGGTACTTGGCCCCGATCATGATCGAATCGGGGTTGGTGAAGTGCCGGAGTGCGGCAACGGTGACAAGGCCCATGGCGCCGGCACCAATCACGGCGACGGTCTCGCCGTCCTTGACGTTGGCTCGCAGCGCGGCGTGTACGCCGCCGGCCACGGGCTCGATCGTGACGGCGAGCTCGTCGCTCATCCAGTCCGGAACGTCGTGGAGCTGGCTCGGGTGCGCGACGAACTCGGTGGACCATCCGCCACCGGTACTCTCACAGAAGCCGGTCTGCAAACCGGGTTCGAGGTGCCCGCAGGTGAGATGGCGGTAGTCGTTGCCGTCGGCCGGCGAAGCGCCTTCGAACGGTGGTTCAAAACCGCGGCACGTGTGGCCGAGCACTGGCTCGAGCACAACACGACGGCCATCAGCAGTGTCGGCCACAACCTCGTGACCGGGCACGAAGGGAAACGACACGAAGTCTTCGAAGTAGCGCGAGGCGTGTCCGTCGATCGTGGAGAGATCAGAACCGCAGATGCCGGCTAGTCGTGGCCAGACCCGGACCCAGTCCTCGGTGGGAAGGTCGGGGGCCGCGTCGTCAATGAGGCTCAGTGGACCGACCGTGCCGCCAGCACCCGGTCGGAACCGCGCCGCGATCATCGCTGCCGCGTACTTGCTTTCATTTCGACTGAACCGAAGTGCCTTCACGATGCGGATGGTACCGGCTTGACGCGGTCTCGCACTAGAGCGCGGGCCGAGAGGATAGCGAGAGCCATAGCAAGGACTGCCGCGAACGCCGTGTAGGAGTAGCCCGCAGCGAGCGCATCAACGACGGGTTGGTTGACGCCCGCATCTTCCCCACCCAGTAGTTCTCGGACTGTCTCAACATTGCCGGTACGTCGATCGACGGTGGTGAAGATGATCACGCCGGCCAGTCCGACACCGTAGGTAATGCCGACAGTCCGCAGGAACTGGTGGACCGCGTTGATGCGGCCCATTTCGTTGAGATTGACACGGGACTGCAGCATGACGACGCCAGTTGTTGATATGGCCCCGATTCCTGAGCCAGTCCAGAACAGGCTGATGAACAGCATCCAGATGGGAACCTCAGCACTGACGCTCAAGGCGACGGCGATAGTGCCACAGAGTGCATTGATCGATGCCCCGAAAATGATTGGCTCGGGCGGGTACCGGCGTTGGAGCCGACTCGCGGTAAAGGCCGATATCGACCATGCAGTCGACATCCACACGATCGAGAATGCGGCTGCTGCAACGGACAGACCCCGAGCGCCGCGGAGATAAATCGGAAGGAACGCGTGGATGCCGATACCGGCGCCGACCACCAGCGCCGACGTGAGGTGCACGTTTCGAAACTTGGGCGACATGATGTGGGTGATACGGACGACCGGGTGAGCCGAGCGGCGCTCATGAGGGATGTACATGGCAGCAGCGATCAGTGTCACGACGACACCCACTGCGATCAGAGGCAGAGAGCCTTGTGCCGTGGCGAGCGCGGCGGCGGTGATCGCGGTGACCAACGCAATACCGCGGCCATCGACTGAGCTTCGCTCGGCGTCCTCGGCGCGGTCCGGCATTTTGTTCCAAGCCAGCACCGCGGCAATCGCAGCGACAGGCACATTCATCAAGAAGATGCCTCGCCATCCGACGGTCGAGACGAGACCTGCCGCGATGGTTGGGCCCGCCACACTCGTGACCCCCCACACCGTGGAATTGGCGGCGAACACTTTTGCCCGGGTCTGTGGGGGAAACAGAATTCCCACTGCCGCCATCACCACCGTCATCACCAGACCGGCGAAGACTCCCTGAAACGCCCGGGCCGCCACGAGCGCCAACATTGATGGCGCAAATGCACACAGCACAGATGTGACGATGAATCCCATCACTCCGACGCGGAAAATCCGACGGGCACCGACACTGTCGATTAGCGGCCCCACCGCCAGCATGGCGACGCCAGAGGTGAGCAGTTCCACCGAGATCGTCCACGGGAGCAGGGCCACATCGCCAAGGTCGTTGCCGACTTCAGGGAGTGCGGCACTGACCGCCAGATTGTTGTAGGCGACGATGCCGATTGCCGCCATGACTGCGATCGTTGTACTTCGCCACTGTTCCGAGAAGATCCCTTCCTCGGTGTCAGTGTTCATCGACATTCGTGAACGCTACTGCTGACTATGGTCACACAGGTCGGGAAAGCTTCGAAGAGTCGATGGGGAACGAGTGATCTACGGTTGTTGCCGTGAACGGTTGCCCAGAGGCAAGGAATCGCATGAGTAATGCGCGGGTGCAACACCCGGGAGGTTGGCTGTGACTTCACTCGCTCGCCATAAACAAGTCTTTGGTCATAGTGCGCCGCTCTTTTACGACGAGCCGATCGAGCTCGTTGGAGGGAAAGGCGTCTGGTTGTTTGATTCGGACGGTCGGCGCTATCTCGACGCCTACAACAATGTCCCCTGCGTGGGCCACGCCAACCCCCGCGTTGTCGCGGCTGTCAGCGCTCAAATGGCAACGCTTCAAGTACACAGTCGTTACGTCCATGGCCTGGTCGTGGAGTACGCCGAACGTTTGGCTGCGCTTCACCTCGAGCCGCTGGCATCTCTGGTGTTTGCGTGTTCGGGAACCGAGGCCGATGAGGTGGCAATGACGATGGCCCGCCTCGCCACAGGTAAGCGTGGATTCATTACCAGCGAAGCCGCGTACCACGGCAATAACACTGATGTCGGCCGGCTGAGCGATATTGGTGGACGCTCTGCCGCCGGCAAACCGGTCGACCCTGAAGTGCGAGGGGTGCCCCTGCCGGATGGTTCCCGCCGGTTCGTCGATGGTGTCGCTGACGCCATCGGGTCGCTCGACGAGGCCGGCATCGGGGTAGCGGCGGTACTGATGTGCTCGATCCTCGCCAACGAGGGCCTACCGCCGCTCGCGGCAGGGGAGATGGCAGAGGTAGTCGAGTTGGTGCACGCAGCTGGCGGACTGATGATCGCCGATGAGGTCCAAGCTGGCTTTGCTCGCAGCGGATGCTGGTGGGGTTATGAGTTCTCCGGCTTTGAGCCAGATATCGCGGTGATGGGTAAGCCGATGGGTGCCGGTATTCCGTTCTCGGGTGTGGTCGCCTCTGCTGAGTTGGTGGACGGGTTCCGGGCGTCTACTCGGTACTTCAATACGTTCGCCGCCACACCAGTCCAGGCCGCTGCTGGCATGGCCGTGATTGATGTGATCGAGGATGAAGGGCTGCTCGCCCAGATACCCCAGGTGGGTGACCATCTGGCAGCAGGTTTGCGCCAAATGGGTGTTACCGACCGCCTCGGCGAGGTGCGCAACGCTGGTCTGTTTGTCGGTGCCGACTGGCTCGATCGCGACGGTGGCCCGGATGGGGCAGGAGCCAGAGCCATCGTCAACGCAGCGCGCCAGGCAGGCGTTCTGATCGGCCTGGACGGCCCGCATGGTCATGTATTGAAGCTCCGGCCGCCGCTCGTGTTCTCGATGGCAGACGCCGACCACCTCCTCGATGTCATGTCGCCCGTGCTCGCCGCGGCGAAGTAGTGGCTGACGACCGCTGGCAGCGCGAGGCCGCCGCCGTCACCCGAGCTCTGCGCGCATGGCCGTTCGACATTGTCGGTGTTGATCTTTTGTCGGTCAGTGAGAACCTGGTCTTTCGTGTTGAGCGGGCGATGGGTGGTCCAGTCGTGGCCCGTCTGCATCGATCGGGGTACAACTCGCTCATCGAGCTCGAATCCGAGCACGCCTGGGTGGATTCGCTGAACAAGGGCGGAGTCCTCGCAACAGCTCGACCGATCGAGGCATCCGATGGCCGAAGTCACGTGGCTGTCGATGTCTCCGATGGTGACCGTCGTTTTGTCGGTGTTGTTGACTGGGTTGCCGGCCAGACCATGAGCCAGACCCTTGATGCAGAAGTCTCGTCGGGGCAGGCCGCTGACTGGTACCGGCGCACCGGCGCCCTCCTTGGTGAGCTTCACAACCAGTCCGGTGAATGGGAGCGGCCGTCATGGTTCCAACGCAGGGCCTGGAACGTTGATGGCATGGTGGGGCCTGACCCCTTATGGGGCCGATTCTGGGAGGCCCCCGGCGCTGAAGCCGACCAGCGTGAGGTGCTCGTCGGAACCCGCGATGCATTGCATGAGACCTTGTCCGCGTTCGGTACTGGCGCTGACCGCTACGGCTTGATCCACGCCGATCTCTATGCCGAGAATTTGTTCGTTGATGGCGATGATCTCGTGATGATCGACTTTGATGACGCAGGTTTCGGGTGGCATCTCCATGATCTTGCTGTCTCGATCTACGACCAAGGTTGTTCGGCTTGGTTTCCCGAAGTGAAGGATGCAGTCGTTGCCGGCTATCGGGAACGCCGGGCTCTGCCCGGCGACCATGAGGCGCTTCTTTCGACGTTCCTGCTTCTGCGGTCGTTGTCGCTGCTCGGATGGCTCGTCGATCGTCCCGAACTCGACCCGACTGGAGAGCGGGCAGCCAGCGACCTCGTATCGGTTGTGGCTCGCTGTGAGGCCTTCCTCAGCGGCGACGATCCGTTCTTTCAGCCATGAACTGGGTGATGAGGTTGTCGACGTCTTGGGACAAGTCCGGCCCGAATCCCTGACGGATATCGAAGTCTTCTGTCTCGATGTGTGTCGCTCCGAGCGAGCGGGCTGCGTCAGACGCGGCACGAATAAGTCCGACAGGGCCGCAAACGGCTACGTGGGCGCCGCTCAGGTCTGATCCGGCGTGCTCGGCGAGCAGTTCGCGAGAGAAGCGAGTACCCAGGGATGAACTGCAGAGTCGGAGATCGATACGGCCTTCGGCTTCGGCCTGGCGGAGGGTGTCGAGCGCCATCACATCGTCCACGGACCGCACCGCGTAGAAGAGCACGGGCCGCTCACCTTCGGGGGCGGGATCCAATGCGTGAGAGGCGGAGAGGAATGGCGTGATCCCCACACCACCCGCAACCCACACGGTGCGTGACGTGTGCGAAACGGTCGGCTCGAATCGTCCGTATGGACCTTCGACGACAACGGTGGCCCCGAGCAGGTCTGCGGTCTGCATCTTGGTGGTCCAGTCGCCAAGATCGCGGATGAAGAACCGCAGAGCGGGCTCATCAGGCCCCGATGCGATTGTGAAGATGTGGGGCTCGCTCAGCCCCGGCTTTTGCACCTTCACGACGGCGAACTGCCCGCTCTGATGCTGCAGCCTGTCCCCATCGGGTCGCAGCGTGAGTTCGAGAGTGGTTCCGTGGACCGTAGTTCCGGAGATGGTGTGGCGCAGCCCGGGGAAAATCACGTCCCGGACGACGACGCGGAGCCCGTAGGCGACGATCCCCACACCCATGAAGATGCCGAAGTACCAGCCCCATCCGGAACCGTTCGGGTAGGGCTTCTCTGCGGTGTAGAAGTGCAGACAAGCGAAGAGGAATGGCACGCCAAGCAGCTTGTGGGTCAGCCGCCACCAGCGATAGGGAAACCAGCGGATCAACGAGATACCGATAAGGACGTAGAGCGCGATCTCCGCGACACCGGCGAGTTCTTCGGCGAATTCGGCCATTTGCTTGCTGGCCCCGCGAAACCCTTCCTCAATCTCAGGTTCCAACCGCGTGTGCAGGAACATTGCGATTACCGCGAGTGTGCCCGCCCAACGGTGGACCCGGTACATCGAGTCGAGTCCGCCGAATAGTGGCTCGAGAGTGCGAGGCCGTAGGGCGAGCAGAAAGCTCCATGCCATCAAAAGGATTGACGCGGCACCGATGAAGAGTCCAAATGCCGGGCTGCCCTCGCCCTCTTCACCGATCGCGTCGGCGAAGGCGAGCCACGATATGGCAACGCTAGCGATCACGATGATCGGACCAAGCCAGCTGAGGCCGGGGGCGGGAACGGCGAGGCGGGGGCGCCGAATCTGCCAGTCGCCGGGCGAGCCGAGCATCCGACGGGCGATCGCCTTGGTGGGTGAAGGCCTAGTCATTGGAGGAACCCTAGGGGGGGTAGAAGTCGATGACCGCCCTGTCGTCGTCGTAATTTCTGAGTCTGTTAACAAATGTCTTGCATGTCGCATGATATCTATGGCATTGTAAAATAATGAAACAACATCAAATATATGTAAAGGTCCAATGATCATGGCTGGCGACATGCTGATAATGAGCAAAAGTCAAATGGAGCAGTTGGCCGGTAACTTCGGTCGACAGCAGCAAGCTGTGCAGGACGTGATCCGTGCTATCCAGGGTGGGATCGATGGAACCACCTGGCAGGGCGCCCGCGCCGACCGGTTCCAGACGCTGTGGAACACCGAGTTCCGCCCCAATCTCACCAATCTGGTTGGCGCTCTCGGCGAACACTCCACCTTCATCAGTCGCGAGCTTCAGGCTGGTGTGTCGGCGCTCGACACCGTCTGAGCCGTCGACGGTCCGAACGCAAGCAAATCGTGAGTGGGTTCCGGGTGATCGACCGCTTCGACCGCGAGGTTGAAGTCCTGGTCAATAGTGAAGATCTCTCGGCGGACGATCTCGCCAGCGCTCTGGAACCCGCCACACACTCCGCCACGACCCCCCTTCTTCGTGGCGTCATCGTCGATGGGCGGTGGCATCCGCCCGCCACCCCCATCGGCCAACTCGCTCTTCGCCAGGGTTCGCTTGTCCACCCAAGCCCCACGCCCCCCGTGGTCCCGGCGAAACCAACGGCTCGAGCCTTGTTGTCGGCGGACAACGGGGCTCGAGCCGATGTGTCCCCACTCGCCCTGCAGGAGGGAATTGGCCTCGCCGACGGTGTGGTGCCGTTCAACCGGCCTCCGCGCCTCGCTCCAGCCGTTGAGCCGGCGGCGATCTATGTGCCGGCGGAGCCGCCCGGTCAACGGCCGAACGAACCACTCTCGATCGCCGGCCTCGTCATACCGATTATCGGCGGCGCGGTCATTGCCTTGCTCCTCTCGCCGATGCTGGCCGTGTTCGCCGCGCTTGGGCCGGTTGTCACAATCGGGATGTGGTGGGAACGGCGTCATCGGGCCGAACGCGAACACCGCGAGGCCAAGATTCGCGAGCGAGAAGCGTGCGCCACGCTGGAGATACGACTACCGGACCTGTGCGCGGCCGAGATGACCAGGCAGCGATCGGTCGTGCCGAAGATGGATCTGGTCATTGAGCGTGCCACCCAACTTTCGTCGCAGATCTGGGAACGAGGAGCCGCCGATCTCGACGCGTTTCGCGTCGGCATTGGAACGACCGACGTTCGATTCGCTCCCGCCCTTCAGGTCGAAGAGTCGGGTACGGGGCTCGAGCCGAGCAGCCTTGCTATCGCGGCCGTCAACGCAGCGTCCCGGCTCCTAGCGGTCCCCTTGGTCGTTGATCTTTCACCCGGGCGAATCGTGGGGATCGTCGGGCCACGACCCTCGGCTCAAGCCCTGGCTCGTGCGCTTGCGACACAACTCGTCGTGCACCATGGGCCGTCGGTGTCTCGCCTTGTCGTCGCCGCATCGGAGGAAGCAACCGACGACTGGGCATGGTGTCGGTGGCTACCACACTGTGGTGACCCGATCGATGGTGAGCCAGGCGCGCTCATCGGACACACCGCCGACACCGAGATCGCGGATCATGCGCTCGCCGGGCTCTCCTCGGAGTCGAAGACCTCGGTGGTCATGGTTCTCGACGATCCCGCCGCGTTCCACGGGCGCGACACGGTGGGTCGTCGATTGCTTGACCATGAACGTGTCGCGGTGATCATGATTGCTCCGACCGTCGATCGGCTACCCGCCGGGTGCACCGATCTGTTACAGCTTGACCCCGCCGGGCGGGTCACCCGGCGTGACCCGCGGCGTGCCGATGGCATCAAGTCCGCAATCGCATGGGGCCTCTCTTGCTCGCAGGCACGTGCCGCGGCACGGCGTCTCGCCCAACTTGATGATCCCGCCCTGCACCGTCGTGACGCCGGGGTACCCGACACCGTGCCACTGCTTCGGACCCTCGCTATCGGTGGCGACGACCCGGCTGAGATTCTCGGTCGTTGGGCTGACACCAGCGGGCGGGACACACTGACGGCCATCATTGGCGCGGACGCTCACGGTCCGGTTGAACTCGACCTCATTGGGGCCGGGCCGCATCTTCTCGTCGGTGGCACCACCGGCTCAGGAAAATCTGAGCTCCTACGTTCGCTCGTTGCTGGGCTGGCGTCCACCCACGATCCGGATCATTGCGCCTTTGTTTTGATCGATTACAAGGGCGGTGCGGCCTTCGACTGCTGTCGCGAACTGCCCCATATCGCTGGATTCGTTACCGATCTCGACCAGTCCCTGGCTGCTCGGGCCCTGCACTGCTTGCAGGCTGAGTTGCGGTACCGGGAGGACCGACTTCGAGCGGTCGGCGCACAGGACATGGCGGCCTTTCGCTCGATCGAGTCCGCGGGGGAGTCATTGCCCCGCTTGTTGGTTGTGGTCGATGAATTCGCCACGCTCGCCGCTGAACTCCCCGACTTCCTGCTCGCCCTCGTGGGCATCGCCCAGCGGGGCCGAAGCCTGGGTGTCCATCTCGTGCTCGCTACACAGCGCCCGGCTGGTGTGGTCACCGACGACATCCGAGCCAACGCCGGCTGCCGCATTGCGCTGCGTGTGACCGACCCCCACGACTCCGTCGATGTCATCGGCTCGCCCGATGCTGCGGCGATCTCTCGCCTGCGGCCGGGCCGGGCCATCGCCCGGCTCGGTCCGTCTGAGCTCATCGCGTTCCAATCGGCGATCATCACCGGGCGCCAGGCTCAACGATCGCCGGTTGATGTTCGACTCCTGGATGACGTTGAGGATGTGTCACCGGGAGTTGACGATGGGCCATCGGATCTCCAGCGGCTTGTCCACTCCGTCGGCCTCGCTTGGGGAGATCGTCCGCCTCCACGGTCGCCCTGGCCGGACCCGCTGCCCCCGATAGCCGAGCGCGACCCTGATGGGTGGTGGTTGATCGACGACCCCGACAGCCAATGCCGACGAGTTGGAGGATGGAAGCCGACCGACGGCCATCTCGTCGTCTTGGGCGGACGGCGTAGTGGCGCAACATCGACGCTCGCCGAGGCTGCATTCAGCTGCATTGACGGCGGCGGCCACGTCTACGTCGCCGACCTCGATGCGGGTGAACTCGCCGCGCTTGGGGCACTAGGAGTTGTCATCGGGCCGACTGATACCGAGCGCCGACACCGACTCCTGAGACGACTTGATGACGAGGTAGCCGCTCGGCGGGCGACGGAGCGCGCAGGAGAGCCACCGATCCTCCTGATTGTCGACGACCTAGGAGGGCTCGAACGTGCCCACGATCCGATCCGTGACAGTGAGATTCACGACCAGTTGGCTCGCATTTGGGCCGACGGCCCCGCAGTAGGCGTTGTCGTGGCCGTCTCGATTCGCCGCGCCGCGGAACTACCAACCGCCATGGCTGCCACCGCCCGCACAATTCTTCTTCACGGCTCGGCGGATCCCGCCGATGCGCTTCGTTTTGGCTTGCCGACCCTTGATGTCGATCTTCCCCCTGGGAGAGCCCGCCGGGTGAGTGACGGCTCGCTGCTGCACGTCATGCGTTCCGGACCCCGTGTTGGCGACGCTGTTGCAAACTGGGTGGGCCATCGCCCTGCGAGTGCGCCGTTTGCGATCGGCGTCCTGGCACCCTCGATTTCGACCTCAGCGGTTGGCGCCTCGGTCTCGATTGGCGATCTGGCTGAACTCCACATCGCAATAGCTGACGCGGATCTCCAACTGGCTTCGCTCACGCTGCACGGCGGCGAACATGCGCTGGTTCTTGGCCCCGCCCGCAGCGGTCGCACCACCGCCCTGGTCACTATTGGTTCCTTGGCGCCGTCTTCGGTTGTCGTCGGCGCAGCGCTGGCCGCGGCACTCGGCGTCGACCCTATTCATCCGGCAGATGTCATTGGGGAACTATCCACTCGCGGTCCAACGCTGGTTTTGGTTGATGACTGCCTCACTGTGGCGGACCCGACCGGCGACCTTGCTCGTCTGGTGGCGAGGCCTCCTGCAGGCGTTCATATGATCGCCAGCGCCCACCCGAGTAGATTCCGGCAGGCCTACAGTCACTGGTCGGCCGACCTCGCAGCTTCTCGAACCGGGATCCTGTTGCAACCTGACCCACTCGACGGCGACCTGCTTGGCGCGCCGCTCCCACACCGTCTCGGGCGTATCGAAATTCCTGGTCGCGGCTTTCTTGTCGCCGACGGCCGAGCGCGACTCGCCCAAATGGTCCACCACATCTGATCGATCGGGAGCGTTCGCGGCAGTCGCCTTCGCCCGACGCGCGTATTTCGGGCACAATCCGGGGATGACAAACCTGAGGTCGTTCCCCCGCCGCCAGGCGGTAACGCGACGATTCACGCTCGGTGCCCCCCGTGACATCCGTGTTGCGGGGAATGGGTCGTGGGTCATGTTCTTGCGTTCATCGGGGCCGGAGGATCCGGTCAATGGTCTCTGGGCGATCGATGTGGCGACGGGCGACGAGCGATTGATTGTTGATCCGGCCGCACTTGGTGCTGACGATGCAAACCTTCCGGCCGAGGAACGGGCCCGTCGCGAGCGAGCCCGGGAGTCCGGTGGTGGGATCGTCGCCTACGACGCCACGCGTGACCTTTCTGTTGCTGTGTTCGCTCTCGGCGGTCAGGTGGCGCGCGTCGATCTCGAAACGGGAAACATCGACATGCTGCCAACGGCCGTTGGTGCCTTTGATCCTCGGCTGTCTCCCGATGGTTCTTGCGTGGCCTATGTGGCGAGCGACTCGCTGCGTCTGGCTGATCAACTCGGTGATCGCCTGGTAATCGAAGAGGAGGGCGACACAGTCTCTTGGGGCGCCGCTGAGTTCATTGCCGGTGAGGAGATGGGACGCACGCGCGGATTCTGGTGGGCACCGGACAGTGACCGACTGCTGGTCGAACGAGTTGACGTTGCTCCGATTGATCAGTGGTGGATCGCAGCCCCCGTGGACCCATCGGCCGTACCCACGCCGATCCGTTATCCCGCTGCCGGTACCGCCAACGCCGAGGTCGCACTTGCAATCATCGGCCTCGACAGCAGCCGCATCGACGTCGACTGGCATGGCGGTTCCTCGTGGGCCGACCGAACCTGGGAGTACCTGGCCGACGCTTCATGGTCCAAGGAAGGCCTCATCCTCACCGTGCAGACACGGGATCAGCGCACCCTCGCCGTACTTGAGGTCAACCCGCAGACGGGGGCGACCACCGAGCGGTATCGCATCACTGACGAGCACTGGGTTGAACTGATCCCGGGAATGCCATCGCTGCACCGCGGCCGTCTCATCACGGTCGAAGACCGAGGTGCCGCTCGTCGCCTCTGCATCGATGGTCAGGCTGTCACCGAGGACGAACTACAGGTGCGCCGGGTGATCGACGCGAACGAAGAGCGCGTTCTGATTGCTGGCTCGTACGACTCCACCACGATCGACCTCATTGCGGTGACGTGGGATGGTTCTGCTACCAGGCTGACGGCCGGCGACGGGATTCACAGCGCCGTCGTGGGTGCACGCACCGAGGTTCGCAGCCGTCGCACGATTGCCGGCGACGACCGTCCACCCCAAATCCATGTGGGTGCGACGACCGTCGCGGCAATAGCCGATCACTCTGAAACGCCCGATCTCGAGCTGAATGTCTCACTACACCGCCTCGGCAGTCGGGGGTTGGCGTCGGCCCTGCTGCTTCCCAAAGACCACGATGGTTCGCCGTTGCCGGTGCTCCTTGATCCCTACGGAGGACCTCACGCTCAGCGGGTACAGCAGGCGGCGGGTTTGTTTTACGCCAGCCAATGGTTCGCAGATCAGGGCTATGCAGTGCTCGTGACCGACGGTCGCGGCACCCCCGGGCGAGGGCCGGCCTTCGAACGCCAAGTACGAGGTGATCTCGCCGCGCCCGTGCTCGACGATCAGATCGAGGCCCTACACGCGGCAGCCGACGCCAACTCGGCGCTTGATCTGTCGCGGGTGGCTATCCGCGGCTGGTCGTTTGGCGGCTATCTCGCTGCGCTTGCGGTGCTTCGCCGCCCCGATGTGTTCCACGCTGCCATCGCTGGAGCCCCAGTCACGGACTGGCGTCTCTACGACACGCATTACACCGAGCGCTACCTCGGGCACCCCGGCACTGAGCCGGCGAACTACGAAATATCAGATCTCTGTGCTGAGCCAGCGCAGATGGGCGACACGTCGATGCGTCCCTTGTTGTTGATTCATGGTCTTGCCGATGACAACGTTGTCGCGGCGCACACGCTTCAACTCAGCCGTGCGCTGCTTGAGGCCGGAAAGCCCCACACTGTCCTGCCGCTTTCGGGTGTCACTCACATGACGCCGCAGGAAGAAGTAGCGGAAAATCTGCTGCTACTCCAACTGTCGTTCCTCGTGGACTCATTGGGTCGCACGAACGGCGGCCGTCCTGCCGGATAAAATTGCGCCCGAGCCCTTGACGAACTGGATACACGCGACGCACCATGTCTCCCGCTCACGTACTTCGAAGTTTCGAGTGCGTGCTGCCCGAGGCCTTTGTGTCTTGGAAGGCGGGGCGATGGTGCGCACCCATGGGGGAGGAGGTGCACATCATCGCCGCTGCCTCTCCACCGGTGTCAACATCATGCCCGGCCTCGTGACGAGGGTCAGAGAGTCTCGGGAGTCCCGAGAACCCAACGACAGTCCGGTCAACTGATGGTCCAGCCGCCGTCGACGTGCAGGACTTGGCCCGTCACGAAGCTGGACGCATTGCTAGCGAGATACAACATCGCCCCGTCCAGCTCACCATCGACTCCGGGTCGACCCATGGCGGCGCCGTCACGCATATAGGCCTCACCGCCCGCATCAGCGAACATGCCAGAGTTCATCTCCGTCTCGAACCAGCCTGGGGCGATTGCGTTGACGCGGATGCCTCGACGGGCCCACTGAGATGCCAGCTCGCGTGTGAGGTTGTGAACACCGCCCTTGGCCGCGGCATAGCCCGGAACGCGGAGCTTGCCGCCAGCCACCGAGCCAAGCACAGATCCGAGGTTAATGATCGACGCTGGTCGACCCGCCGCGATTGCGGCCTTGGCTACCTCGCGGGCAACGGCAAAGGGGGCAACCAGGTCGATCTCGATCTCGTGGCGAAAGCTGTCAGTGGTCATTGTGAGCGCTGGTTCCACCTGCGAAATACCTGCGTTGTTGAGCAGCACATCGACTCGGCCGCAGGCCTCCAAAGCTGCCGCGACGCACGCCTCGGGTCCGTCCGGCTCGCTGAGGTCGATGGGCACGGCTATAGCATTTGGCAGTTCGTCGACGAGGGCGTTGAGTCGCTCGGCTCGTCGAGCCGCGAGCACTACCGTCGCGCCTGCGGCAGCTGCCACGCGAGCGAATCGTTCGCCCAGTCCTGAGCTCGCTCCGGTGACAAGCACGACCTTGTCATCGAGACGGAACGCTGTAGTGGGGTCGGTGTGGTCGCTCATGTCTGCTCAGTCTGGTGGATTTCGCCCGCGGATACGGTGACGAGGCAGTCGGCCAGGTCGGCATCGTTGGAGTCGTGGGTAACCCAGACCGTATAGGTCGCTGGGGACGAGCTGAACAGTTCGCGAAGGAGTGGTCGCCCATCCGGGTCGACCGATGCCAGTGGTTCGTCGAGCAGGAGCGCAGTCGGGTCTGCGGCAATGGCGCGGGCAATGGCAACGCGCTGACTCTGCCCGCCCGAGAGTGAAGGAGGGCGAAGTGCGGCCAGTGCATCGGCCCCGACTGAATGGAGCGCAGCTGCAGCATGGTCCCGCGCCGTCGAGCGGTCGTGGCCGCGTCTGCGCCACGGGTAGGCCACATTGTCGAGGGCGCTGAGATGTGGCAGCAAACGGTGGTCTTGGAAAACCATGGCCAACTCGCGTTCCTCTGCCGGAACGAACACGCCTGTGGAAGGCGAATCGACGACTCGCCCGTCGACGGTGAGCGTGCCTTCGTCGAGTGCTTCCAACCCCGCGAGGAGTCGGAGGATCGTTGTCTTTCCGGCACCGTTGGGGCCAACGATTGAGGTGAGGCCCGGCCGCAGTTCGAGATCAAGTTGAAGGTCCAGGTCCCCTCGGCGGATACGACCGCGGATGATGATGGTCATCGCACGAGCCATCGGCCGCGAAGCGCGACCAACACGCCGAGGCTGATGGTGAGTAGCAGCACGCTGATGGCAAGTGCTGCCTCAGGGTCGGATTCGAGGGCGATGAATGTTTGCAGTGGCAATGTCCGGGTCCGGCCTGCGAGGTTGCCGGCGAAGGTGACGGTGGCACCGAATTCTCCCAGTGCCCGAGCCCATGCCAGTGCGAGGCCGGCCACAATCGACTCGCGGGATGCGGGGACCGTGACGGTAAGGAAGGCCACCAGCGGTCGAGCCCCTGATACAGCGGCGGCTTCCTCGAGGTCTGTGCCGTTCTGACGCAACGCAGACTCAACGGTGGTGACGAAGAACGGCAGAGCGACAAATGTCGCGGCAAGAATCGCGCCGGCGGTGGTGAACGGCAGC
>Ga0315324_10000125_pt1 | contig 28711 bp, 24 predicted proteins | sample M150021515metaG_FD_203919 | JGI IMG/M metagenome (GOLD analysis project Ga0315324, IMG submission 203919) | Ammonia-oxidizing marine archaeal communities from Monterey Bay, California, United States - M1 500m 21515 | ecosystem: Environmental > Aquatic > Marine > Intertidal zone | place: USA...
ACAAATTTCATTAATTTGGAACAACTACAACGACCTTGATTTGCATGTTGTTTGCCCATCTGGCGAAAGAATACATGGTGGCAATAGAGAATCTGCATGCGGTGGAGAATTGGATGTCGATGCCAACGTAAGGCCTGAAACAAAGAAGCCTGTAGAAAATGTCGTTTGGCCAGAAGGAAAAGCCCCAGGTGGAACTTACAAGGCATATGTCCATCATTACAAGAAACATAACAAGCGTCGTTCAAAAGACCCTACTGCTTTCAAAATCATTTGTAATGCAGGTGGCGAAATAAAGGAATATGAAGGCAAGTTGTCTACCGGTGAACCAATTATGCTAATCAGTGAATTTACCATTGAAGACCCAGAGACTAGAGCAGCACAAGCATTAGAGGCTAAAGAAAAGTTAGCAGCCCTTGCAAGTGGTGAGTGGGATGGTACAGATGCTCCTGAAGATGATGAGCAGTGAGAAATGTTATCTTCACTAGGGGAATTGCTTGCAGATAGTTCAAGACAGAATACGGTCTAGGCAATCGTTCTGGATTGCTTTCTTTATTGAGCGTGCAATTCTTCGACCTGTTGACATAAACGGTTCATTGATGTCGCTATATGGTGATCCTCCAATAAATGGATTAGAACCTGCAACAATGCGTGCACTAATTTCGAAGACTTTGAATTCTAATTTGTCTGTAACGATTGTTTCTAGGCAGAATGCTCCAATCATACCTCTTGCACCTTCTTCCAATTCGAATGATTCTGCAACCGTACCTTCTGCCATCTCAAAGGCTCTCGGCAGAAGACTTTCACGAATTACAACCGGCTGATTGCCAGTTACTACAAATGATGGCTCTAGGTTCATTTCACGTAAATTCCGTAGACTTCCTAATTTGTAAAATTCATCAACATTGGATTCATCTCTTCTATCCATGCTCATCAATTCTAAGCGTCCTAGATTATTACCAGCATTGCTGCCTTTTCCTTGCACTTGAAACCCGTCGTCAGCGGTTGGGTCGAAGAAGAAGTGTAGGTAGTATCTACAACCGAGTACATATTCTTGGATAGTAAACTCTTCATCAAGATTGACATTTCTCTTGAAGTCTCGATAATCTCTTGCAATGAAATATCCTTCTCCACCCTTTGCACCTGCATATTTTACAATTACTGGTCCATCAATATCATGGGGGTCATCAATAACTTTTGGAATTGAGCAACCACCAGCTTCTAGCCACTGTCTTTGGAGTTCTCTACTACTTTCCCACCGCAGTATACCTCGGTTTCCGAATGTCGGAACTTCTAATTTTTTGTAATTCGCACTTCCAAGGTATTCTACTAATGAACCATGTGGAATAATAATCACATTGTGCTCTCTGAACCATTCAGCATGGTCTAGCATTTCACTGTAATTGTCAAGCATCAACCAGTCATCAGGCTCTGCGCCCGGGAATGCTGAGTAGAATCTGCGACGGTTCTCTCCAACTGCAATACCTAGTGTTCTGAAACCTTCTTTACGTGCCCCATGGAGTATTTGTAGGGCCGAGTGTGAAGCTACTACACCTATTGTAATCTGCCCAGGGTCATAGGATTCAAGCCAATTTCGCAACTGTACTATGTCTACGCCCATGTCGACGGCTTCAGTGTTCCATTAATGACAATTACGCAAATAGACAGCCAAATCAAATCTTTGAGGCGGAAATTAATGCCATCCGATGGCATGTTTTTCCTCCGTCAAGGTTTCAAGCCCTCCCCTCTCTGGGTTGAATATGAGCAGTGATACCCCCGGCAGCCGTATGACCTACGGCAACTATCTCCAACTGGATGAATTACTATCCCTACAATCAGGACCTGAAGGCGATAATACCTCACTTTCTAACCATGAAATGCATTTCATAGTGGTTCATCAAGCGTTTGAGTTATGGTTCAAGCAGATAAATAGAGAACTCGAAGAAGCTCTAAATTTAATGAATGTCCCCGAAGTCGACGAAAAACAAATTCCGGTCATTGTTAGCCATCTGGAAAGGTGTTCCGAGATATTCCGTCTGCTAGCAGCGCAATGGAAAGTAATGCAAACCTTAGCGCCTCAAGATTTCCTAGCATTCCGTGACAAATTAGGCACTTCTTCTGGATTCGAAAGTTGGCAAATGCGTACCTTAGAGATGCTATTGGGATTGAAGTCCGAACAGAGAATTGGCGGTATGGATCCAATGGAGCACAATCGAAAGTTACACTCGGAAGGAAAATTGAGTGATTCGGTAATGGCGAATCTGACTCGTATTGACAATCTCCCATCCTTGAATGAAGTATTATTGCGTTGGTTGGCAAGAACCCCTGTAAATGGAGTGTCTGGCGATAATGATGTACTGCAAGAGTTCGTTGAAGGCCACCTTACTGCAATGGCTGAGCACGGCGAGTCAGTAATTACTCACATGGTAAAAATTGGGCATGGTACCGAAGAGGCTGTGCGCCCAAGAATCGAATCTGGAATTGCAGGAGCTAGAGATTTCTTGCTTCCCGAAGGAAAGGTTGAACCTGCGCGTGCAGGATTACTTTACATTGAATCATACAGGGAGTTACCGCTTCTTTCTTGGCCAAGACGGCTAATTGATACAATGGTGGATTTAGAACAAGCAATGTTGTTGTTCCGTTCTCATCATGCGAGAATGGTTGAGAGAATGATTGGCCGAAGAATGGGTACCGGTGGTTCCAGTGGTGTCGATTATCTTGATATGACCCTGAAATATAGAATATTCACCGATCTGTGGGCAGTTAGAACAATGTTGGTAAAACGTGATGCTCTAAATGTTCCAATTAATTCTGATTTCTACGGCTACGCCGCAGATAACTGATTTGTTTGTCTCAATCGTTGTGAGGGTCTGTATCGATTGGAATGAGTTCATTTTCATACTCATACATTGCAATCTTTAGAGGGTCGAGGACGAAGCGAACAGATGCTTCTTCTAGTCCATAAAGTGAAATCAGTTCTTCCTTGAATGCCTCACGGAGGACATCTTCAGGTGCATTTAGCGGAGCACCCATTCCAATTTGGAGAGCACGTGCGCCGATAATTCGAGCGCGTTCAAAGCGGGTATGTGGGCGGATTGGCTTGACCATTCAGGACACCTCGTGCACTATGTGCGGAGTTTGCGACCGGCGCCTTGTTATTGAACCCTGCGCCAACATTGAATTCATTCATTCTTCTTCAATTGACGGTGGAGAGCGGATTACCTGAACTAATTGATACGTCGCAGGTAACGTAATAATCATCAATAATACAGTGATAATAATGACGGTGGAACCCTTTACTGAATCCCCTTTTTCGTCTATTTCCTCGAATCCACCCTCTGGGATGTAATCGTTGGCAGGCAAAGAAGAACCCGGTACAAGAGTGATGAATCCAGGCTGTGAAACGACAATAACTAACTTTTCGCCATCAACATCAACCAGATTGGTTTCGGATAGATTCGTATGATTGGTTACTTTATTTGTGAGTTTTGAAGTTGAGGTTACAGTCCAGACATCTATAATCTGTCCATCAAACGAACCTTCTATTGTCAAAGTGTTGTTATCAAGACTAGCATTCGTAATTCCACTATAATTCGAAATAGATTCGACTAATAATTCATTTAGTTCCCTTGCTTGAGTAGGGCCTGCAAGAATGTAATGGCCATCGATTATTAAAGTTGGATATCCCCAAAGCCCGTACACACTAAGAAACCGGTCACGAGATTCTTGCAACCAAAAGTCATCACTTGAAGATGGTCTGTGGCTCAAGATTAGAGCAGATTGATTTGAAGTTTCATTTAATTGCGTTTCAACTTCCGGGCACTCAGTGCACCAATCTGCTCCAAAATACTCGACAATATTACTTGGTCGTGACACGCATGTTTGGTTTTCTTCACATTGCAAATCAATTACTATGACGTCTACAATATAGCCATCGGAGTGATTTTCTTCCAATCCATGTGCTCCAGCGAACCCTGAAAAAACAGTGATGGCTCCGAAAAGGCAGGCTAGAAAGGTACTCCTCATCATGCAGCGCATAGAGTCCGGTTTGTTAAAAGGGAGCCTACGGCCCCCTAGGCCTGATGGCAACCAAATGGTACAGGAGACCCTCCACGTTGCCTCTAGCAGTGGCCATTATGGCCATGCTAATTGTTGTGGTAGGAGGGACTATTCGTATCTACGATGCAGGTGAATCGTGTCCAGATTGGCCACAATGCTTCGGAACTTGGGGATTTGATGTATCGGTTGAAGATCAAGGAGAATGGTATGATGAAACCGGTGAATACGATAGTCGCGGGGAAGACCATCGTTACTCTACTTTCGAGATATTCGTAGAATGGGCGCATCGTTTACTTGCGAGTTTAATGGCAATTCCAGTTTTAGCTAATTTTTTGATAATATGGAAAAGAAAGGAATTCTATGGAGATTCACTAGTAAAGGTCTCATTTTTTACTGGTATTTTACTAGCAATTCAGGGCATTGCAGGTGCTATAACAGTCAAGTATGACAATGCCGATTGGTCCGTAGCACTGCACCTAGGGTTGGCATCAGCGTTTATGTTCATTCTCCTTTGGCAATATTTCAATATGAGAAAAATCGAAGGGGTAAAATGGCCAATGTTTTCAGCGCCATCTGAATTTAAAGAATCTGAATTCAAACGATTATTAATCCTGACAGCAGCGATATTTCTACTTTTGATAATGGGCGCTTGGGTCTCTTCCTCTGCAAATGGAAACCAGGGTTGTTCAGTGGGATTCCCAGATGGATGGCCTAAATGTCAGGGTGATTTTCTTCCAAGCCTTGATGGAAGTGGGATACTGGTGCAGATGATACATCGGCTGGGCGCTGGAATCGTTGGTCTAGCCTTGATTTTAGGTGGAATGAAGACTAGGGAGAAGACTCTTGAGACTGGGGCTCACCATGGTTATTCGCGGTGCTTTGATTATGCTACTGGGTTTTGGTTGCTGAACGTTTTAGTAGGTGGAATGTATGTCGTATTTGCGAAAATGGGTGATTTCCCAGAGAAATTATCTTTACTGCATTTGGTAATTGGAGTTGCTAGTTTCTTGAGTGCATCGATCGGGTTGATGTTTTTGCAGTTGAGTGAGGACGGTGGAGAAGATGAATGAAAACAAGCCAAATCTTCTGACCATATATTTGCAGTTGATGAAATTACGAGTAGTGATTTTGCTTCAAATTACGGCTATATGCGCAATATTGGCTCACGATTTGATGGTTAGAAGTGACGCACTCTCTGGAGACCGTACCTGGTTTGATACTCTACAAGCTTGTGGCATTACCCTTCTTGGTGGAACTTTAGCAGCAGGCGGCTCTAACGCGATTAACATGTACTATGACCGGGATATCGACCCTGGGATGTCTAGAACAAGAACTAGGCCAATACCAAACGGCTCGATTTCCCCTCATCATGCATTGATATTCGGAATTATCATTGCGATAGGGGGTAGTGCCATGTTCTTACCAATCCACTGGAAAGCAGCCTTTTGGTCACTATTCTCAGTTGTTTTTTATGTTGTGATTTACACTATCTGGTTGAAAAGAAGAACTCCCCAAAATATAATCATAGGTGGCATAGCGGGCTCTACACCTCCAGTAATCGGATGGATAGTAGCCGCTGCAGCATCGATACCTTCCAACAATAACCCATTTGATTTGGGCTCATCAATACCTTGGATGCTCTTCCTTTTGATATTCTTGTGGACCCCACCACATTTCTGGGCACTTGCTCTCTATCGGAGTGGAGAATATGGCAAGGTAGGAGTGCCGATGATGCCTGATGTCAAAGGACCTCATCGGACACTATTTGAAAGTAAAATCTACTGCATCCTTCTTTTCGGATTAGGTTCGGTTCCATATTTTTGGCCGGAGAACGGTCTGCCATTGGCTTGGATGTTTTTAGCGAGTGGACTAACTATTTGGTATTCGATTTCAGTTTGGAGAATTATTCCCGATGAAGATTTAGATGCAGATGGCCGAATGCCATTGGCGTTTGCATCATTCATGCGTTCGCTAGGTTACCTAGCATGGATGTTTATTGCATTGGTTTACGTAGTTGCAGTACCTGCTGATCATATTTGGTATTGGACAGCCGCATTTGTGTTGATAGTACCTGTAGTGAATAGATTAATGCTAAAGTGGAAAGAATCGATACAAACCAATCGAAAAGTCCTGAATGCGGAATAATACTCTCAGAGAGGAGGCGCGACGAGGGGGATTCGAACCCCCGTGGGTAGACCCATCGGATTAGCAATCCGACGCAATGGCCAGGCTATGCGATCGCCGCAAGTATTCCGGCCACTTGACTATTTGAGATAAAGCAGACGGTTGATACAATCAATTGAAGAAATCTTCGAAGTCTTCATCTTCGATAGCTGATTTATTTCCAGTACGTTTTGCTAAAACCCTCTTCATTCTCTTACGCTTCTTCATAATCAATGGTACTCCTATGAAGTTGACCATTATGGTAAGTAACATAACCATGCCTGCAATTTGGAAATTTTCGATTTGCATGTAATCTTGTAGATCTCCAATCCATTGGACTCCATAAGGTGGTTCAACGGGCTCAGGAGGCTCAGGGATACGGTATTCGTTGTAACTCCAATATTGGTCTTCAACATACACCCTTTTCACATTGCTTGAAGGATAATCTACAATCGTATACTCGTTTCCAACACTATCTACTGGCGTTAAAATATAGTAATATGTTCTGTAGGGCATAATTCCATCAAAACCGGTTCCAAGTTCAGTGAATACGCCAGTTTCCCCCGGTATATTTGTGATTCCAATCGCTATCGGGTCGATGTATCTCAAATCCACATCTAGTGGTTTTTGTTCAATTCGATACAGATTCCAAGTAATATTACCTTCAGGTTCATGTTCAGGCCATGTCCACGACAAACTTATTTCATAGCAACGATTCCAATCTTTATACAAGTTGAAACAATCTGTATCATTATTGTAGGATGTCGTTGCTACCATTCCACTGACTTTAGCACTAGGGTCTATTGAGTCCCCACATGTCAAACCAGGTATGCCATTTACTGTGGATACTTTAGCCTCCAAGTGATCGGGTTGGCCAGATCTATCAGTCGGAATTAGAGCATATGATGCGCAAATACCAGTTTCTAATTTCCGCTCATCAACCCAAGTATTTGCTGAACCTTCTAGTGATGCGGAAAATGAATTTTGCATCAAACCGTTCCATACGAATTGGCTTGTGGTCACATTGGGGTCAGGGAAATATGCTGATGCAGTAATCGGACTAGTTACACGATAGATATTCCATCCTCCGAAATATGGGCTTTCTATATCGCCAGTCGGATTCCAATCAACTTGCATTTTGCCATCCGGTAATTGTGTTAATTTGAGGTCCCCCGAGTCGATATCTGGTGGCGGTAATTCACCTACTACCAATAAATCCATATTTTCAATAATATGGACGCGTATTGTATTATTATCAATCAACTCAAAACTATTTTCTCCGTCAAGTGGGTCCCAATCTATTTGTTCAAATCCATGTAATTGGTGTACTGAAATAGATTCTCTTGGGATATTATTGGGGAGAAGATTTGAAATGTTGATGTCAAACTCCATCCAGTCCATCCCTACATCTAGTTCTTCAGTAGTCGAAACGATATCTACAGATAATCTTAGCAGTGGCTCCATATTTTCACCAGAGCCATAACTTACTCCCGGTAATGGATAATCGTACATCGACACTCCTTTGGCATGAGTTCTAGTGACCGCAGAACCATTTAACCAGTTTCCATTTCCAATATCTGTGCTGTTATACACAGTAATCAAGATGTTGGCTGACTCCATGGTCCCCAGAGAATCAACCGCCCTAAGCGAGATGTAATGGTCTCCTAGTCCAATTGTAGAAGCGGAAACTTGCAATTCTTTATCAGAACCCAGATGAATGATTCCTTCTAGCCACCAAGTGAATGTAAGTGGCCCTGCGGCTGTGCTAAGAGTCCGTGCTGAGAAAGTAAGATTATCGGCAGTCTTGTACATGCCATAGAAATTTGATTGCTCAATTTGAGGGTTTATATCTCCGGCAATTACTTCTGAAACAACATTGAGAATATTATCGGATGGCTTTGCATCAGTTCCTTCATTAAGAGCCTCACTTACGAATACTTTTAATTTCTTATCGCCTAATTTATTCAAATTGAAGATACAACTCATTTCTTCTCCGGGCAAGATTTCAGATGGATAACAATCCTCTACATATTCTACATTTTCAGATAAATCCATCACTGTAAATCTAACTAATGGCTCTACTACGGTGTGGTTTCCTATATTTGAGATAATTACCGAGACACTGTCATTACCATAGAAATATGTTGCTGAGTTTGGAGAATTAAGTGGGAACATAGATGCGATCTGGAGGTCTACTGTATCGTCAAAAATCACTTCAACACTCTGTATGTCGTTGTAAGAATTCATATCTCCTGACGGTGTTCCACTGGAATTCATCAAACCATATACCATGGTGTATTTGCCTTGGGAGTGGAAATTGAGAGATGGTAATTCTCTTGTGAATGTACTTTGACCCCAAGATGGTAGATTCGAATAAGGAGTGGATGAATTAGCGACTTCAGATCCAAATTTATCAATCAACTTCCAACCTATGTCTGCGACTAAGTTGCATTCACCACATGATGTTACAATTCCATCAATACTCATATTATAGTCAGTATCTGTATTGAGAATTATGTCATCACCATAAATTGCAAGATGTTCCAATTGGCTAATTGGGTCTTGTGAATCAATATCAACATCAACTAATTCTTGAGTCAACTCAAAGTTGTATATTCCGATGTCGTTGGATATGTTTGTATCAGAATCTATGAATCGATAAACTAGCGTATGGGCTCCCTCGCCCCCATCTGGGTTGAATGATTGACCAAATGAATAGTTTGCACTTTGTCCAACTAGAATTGGTTCAATTGTCCCAGAACCGTATTCCTCTTTTTCATTATAACAAGTATTAGCATCATTTGTACCTTCACAGATGAACCATTCAATGGAGCGCGACTCTGTATTGTAGAAAAATCCAGTATTTGTGATTTGAACTTCTAGATAAATAGGGTCCCAAGACGACATTACATTGCCGGGTGATGGTGATAATGATGTCGTGACCGCATAGTCCCCACTGATAACGGCCGACACATTAGGTGTCAGCAAAATACCACCAAAGGCGGATAATATCAACAGTGCAGTTAAGCCAATGCTACTCCTTGCTGAGGCATTGCTAGATTCAGCATACGCGCTGGACATCATGTTGCCCTACCATCCACCCCTCAAATATCAATCGGTGACTAAAGTAGAAAACAATACTATTGTAGACTTAGTATGCGAGACGGGCGACACCCTCATGACTCTCCGCTACTCCCCATCATTCATGCAGGGGGCTCAACATTCTCGCAAATTCCCCGGCAATAGGGATGAAGCGGTTGTTGCGGTAGTTGAATTTCTATCGGCATTCACTCTTTTCTTAATGATTTTAACAGCCTTCATGTCATTGGCCCAACTTGAATTAGGTAGCAATGATCCATATACCGATTTAGTAGATAGGTCGGCGGTCGATGGATTAGATCGTCTTACAAATGGAGAGGGGTGGTTTGTCCCTTATGTTGATGGAGTTAGAGATCAGGCAAACGCTACCTCGGACTGGCATGTAATTCCAGTGAATGAATTATACGAGGGTGTACTTCAACCTGGAATAATCAAAGAAGGATTACTCGATTTAGAACGGGTTGCTGCGTTATCAAATGTCAGTATCGAAGCGGCGACTAGTGGCCTAGGCCTTGCAGATGATTTGCAGGTTAGATTGTTGATACAAGTCGGTTCTAGTTCAAATTCCTCAAGAGATGGCTTGGTACTATTCGACGGAGGCTCAGACCGCTCCACAGCTAGTACCTCTTCAGTGGCCAGTCGCACTTTCATCAGCGATAACGATGTGATTTCGGTAAGTTTGGAAGTTCATGATGGAGGGAAGTCTCCAAAAGTTCTACGAATCACTGAAATGTCACCAAGGCCATCAGATGGTGGGCCAGAATGGATTGAGGTTGAGAATAAGAACGGCTTTGCCCTCTCTCTCAAAGGTTGGTCCTTTGAAAGAAGTGGTTCGAGTGGCTCATCTGATTATTTGTATAAAGATGGGGTGATTCCAGGTGGGGGAATAGCTCTATTCAGTGGCGATCCGGCGAGCCAAATTATTGGTAATGCTAGCGTAGTTTATGATTTAGGGATTAGCGGTTTCCTTGGTGTTGGTTCAATAAATGGTCTAGACGATAATTCAGGGCGCCTCAGAATGTTATTTGCTGAAGAAGGCGAAAGTGCAGTATCCGAAGTTTGTAAAATCGAGTGGGACCCAAGTAGTGGAATCCTTTCAAACAACACTATTGTTTGGAATGGAGGCCGGCCGACCCAATCTACCTCTTGGAATGTCTCACAATTCCCAACTCCGGGCGAAGTATGAACATTTTTGGCGTATCGTTCATTTAGTGTGATGATTTGGCCCGACTGTTAGCCATGCAACCATCTACTATCTACAGCCGCGACCGTTGTGTCACCGGCATACATGGAATGGATGAAATCCTTAGGGGTGGAATACCTTACGGGTCCACCGTTCTTGCCTCTGGTACATGTGGCTCTGGCAAGACGACATTCGCAATGGAATTCTTAGTGAGAGGGGCTCTTGCCGGGGAAGCATGCGCCCATTTCACCGCAACTGAACCAAGTGTGAAGTTATTGGAAAATATGCGGCAATATGCATTCTTCGAGATGAGCATGATCGATGACGGACTAATCAATGTCTTCGACATGGACGTTCTATATTCATGGTTAGGCCTAGATAAGGCATCATTCGATTTAGACGATGTTCACGCATTGATTAAAGCGATAGTGGATATCGTAAATACAATTGGAGTGACTCGTTTAGTCATAGATTCAGTAACTACTCTTTGTTACAAGATTAAAAGTGAACAATTGATTCGAGATTTCCTTTTCACCCTTGGAAAGAAGCTTGCCACATTAGGCTGTACAACAATTCTGATTTCAGAAATCACTTCAGCAACCGAGAATGCACATTGGTCATCATTTGGTGTAGAAGAAGCGATTGCGGACGGTATTATCGTAATGGGAGATGTCGAGAGAATGGGTCACCTTCTCAGATTCTTACAGGTCGTAAAAATGCGTGGTACCGCTCATAGCCGTGCCAAACATGCAATCGAACTTACCCCTCTGGGAGTTATGCTAACCCCTATGTTGAAGTGGGGCGCAGTCACTGACAAGACTAGTAAGTGGGGGTCCTGATTATGTTTGAGTTAGATCAGAGAATCGCTGAACAGTTAACTGAAGTTAGCCTTAATTCTTCAGTTCAAGTACGCTGTGGTAACTCGAATGCATTCATGGTGGCCGCATCTACAATGGTTCCTCTCATGCAAATGTTTGAGATGACCGGTGTGTATATTTGCGCTACACGTGGTGCTGTTGAGGTTATCGAAGCATTCGAAGCAATAGGCGTTGATGTTTCACAAATTCAATTTGTTGATTTAGTGTCTGCAGGAATTTTAGGAGGTACCGATGTTCCTTATACTAACATCACTTTCGTCGATAGCCCAATCATGCTTGAAAGCGTATTACTCCGCACCCTTTACATTTTGAGAATCTCTTCTTCGGCCCGCAATTTCGTACTATTAGATTCGGTAAATGCATTAGCGATATACAACGAAGAGAGAATGCTTGCAGAATATCTTCATACTTTCATTAATACTTTCCGTCAACGAGATGTATTATCGGTTATTTTGAATGTGCCAGATCAAGTGCCACCAATGGTACTTTCTAATCTGGACCTTTACTGCACCGACTTGGTCGACCGTGGCCAGGTGGTCATTCACTGAGGAGATGATTTGTGATGAAGAAAGAGGTCAAATTCGATTTGGAAGACGAGGAGTTCTTCGGCAGTGTTGGAAGTTTCGGCGTGCCGAAGTTCGACAATGCAATGTATGGCGGAGTACCACGTGGTTTTCTAGTGGTTGGATTCACAGATATAGGAGCGGGTTCTGAATTGTTTGCTAAGCAATTCACTTCACCAGCAGAAGAGCCAGATAATACAATTTTAATTTCAACCAATGAAAGCCAACTTGAAATTGCGCGTGTTTTCAAGAAATATAGTTGGCCAACCGACATTGCAGTTAGAACTCTTGGTGAAGAATTTAACGCTAAAGTTCTAGAAAAAGAATTGCTAGCAAGCCGTTACCGATTAGAAGGATTCAAACTTCCAGATATTCAGAGGCTGGCACAAACTAGGTTCGTTGACGATGACACTCAAGATTTCCTTACTGAAATGACTAATGAAATCATGTCCCTCAAGCCGTACTTTAGAGCAGTCGTCGACTCTTTCGATTTCTTTATGCAGAGAGAAGACCCTGGTCGTGTAGTGGCTATGCTCAGAATGATGCAAGCTCATACTCAATTAAATCGTGGTATACTTTTCATCACAGTTTCAAATGACACAATTACGCCTGCAATCAAGCAAGAAATGGCAGCTATTGCTGACATGGTATGTGATTTCAAGGTTCGAACTGTTGGTTCTGATTTCGAGACATCTATGATCGTCTCTAAATTTAGAAATGCTCCAGAGAATCTTTCGATTATGGTTTACAGAGTTACTCCTGAAGAAGGAATTACTCCAGAGACCGTCGAGCGCATCGCTTGATGCGAGGTTGTACAAAAGGGGGGAGACTCCCTTGGAATTTTGCGATTATAGCGTAGCGACTAGAATGGCCCACGCGAAGCCCATTCAAACAGTAATTACATTTGCATGGGTACCCATGATTTCATAATTTACGGAGCATCATAGTTACAGATTTTGATTCATGTTTTAGAATTCCAACTTCATGGAATCCATGTTCAGCATGAAATCGCATTGAACCAGGGTTTGGTGGGTCCAAACTAACCTCTGCTGCAATTGGACACTTATGTTGTTCAGCATAACTTACAACCTCTTGGTAAATCCTAGACCCAATTTTGTGGCCCCGGCGATTAGCAGCAACTGCAATTCTATCGACATAGATGAAGTGGTCATAGCGTTGGTTGAACCAAGCATAATTGAGACTTCCATATTTTGTCCTTGGTAATAGGCAAATTACAAAACCGGATAATTTCCCGTTCTCAAATGCCCCTATGGCAAGTTCTGAAAGAGACAACAGGTCGCCAATTTCTTCCTGTGTGACCTTTCCAGTTCCAGGAAGGCCTTGTTCGTTAATACTCCAAATTTCAGAAACATCATCTTGATGAAGTTCTTTCAAATCCATATCCATTGGACAATGCCTTCAGAGATAAGTGTCTCTGATTATTGCAATCATTAGTTGAATTAACCGAGTACAACTATTTACTCAAATCAGCGACCCTTGAGATAGTCTTCTCCATACCAAGTCCATTGGTCCATTGTCCAACCAGGAGGTAGGCCTTCAGGTGGTAATGGAGGAGGGGTAGGGGCTCCAATCGGTGCCATCGCAATCGGTGGACTCTGACCTAAGGTGTCGCTAACAAGTCCACCATTTCTTCTTCGATTGATCAAAACAAGTCCGATTAAAGTAAAGCCAACAACCCCGGCAATGCTCAGAATGAGTGCTAGAGAGGAAGTTTCAGAGTCGAGGTGGCGTGAGCCATCGCTTGGAAATGCATCTGATTCATCAGACCAACCATCGCCGTCAGTGTCTAGGCAACCCATGCGGTCTTCGTAGGACTCTCCAGTTTCGTCTGGGCAATCATCTGACATATTTGTTCCAGATTGATCAGGGTAACTATCACCATCATTGTCAGACCAAATTAAGAGGTCATAGGGGTATACATCTAGTTCATCATCCCAGCCATCGCCATCAGTATCAGGGCACCCATACCTCTGTTCTATAGAACTACCATACAAGCCGGGGCAGCTATCTGGGTAGTCGCCAGTTTGGGAATCTCCAAATCCATCCATGTCATCATCTTCGTGTTGAGTCGGTTCAAGTGGCAACATGTCGCCGGCATCGGACCAGCCATCTCCATCTGTATCGAGGCAACCAAATCTATCCTCAGTAGAGGTTCCTGATATCTCAGGGCAGACATCGGCTTGGAATCCCATTTCGTAATCCCCGTATCCATCACTATCTGTGTCTAGGTGCTGTGTTTCGTCCATCAAAAATGCATCAGCACCTGCTGTAGTTGTCCAACTTGCATCTGGGTTGGACCAGCCATCTCCATCGGTATCTGGGCATCCTCTGCGGTCTTCAGTAGAGTTCCCCATACTTGTAAGACAGTCATCTCCTTCGAATCCATTTGGTTCATCGCCAAAGCCATCCTCGTCTATGTCTGACCACTGACTTATTTCTTCAGGAAATTCATCGACAGTATCTGCATAACCGTCACCATCAGTGTCTGGGCATCCAATTAGTCTGCCCGAATCACTTACACCATATTCGATTGGGCAATCATCATGTTTGTCAATGAAGCCATCGTTATCATCATCATCATCTTCGTCTCTGTCTTCACAACCATCCTGATCAGCATCGTTGGAAAGGATTGAATTGAAGGTTAGTGGGCTTTCTGGGCACAGATCTGTTCCTGCAGAGGAGAGTGTACAACCCCAAGACTCATCCCATCCTGAGTCACAGATATTGTCGCCATCATCGTCGAGGTCTTCGTCTATGTCTCTGCAACCATCGCCATCGTAATCATTGACCGCAGTAGAGGTCCAATCAAGTACACCTAATGCACAATTGTCTTCGATATCTATGACTCCGTCATTATCATCATCATAATCTTCAGATGCATCAGCACAGCCATCCATGTCATGGTCGGTGGAAATAGATGGAACCCAGTCCGTTTTTCCAGTGGCGCAGTCGTCCAAATCGTCTAGGATACCGTCGTTATCGTCATCTTCGTCACAGGCATCACCATTTGCATCACTGTCACGGTTAGCTTGATTGGAATTAGCGATTAAAGGGCAATTGTCATCTCCATCAACAACTCCATCACCATCTACGTCGGTATATGGGTCTATTCTGACTACCTCATCTTGGCCGTTGTCAACGTAGTAAAGGTGACCATTTGGACCAATTTCTAATCCCATGATAGAGGATGCGGAAGTTTGGATTGAATCAGCTTCAACCCCGCCCTTTCCGTTCGTGTTCAAATCGTACGCTATAATGCGTCCATTACCATTGAGGGAAACGAATAATTGGTCACCTTCTAGAGCGATTCCAGATGGATTGTTAAGCCCGGAGGCGAGAACTCCCCATTCAATTCCAGTAATTCTAGAATACTCCTCGAGTGGTTCCATTCTGGTAGAGGTGTCACTCATGATGTTCTGTGTGTTATATGTTGAGTCATCAGTATTTACCCATAGGACACGGTCCGAGCCAGGGTCTGAAATGTAAAGAATACCAGAATCTTTGTCGAGAATCATGTGCCCAGGAGTGCCATATGAATGTGTTAACTGGATGTCTGAATAGCGGCGAACGATGCCATCCGAATGGTCATCTTGACCAGTGTCGTGGTCGATTTGGAAGTCATAGTACACCAATTCACCATGGTAACCATCGTTGTACCAATATGCATTGTCAGAGTCATGGGCAATTCCCACACCGTAAGGTGATTCATGGTTCATATCGATATGGCTGCCAAGGAGGCCGTTGCCGTTGTTCTGATTCTCTACTGCAAAATGACTCAAGGAAGATGGCCAGAGTGTTGGCCCCATGAAATTATTTGGAGAGCCTTGTCCACAATAGGTGTTGGCTGATTCTTGGGCTGAACCCCATTGCCAATCAAATTCTGGATGATATGACCCAAATGCAATTGCACTTACTTCTTCGAGAAAGTGGTTTCGGTTCGAATCTTGACGGTTCTGAGAGATTTGATTTTCCAAGCCCGTGTTTTGGACAATGGTTATACTGTCAGTGGCCCGATTTGCAATCCATAGTTCGTTTGCTCTACCTGGGTGGAATTCAAGATCTCGCGGGTCGGAGAGGGAATCAGAAGAGTCGGCGATAACTACCTCGTCGAACCCAATACCAAACTGCGAGACTACTGAACTGTCTCCGTTTCCTACTGCATGGGATGGTAAATAGAAAAGGAGGACGATTAGAAGAATGAGACTAACCCGTCTATTGGCCATGAATAGGGCGAGGTGTGCTCGGCTTTGATACCTTGCCAAAAATCATCTTAATTGCTCAAATTTCCAAAAAGGACAGAACTCGAAAAATTACTCTGGTTTCCGTGCTTTGAAGCGACTGGACATACCTGGGAATAATAGTCTTGCTTTGACATCACTGTAGCCTACTTCGCGCATCATTTCCTTGTAGTAGGAGTGTGTACCATAATGGGTATAGGTTCTAGCAAGCCACTTCCACGGATGGTTAGGATTTTTAGTTACAATTCTAGCAACCAATTGGACGAATGTCCCCATGTAAATTCTGCCAAACAATCCGTGTAGCCAATTCGCCTTACCGGCATCGCAAATAACCAGCATGCCACCGGGCTTCAGCACCCTGAAAATTTCAGATAAGCCTTGCTTTTTATCTTTGAAATCCCTGAACGAGAACAAGCAAAACACTCGGTCGAAGGTGTTGTCGGGAAGAGGGATATCTTCAGCGACAGCCTCTACATATTCGGCAGGGCTTTCACCATTTTTGCTACGAGTTTCATCGACCCGCTTACGGCAAACATTCAGCATCGCAGCGCTTGGGTCTAGGCAGGTCAAATCCATCCCTTCAAGCCCTACGGCGAATGAACCAGGGCCACACCCAACCTCGAGAACTTTCATGCCTTTCTGGGCATGATTGCGGACATGTTTACGCATGCCTTTGTCGAAACCGAGAGTCATAATACGATTTACACGATCGTATACAGGAATGGTAGCTTCCAACTGCCGTTCCAATTCAGTCCATGCATCTTCATCGATTCCAGATGCATCAAAACCTCCGGTTCTGGAGCGGTCCGACATGGTTGTTCGGCACGCCTTTCAGATTTGACTATTTGGGGAGTTTTCCAATTGATTCGAAGCCAGAGTGTCAGGAAGTTGAACCACGAGGGTTATGAACCCGTTATTGGTCGGGCGGGCTACAAGGGTGGTAACTATGGGTATGGCAAATGTACTTGACAGCATCAAAGATGCAGAAGAGTCTGCAGATGCGAAAATCGCTAATTCGAAGGTAAATGCTGCAAAAGTTCTCGCAGATGCTCGCAAAGAGGCCTCAGATATGATTCAAAATGCTCAAGATGGAGCCGTCACCTCTACCGTGAAAACGCTTGATTCAGCACGTAACAAGGCTGGGAAAGAAGCGGATGGGGTTCAGGCTGAGGGAACTAAGATAGTTGAAGGCATACAGTCTTCAGCTGGCAAGCAACGTACAGCCGCAGTTCAACTAGTAATCGATTCTCTAATGTCCAACTGAGGTGTGACTGATGTTTAGCACCGTTGAGATGTCCCGCCTCACAATGGCGGGTTCGCGTACTGACCTCGACGAGGTTCTACGTTTGTGTGCGGATATTGGCAATGTTCACATTACTCCTTATTCAGGGGACGCAGAAGGCATCACTGTAGGCACTCCGCACCCGGATGCTGACGATATTTCCTCTCTTCTAGCAAAAGTCCGCTCTGCAAACTCAGTACTGAAGTGTGCAAATAAGGAAGGGCCCTTGTCAGTAAAAATCGTCAAACAAGCAATCTCTGGTAAATTCCCCGAAAAAATCGATGCAATATCTGAAACCATTGTAAAGAAGAGTGATGCTACTGCTGAGATTACCCGTTTGGAAGAAAGAGCGTCTATTCTAGAGATTATAGCACCACTAGATATCCCATTGGAATTAATGACAGAAATCTCTTCGGTCGATGTCTATATTGGTGAGACGACCAAGGCTAGCAAAGCAAACCAGGTATTTGGCGAATTAAGAAGCCGAATCGAGATGCATATTGTTGGTAATGTTATTGCTGTGGCGTGCCAAGGCAAAGAAGCGGCAGAGGTTCAGATGGCTATGGGTGAATTAGGCGTTAAGCCTATTCAAATCCCTAGCGGGAAAGGAAAACCTTCTGAATTGCTCGCACAAGCAATGGCTAATATTTCAAAATCACAAAAAATAGTTTCAAATTGCGATTCAAAAATGGAGAGTTGGGTGCAAAATAACGGTAGAAAATCACTTGCAGTTCAGGAACATCTAGAAAGAGAGAGTGAAATCCTAACCGGGCACATATTTTGTGCAACCAGTGCACACGCATACGCACTTGAAGCATGGGTACCTACTAGTTCCTCTGATGAGGTTCGTTCAATTTTGTCCAAGGCATCATCACACCTTTCTATTACAGAATTTGTAGAAGACCACCATCACGATGGTGATCATCACCAAGAATACCCTCCTGTGGAATATGACACTCTCAAATCAACACGCCATGCGTCTTTGTTAACCAACTTAGTAGGTCGCCCGAAATACGGAACAATAGACCCTACTACAATGATGGCATACACTTTCCCGCTATTTTATGGACTAATTCTTGGCGATATGGGGTATGGATTAATTCTAATGTTTATCGCAATGGCCCTAAATAGTAACTTTGGCCATAATCCCTCTGGGGCATTTGCATCTCGTATAATGATGAATATGGGAATTGCAACATTCATCTTTGGATTCATCACCGCTGAAGCATTTGGCTTCATTATCGACGGTTCTGAACACTATTTTGATTGGGCTCCACTGACCCACTTGTATCATAATCTCCACGAGTCAATACATCTACCTCACTTCTTTTCTCACACCCTTCATCTGAGTGACACCCATTTGCCGTTCCATCGTGTAGGTGTTGGAATGATGGACTATGTACTGCTCTCAATCTATCTCGGAGCAACTCATATCGTCGTGGGTTTCGTAATTGGATTCATCAATGTATTCAGGGCGCATGGCCCAGTTGCTGCATTCTTCGAGAAAGGCTCTTGGTTATTCATCATCATCGGTGGATTCGGTCATATTTTCCGCTTCATTACAATGCAAGACTCAGTTGGAAATGAGTATGAATTGTTCTCATTAACAGGTTGGTCGTTATCTGTCTTATTCGGACTAGGTTGTTTGATTATCGGCTTAGCGATATTTGAGAAATTCGGCTGGGTTGGAGGATTTATTATGGGCCCAATCGAGTTATTCGGCCTACTAGCAAACACACTGTCTTACTTGCGTATTATGGCAGTAGGTGTTGCAGGAGTTAAGATTGCAGAATTAGGCAATGACATGGGCTTCTTCAATATGGTAGCGGCATTCAATGATGGCAATTATCTAGTTCTGATCGCTTGTTTTATTCTTTGGATTGCAGTACAAGTATTCGCTTTACTATTAGGCATCCTTTCCCCTTCCATACATGCTGTCCGTCTACATTTCGTAGAATGGATGAGCAAGTTTCACGACGGCTCTGGACAGGAGTTTACACCACTAGGTGGCCGTTCTCTACATGTAGAGGGTCACTGATATCATGGTCCCAATATAAAATGGACAATTTGGAGGAATTAAAATGAAAAAAATATTTGGAAGAACGAGCCTACGTGTTCTTATCGTACTTATGGGTATGATAATAATCGCACAGGGAGTAGCAGCTGTAGACGGGGATGACAACGAATTTACTGAAGCATACGGAAAGAACATCGGAGCAGGTATTGCTCTAGGTCTAGCTGCTGTTGGCGCTGGTATTTCACAAGGTGGAATCGGTAGTGCTGCAGTTGGTATGCTAGCAGAAGATGAAAGTAAGTTTGGTGTTGCATTGATTTTCACTGCTTTACCCGAGTCTCTTGTTATCCTGGGCATGATGCCCCTGTTCTTACTTTGAGAATTATTTCAAAGGACTTGTTCCTTTGAGATACAGGAGATGAAGATATGACATTGGAAAAACTAGCCACAGATATTCAGGCCTCTGCCGATTCAGAGGCAAATGAATTGATTAAGGCCGCTAATAAAGAAGCGAAAGCCATTCTTTCTGAAGCAAAAGCCCGTGCAGATTTGATTACGAATGATGCCTCGGCTAAGGCGGTGAAGGAAGCAGACCAAATCGCTCGTGAAATGGTTGCATCTGCCCGCCAAGCAAATCAGAAAGAAATCCTTGTTGCCCGACGTATTGAGCTCGATGCTACTCTAGCAAGCGCTCGTTCGTTGTTAGGTGATGCAAGCCTAGCTGGTCGTGCAAGTCTGCTCAAATACTTAGTTAAGCAGGCTGGCGAAATCAGTCAGGGAAAGATGGTTTTACGCCCAACTGCCATCGACCGTTCCGCACTCGAGGATGCCGCTAAGGGATTCTCGATTGGTAACGAAGTAGAAGGTTTAGGCGGTTTTGTGCTTGAAGCTGAAGATGGACTGCTTTCTTTTGACTTGCGTTTTGATACATTATTAGAAAATGCATGGACTGATCAAAGATCTGCTGTTAACCAAACCCTATTCGGATAAACAATATACGGAGTCGAATTTTATGCCAATCCTTGGAAATAATACCGCTTACGTGGCTGCACGTGCTAAGGCTCGCAAAGCGAATTTGATGGACCGTACACGTTTACGTCAGATTATCCAACAGTCCCCTGACCAAATGACCGTCGCAGTGGCGGACAGTGGTTACAGGACTGAGATTGACCTATACGCTGGCCACTTTACCGGCGGGGATTTGGTAGAGGCCGCACTTACGCACAATTTACAAGCAGAGTTGACCAACATTTTGGGACTCTGCAACGGCAAGGTTCGTGATCTTGTTGGGATTTACGCCGGACGTTTCCGGTACCACAATGCGAAGGTTGTTCTTCGTGCTGTTGTAAACGAAGTTGATGTCAAGAAGGTCGCTCACTCAATCCTACCAGAGGAAAGTGAGGTCAATACACCATGGTTGCTAATTATCGAAGAATCAAAAACTCTTCGTGAAGCAGTTAAGCAAATGCGCAGACTTCCATTCGGAAAGGATTTACTCGCTATTGGCGAGGATGAAGGATTACAAGCATACGAAGACGCTCTTGACCGCCATTACTTCAAGCACTCGATGAGTATGCTTCAAGGCGGTGCGACAGATGTACGTATTTTGCGTAATCATTTGGCTGGTGAAATCGATCACCGTAATATTATCAATATACTCGAAGGACACGCTTTCGGCTTGTCCAATGAAGAAATTACACAGGCACTCATTCCTGGTGGCCGCCTAATAAAAGAGAGAAGTTTCACTCAAGTTGCTAACAGCAGAGATGGCCTTCTCGATATACTACGTCAGTCGAATAACTTCGACTTCGATGGATTCCAAGCAACAATCTCTACTTCTGACGAAGAGAGAACACTGGACCCCACCATCACCTGGTTACGCAATCGAGAGATTGTACAGATGAAGCGCATGAGTTACCTTTGTCCAATTTCAGCTCTTCCAGTAATACACTATGTGTCGGTGAAGGTTCAGGAAATTGAAGATCTACGCCTCATAGTCCGTGGCCGCATGGCAGGACTACCAACTGAGGTTTTGGAGGCACACGTACTCTGAGGTGAAATGAATGGAAATAATAGTAGTGGGCAGCCCCGAATTTACACTCGGTTTCCAGTTAGCTGGAATTAGTACTCTATACAACCCTGAAGGAGAGGAGGAGACCTCCAAAGTCTTCAGGGATTTACTCACAACAAAGGGTGTGGGAATCGTGGTGGTCGACTCCGCGGTTCTGTCCGCCCTGCCTGAACGTCTCCGTGATAGACTGTCAGAAAGTATTACTCCAACCGTTCTGGGAATCGGAACTGAGGAGGATACGACCCTTCGCGATACAATTCGCAAGGCAATAGGAGTCGACTTGTGGAAATGATTTCCAAAAAACAATGGAGGAATAATATATGAAGAATGAAGGATTGATTTACCGTATTTCAGGGCCAGTGGTTACCGCCATTGACATGAAAGCGGCAATGTACGATGTTGTCCGTGTTGGAACGGAAGGCCTAATGGGAGAAGTTATTGAATTACACGGCGATAAGGCTGTTATTCAGGTGTACGAGGATACATCTGGAATACGCCCTGGTGAGATCGTAGTGAACACAGGAGAGACTCTTTCAGTTTCTCTTGGACCCGGTTTGCTAACTCAAATCTATGATGGAATTCAAAGACCTCTTCCAACTCTTGAAAAAGAAATGGGTGTTTTCCTAACCCGTGGTGTAGATGCTGATGCATTTGACCTAGAGAAGGTTTGGACCTTTGAACCACAAGTCTCCGTTGGAGACTCTGTTGTTGGAGGACAAGTTGTTGGGCACGTCCAAGAAACCGATACAATCGTTCACAAAATTATGGTCGTTCCTGGAAAGGACGGTATAATCAAGTCGATTGAATCTGGAGAGTTCAATGTCACACAAACCATCTGTACCTTCGAAGATGGAAGTGAAATGCAGATGATGCAAAAATGGCCAGTTCGAACTCCACGTCCTTACCAACAAAAATACCCACCAGTAATTCCTCTTGTAACTGGAATGCGTATTCTTGATTTCCTTTTCCCATTGGCAAAAGGTGGTGCAGCGGGTATTCCAGGTCCATTCGGATCCGGAAAGACAGTTACACAACAATCTCTAGCAAAGTATTCTGACGCACAACTCGTTGTATACATCGGTTGTGGAGAGCGTGGAAATGAGATGACTGAAGTATTGGATGAGTTCCCTCATCTAATCGATCCAAACACAGGAAAACCATTGATGGAAAGAACAGTAATGATCGCAAACACCTCGAATATGCCTGTAGCTGCACGTGAAGCATCTGTGTACACAGGAATTACAATCGCCGAGTACTACCGTGACATGGGTTACGATGTTGCTCTGATGGCAGATTCTACCTCTCGTTGGGCTGAAGCAATGCGTGAGATTTCCTCTCGTCTTGAAGAAATGCCTGGTGAAGAAGGATATCCTGCTTACCTATCAACTCGTATTGCTGAGTTCTATGAACGTGCTGGCCGTGTTGAGACCTTGAATGGAGAAGACGGTTCAATTACTGTTATTGGTGCTGTTTCACCACCTGGTGGAGATATTTCAGAGCCTGTATCACAAGGTACACTTCGTATTGTAAAGGTATTCTGGGGTCTGGATGCTGGGCTTGCTCGTCAACGCCACTTCCCAGCGATTAACTGGTTGAATTCATATTCACTGTACCCACAGAGTCTTGACCAATGGTTCAGAGACAATATTGCACAAGATTTCCCTGAAATCCGCATTGAACTATCTGGATTGTTACAAATTGAATCAGAGTTGCAAGAAATTGTACAACTTGTCGGTTCCGATGCACTTCCTGTTGACCAACAATTGACGCTTGAAGTCGCTCGTATGATACGTGAATATTTCCTACAACAAAATGGATTCCACGAAGTGGATGCATATTGTGACATCAACTTGCAATACAAGATGGCAAAAGCGATTCTAGCATTCCAAGAGTCTGCTAAGTCCGCAATGGCATCTGGAGCTCAACTAGGGGACGTAGTAAACGTCCCTTCACGTTCAGACCTAATGCGTGGCCGTTTGAACAAAGGATACATCGATACCATCGACGACATGGTAAAAACCATGCTCGATGAAATAGCCGCTACCATTGAGGAGAACTGAGGGGGACTAATCATGACTGGAAAAGAATATAGAACAATTACAGACGTCAAGGGACCTCTAGTTTTCTTGAATAAAACAGAGCCTGTTGCATTTGGTGAAATCGTATCATTACGATTATCCAATGGTACAATTAAGAACGGACAAGTACTTGATACATCAAATGATTTAGTTATCGTACAAGTGTTTGAAGGAACTGCAAAAATCGATAGAGAAGCAGGTGTAACCTTCATGGGAGATGTTTTCAAACTCCCAGTTTCAACTGATTTAATCGGCCGTATTCTTGACGGTGCAGGTCGTCCACGTGACGGCGGCCCTGAGATTGTAGCTGAAGAGACCGCTGACATTATTGGTGCAGCGATCAACCCGTACAGCCGCCGTAGCCCACACGATTTCATTCAAACTGGAATCTCCGCTATTGACTGTTGTACTTCTTTGGTTCGTGGACAAAAGTTGCCGATTTTCTCAGCATCAGGTCTACCACACAATGATATTGCATTGCAAATCGCACGTCAAGCAAAGTTAACCGCTTCAGACGAAGAATTCATTGTAGTATTCTGTGCTATGGGTATTACTGCTGAAGAATACAATTTCTTCCGTGCTGATTTAGAGAGAACCGGTGCGCTTGAAAGTGCGGTATTATTCGTTAACTTAGCGGATGACCCTGCAGTTGAGCGTATTATCACACCTCGTCTAGCATTAACTGCTGCAGAATATCTAGCATTCGAAAAGGATTACCACGTGCTGGTTATCTACACTGATATGACCAACTACTGTGATGCACTACGACAAATCGGTGCAGCACGTGAAGAAGTTCCAGGACGTCGTGGATATCCGGGTTACATGTACACTGACTTGGCAATGCTCTACGAGCGCGCTGGATTGGTTAAAGGAAAGAAGGGTTCAATCACCCAATTCCCAATTCTGACAATGCCAGGTGATGATATTACTCACCCTATTCCTGACCTTTCAGGATATATTACTGAAGGGCAGATTGTTATCTCTCGTGAATTACACCAAGCAGGTATCTATCCACCAATCAACGTTCTACCATCACTTTCCCGTCTAATGGGTTCGTGTATTGGAGAAAAGACCACTCGTGAAGACCACAAGTCGGTTTCTGACCAGATGTATGCAGCATATGCACAAGGCCGTGAACTACGTGGTCTAGTAGCAATTGTTGGTGAAGATGCACTTAATGAGCGTGATAAGCAACTTCTAGAATTCTCAGGTGTATTCGAAGATAAATTCCTTAGACAATCTCGTTATGAAGATCGTTCTATCGAAGAAACTCTTGATTTATGCTGGACTTTAATGGCAAGTATCGACACTAAATATCTTGTACGTCTAGACCAAAAATGGATTGATAAGTATCATCCAGACAACCAGAAGTGAGTTTGCATACTGGATAAAGGGAGTTGAAATTTATGGCACTTGACATAAAACCAACACGCAGTGAACTTATCAAACTCAAGGGACGCATTAAGCAAACAAAGAATGGTTACAAGCTTCTCAAAATGAAGCGTGACGGTCTCTTTCATGAATTCCGTAAGTTGTTATCTGAAATGATTGAGGCTAAGCGAGAACTTACCAAGACATATCGTCTAGCAAAGCAACGTATTGACTTAGCTAATGCGATTGAAGGTGGACTGAAGGTCCGCTCTGCAGCAATTGCTAACTCTGCATCACCAGAGGTTGAAGTCGAACGCCGAAATATTATGGGTGTTGTTGTTCCTGCGGTTTCAGGTACCAATTTGAAGCAGGCTTTCGGAGAGAGATCGATTGGTTTTACCGGGTCATCACCTTACATTGATGAAGCGGCTGATTCATTTGGGGATTTGATTGAGCGAATGGTAAAAGCGGCAGAGATGGAAGCAACTCTAAAGCGTCTACTTGCAGAGATTGAAGCGACTAAGAGGCGTGTTAATGCACTTGAGTTCAAGGTTATTCCTGAATTGGAAGAAGCACGTGTATTCATCCAACTTCGTCTTGAAGAGATGGAACGCGAAGAAACATTCCGTTTGAAGCGCTTCAAAAACAAGTGATTAAACCACCCGATTCATTCATTGAGGTCGGATGTGCCCCCAAGTTCATTGGGAGACTTGTTCTATGCCTGAAGATGAAGTAATTCCCGTTCACAAAGACTCATGGAGTCAACGTGAATTACTAAAGAGGATACTTTCTAGGTATTGTTTTGTCTTGGAAGACATTGGCGGTAGAACTCCTACGTATCTCGTTTCTGAGAAGGATGAAGAGGACTTTCATGAAACTCTTGAATCGATAAACGCTCATTTGCGACCGCTTGGTTACAGTGCACGCCTATATCCCGACGACCCTTGGATTCTACAATTGATTCCAGACCCTAAGTATCAATGGCCATCAACAAAATTTGTAATCGCCATGTGGGCTCTTTCTCTATTGACTACAGTGTATGCTGGAGAAAGATGGATGAGTTCAGGCAGGCCAGTAGGCGGTTGGTTCGTCGAAAACGCATCCTTAGATGCGCTTATTGGGTATACATTACCACTTTTCACAGTTTTAGTAATTGCATCATTTGTTCAAAAATGGGTTGCTTCAAAGAATGGTGTCAGATTACCTCACCTATTCCCCTTGCCAGGACCGGCAATGATTTGGTGGCCATTTGGAATCCTTGGTTTCGCATCACTGCCACGTAGTGATGCAAGATTATGGCCCGACCGTTCCTCATTAGGAAATTCAGCACTTTCAGTACCGTTGATTATGATTATTCTTGGAATGATCTTAGCTTTCCTTGGACTGAAATTGACTCCCGATATTGTTCCATTAACCGCTTCTCCGATGATTATCGATTTACCTTTACTGATAAATTTAATCGGTTTGAACATCGAAGGAGAAACAGCAATGCTCCTCAAAGGGTCATGGGCCCACCCCTTTACCATCGTGGGAATGACTTTGACATTTTTCGGATGGGTTGCACTTTTGCCGATACCTACGTTCCCTGGTGGAAGAATTCTAATTGCTAGAATGGGTATTCCTGAAGCGAGGTCAGGTTCGACTCAAGTCATGCTACTGTTGGTAGTTCTTCTATTCGCATTTATGTTTGGAGCATTTTCAGAATGGAGCATATGGGTTCCAGTTGTTGCATTATGTGCATCCTTATTGATTACTAAAGGTAGCGATCCGCGGCTACCTATCGTATTGGATGATTTCAAAGGATTACCTGAGATAGACCACAGACGGATTGGAATAATCCTATTCATGGCATTCATGTTTGCGTTACCGTCGCAAATTCCATTCTCAATGGATGATGATTGGGACCAAAGCATCTCTTGGAATATTGGTGAAAGCACGTTGGTTATTGAGGATGGTTGGTTCAATCAAACGATAACAGTAAGCAACCCCTCACTAATTGCACAGGCGTGGGATATCACCCTCTACGGAGATATTCTTGGGCAATATGAATTGAAAGATTACAACTGTGATTCAGAATTACAAGAATCCGACATTACTTGCGAGGGAATAATAAATCCTAGAGACCCGATAAAGTTGAAATTTAATTTTGAATGGAAAGAAGAATGGAATACTACGGGTGTTGAATTTAAATGGAGAATCGGTGATGAATTCATCCAGCATAAAGTCGTTCCAGATCAAAAGATTTACCCTGTAGGTTCTTGGCAATTCAATGGTGATATTGACGACCCCAAATCTTGTATCGGTTTACATGTTAAAGGCAAGTCGTCTTCAATCAATCTAATGCCAGTATCTCAGAATACTCATTGGGATGGAGTTGACGCAGCAGGTAATATTACAGTTAGCAAGGATACTTCTGAATTATGCTTAAATAGCCTTTCAGGCGATGATATGGGATGGCTAAATGGTCATCTTTTCCACCTGGATGAAACCCCTTACAAAGCCGGTTATGAGCGGGAAAATTTTGTTGCAATTCCTCAAGAAGGAATAGTACTGAATGACCAAGATTTGATGTTCAGCCAGTCGATATTGGCAGTAAATCATGAGGGTGATTGTTTGTCATTGGGCAATCCTTCACCAACTATTGCTTCTGATGAGGGCGTTAAGACTTGGAATATGTCAATCAAACCGATCGGTGTTAATCAATTTGTAGATTCAAATGATTCAATCAATTTCTTTGCAGCACCCGATTCACTCATTGCCGATTGCGATATATCTCATGCACCTTCACTCTACACAGTAGTTGAAGGACCTTCCCTAATCGTTGGACTAGAAGGTAACAGAACACAACATTGGCTCGGTCCAGTAGATGTAATTGACAATCAATTCACCATCGAAAACCCCACTTCAGACAATATTTCACTGAATATTGAATTTGATGGAAATGGTTTACAATGGAATATTTCTAATGACATCGTATTGGAATCTGGCACGACAACAACAGTTTCTGCAATCGAGCCAGAAACTGGAATTTCATTTGCATGGTTTGAATTAAATGACGGTGATGTGATACTTCACTTAGTTAATCATGAGGTTTGAGCATGAAGGTAGCAGTATTGGGTGCCGGTGCTATCGGTAGCCTAATCGCAGCAAAGTTAGTGGTTGCAGGCTATGATGTGCTGGTTCATGCCCGTGGTGAACACGGTGCTATGCTAGCAATTTCAGGATTACAGATTACTGGTAGTTGGGATGTCAAAATCGAATCTGATGATTGGATTGTAAGTCTCGAGGGGGCTGGTCTGCATCCATCCCTCGAAGGGTCATGTGATCAAGCCATTATCACGAGCAAGTCCAAAGATACTCTACATTTGGCAGAAGTTGCAACTTTCTTGACCAGTGGGCCCGTCCTTTCCCTTCAAAATGGTCTGGGAAATTTGGAGATACTAAAACAACATGTGTTTGAGAATGCCGCAGTGGGGGTTACTACCAATGCAGTAACAAGAGTTCAGCCAGGGCACATCGAATGGGTCGGCAAAGGTAACTTGGTGGTAGGCGGCCCTAAAGGCCGAGAATTCGAGAAAACCCTTGAGTGCTTAGATGCCACTTATGCTGACGATGTTTCCACAATATTATGGAATAAATTACTGCTAAATGTTGCAATTAATCCTTTGGCGGCGATTTGTGGAGTAAAGAATGG
>Ga0315324_10000126_pt1 | contig 28710 bp, 20 predicted proteins | sample M150021515metaG_FD_203919 | JGI IMG/M metagenome (GOLD analysis project Ga0315324, IMG submission 203919) | Ammonia-oxidizing marine archaeal communities from Monterey Bay, California, United States - M1 500m 21515 | ecosystem: Environmental > Aquatic > Marine > Intertidal zone | place: USA...
TGAATTTACTATCCGCAACGAAGCAACCGGTAATTCTAGCTTGCAACGAAATAATGGGCTTATGGGGGAAGACTTCGTCAACTTGGCGCAGCACTAGAGATCGTTTCTCCAAATATTTGGTCAAGGTAGTATTCGATAGGGCAAATTCCGAGGCATTGCGCAGAATCGCACTTCGAGTACTCAAGGAAGAGGGTTTTACCGCAGACCCTGATGCTCTCGACCATCTAATTTCAAACAACCCAGGTGACCTTAGAGCGCTAGTACGTGATTTACAGGTGATGTGTTCACTTTCCGACGGAAATATCAGCCGTGCTATGGTGGTTGACAACATAAACACGGGTATGCGAGATACATCGGTAGAAATTTTCCCCGGTCTCGAGCAATTATACAAAGCTAGAACAGCAAGAAAAGCAGTCGAAATTTCACGAAACCTCGACAAGAGCCCAGATGATTTAGTTGCATGGATCTCTTGGAATAATGGTGCAGTTCTCAATAACTCTCAAGCCATACGTCGCGGTTCTAAAGCACTCTCCTTAGGAGACCGTATGCTCACCTCTCGCTATCGCAATACCGCACACCGTTCGTGGTATTGGGCCTCGCATCTCTCAAGTCTTGCTGCAACTGTTACTATGCCTACTCCTATTGAGGGAAGCAGAATTTATTGCTCCTATCCGGGATTCATGCGTCATGGTTCAGGCTGGGTGAGAAAAAGCATAGTCGAGAGATTAACAGAAACCTGTGGATGCTCAAAAAAGGCTGTTAGAGAGGAATTACTTCCATCACTTGTTGCAATTCAATCAGCAGATGGTGAGGATTTTTCAACATCACTTGCCCTCTCATTATCAGCAGAGGAACATGTGGCGATTTGTGGACTAAAAGCAGCGCATAAATCTACTAAGAATCTAATGGAGCGATATTCGTCCAAATTAGAGGAGTTGGAAGCACCAACGATAGTTGAGCCAATCATCACCACACGGGAAGAAGAAATAGTGGTTGAAGAGGAAACGGATGTAGCAAAGGGTCAGAAAACATTGTTTTGATCACTTTTTCTCAATCTTCTCAAACAAATCCTTCATCAATTTAACAGAGGCCCTATCCGGTGCTTCTCTCTCCTCTCTTGCCCAAGTCCTAGGGTGTATCAATAGGAGTGCAGTCATCAGTTCAAGACGGCCAAACCACATCAGTACCGATGTGATGAGCAATGAGGGGGTTCCCATGCTCGCCCAGGTATTTGTTGGACCGTACTCGCCTAAAGCAGGTCCAGTATTACCCAGTGATGATGCGACTACTGAAACAACTGATTCAAAATCAGAATCGGGCATAAGCATTGCAAGAATCACACATGATAATGCAAATAGGCCAGTCCAGACGAATAGCATACCAATAATCAGGCCCAGCCTATCGCGTTCGACGACTTCCCTATTCATTCGAATTCTAAGAATCCTTCTTGGTTGTGAAATTCTTCCAATCTCTCTCCATGCGACCTTGAATGCTAAGGTAACTCTCAGCATTTTCAAACCACCACCAGTAGAGCCAGCACATGCACCAATAATCATTAGCAAAAAGAGTAGTACATGTGTGACTACGGGCCATTGCATATAATCAGCAGAACCATATCCAGTAGATGTACCAATGGACACTACTTGGAAAATCGCATCACGAAAACTATCTTCCATTCCGCGTTGTACAATTAATGTGATGAAAACAAAGAGGGTGATTATTACTAACATGTAAACCCAATTACGAGCTTCCTGATCACCATACACCTTGTCCCACTGTCTCTCCCAAGCAAACCAAATTAGTGTAAAATTAATTCCAGCAAGCAGCATAAATACGATAATTATTGACTCGATTACCGCTGAATCATAATAGGCAATTGAGGCATCATGAGTGGAAAATCCTCCGGTTGGCATTGTTGTTAAGCCGTGATTAATCGCATCGAAAATCGTCATATCTCCAACGCCCCATAGGAGCAATATTTCCATTAGAGTTAGCAGAATATAGATTGTCCATAATGCAATAGCAGTTTGTTGTAATTTAGGCCTAAGTTTCGATAAAGAAGGGCCGGTTAATTCCGCACGGGCCAGAGCCATTCCTCCGCCAAGAACTCTCGATAATAGCATGAGCCCTAGCATTATGATTCCCATGCCACCTAGCCATTGAGTAGCCGATCTCCAAAGCAATATTCCCTGTGGCTGTGAATTGATACAGTCAATAGTAGAGGGGATGCAATTTGGGCTCATTGAAGGCTCTATAACAGTAGCACCAGTAGTTGTGAATCCCGACATTGCTTCAAACCAGGAGTTGACGAATCCTCGGCCTATGTCGGTCATTGTTGAGCCATCGGTAAATGGACCATGAAATACTCCACCTAGCCAAAAGGGCAGACTTCCTACCAGCACGGCCACAGGCCATGCTAATGCGACAGCTGCAAATGCTTCACGATCTCTCAATCGATCTTTGGTGTCACTTCTAACGCCAACGGAAAGCAGTGTGCCACCAATTACTCCAGAGAATGCTGTAGGTATGAAAAAGGCTAACATTGCAGTATTTATTCCATCCAACCACCAAGTTATACCAAAGCTAATTGCCAAAGGGACAATCATCGCAACCATCGTCCAACCGACGATTAATGATAGAACGTCTCGACGCATTTTTGGTTCACACCTTGAACTTCCTCTCCAAGTCTTCAACTCGGTCAGGAGGAAGGAAAATCGTTAACCGATCTCCCTCTAAAAGTGGCTTATTTGGCGAGGGGCGCAAAGTCTCCCAATCGCCTTCGGGGTTCCTTCTTTGAATGAATGAAACCTTACACCAATCTGGCAATGAAGCCTTTGCTAGTGTTTTGTTCACGAATTTAACCTTTGAAGTGACTGGCATAGAAATACCAACAACATCAGGTACGCTAGACAAAATAGCGTATGGGCCGGGTAATTCAGAATGGATCATTCCAATGATACTGTCGACTGCTACGCGTTTAAGGTCAACTGCAAATGTTATCCCCATTCTTTTAACCACGCTGACTAAGTCTGCTTCGGATAATATCAGGCCAGTCCTTTCCACACCCATATCGCTAGCAAGAAGCACAGAAGCGATTGAAGCATGATCATTATCCAATGCTGCAATGGCAATATGATGAGATGAAATTTCAATCTCAGACAATAATTCCTTGTCGAGATGGTCCCCATGAATAATTTCAAAACCACCATGATTTCCAATACTAGAACCAGCGATATTGTTAGCCTTCTGCAAGTCTCTTTCGACCAATGTGACACTGCCACCGGCCTGCAACCAGGCACTCGCTAATCTCTTCCCGACTAATCCAGCACCAAAAATGGCAACCTTTGGCTTTTCAGGAAAATCAACGGTTTCATGTCCAAAAATTCTGAGGATTCGATTGAAGGAAGACTCACCAGCCGTTGCAATAGCAATACGGTCTTTCGGTAGTATTTGGTCATCTGCACCGGGGACCATACCTGGTTCACCATCGCGCTTGAGGCCGACGATTAGTGGTAGACCGCCCTCAACTTTCGCCCCTGATTCCCGCAAAGTTCGATGAACAACGCCAGACGCATCAGCAGTTACATCCAATTCGACGATGAATGCATCTGCCTGGAATGGAATTACTTCAGATAGTGATGAAGAACGTAATCCACTCATCAATCGCTCAATGGCTCCATCAATCGGATGTACTACCTTGTCAACTCCGGCCCATTTTGATAGATTACCGGCTTTTGCCTCTGCGATAAAAATGGGGTCTCTTACCCTACAAATAGTCAATAGTTTTCCTTTACCCTTAGTCGCAACCTTATGAGCATGTTTCGCTAGAGCGCAGGCAAGGAGATTTCTCTCATCGGCATCTGTCGCTGCAACGAAGACTTGAGCATGGTCAATACCAGCCTCCAACATCTTTTGCCTATCGGTTATATCGCCATGCAAAACCAGTACGTCCAGTCCTTGGGCATTCTTTACCGCACGTGAATCATTATCGACCAATACTACTTCTTTGTCTTCATTTCTAAGAGCCCGTGCCAATTCGGTACCAACACGGCCTCCACCTCCGATAATAATCCTCATGAGAGACTCTCCTGCAACCATTTGTTTTTCCATGTTTGAGAACTTACATCGACGGAACCAATTGTAGAAAATTCTCTAGTTCTTTCAAGATATGAGGACATCGAGCCGCCCGAGTAATACCCATCTACCGTTTCCCAAGATGAATCGGGAACTTCAACCCAATCGATATACGCGGTTGGAGTGTGGACTAGCCATTTACGATTAACAACATCAACCGAACCTTCAATGAAACAAGTCTCTAACACAATCGAACGGCTTTCACACCATTCAGTTGATAGTGGGATCATAATATATGCCCATCCGTGGCCCTCCCACATAGAAAAACTCGAATCGGTCAAGGCACCAAATACATACCATGTTGGTACGTCCTTTGTTCTCAAAATCGACATAAATGCATTTGACTGCTCATCACAATCCCCAAGGCCTTCAGCGAGGCATTGTTCTCCGCCTCTAGCTACAATAGGGGCAGCAACGTCATAGGGGATATTTGTGTTCAGCCAATCGAATGTTGCTCTTGCAAAGGCATAGACATTGTCGTGTAAGTCCGCTGGTAATCCTGCTTGAATGGCGGCTGCTGTTTGGGCTACTGTTAATGCACTATTACTTCCATCAATAGCCCAATTGCTAGGAGGTTCGCCTAATGAGCGATCATACCATTTTTGCTGCGACCCAAATGTGCCATCTCTGACACCATTACCGCGCTCAGAGATTTCAGCAAAGGAGCCTGATCTTTCCACGCTGACACCGTCGGATTTTCCATTTATCATGGAATTCATTCGAGTGGAATGCCACCATGTATGTGTGGTCGAAGTGATATCTGCACGGAAATCAATTTCAGTTGACTGTCCTGGTGCAAGAGAATATTCCACTCGGACACATGGGCCATGTGGGCAGTAGTCTTGAGTCGAGCCTTTGCTCGGCCACCATACCAAATTACCAGCAGATGTAGTGACTGCTTGGGATTTTGCCTTGTGAGGAATTCCATCATGAGGAATAGATATTGTATCACCATCAATCAATAATTCGATTGAGTGTACCGTTTGAATATTATATTTCACTTCACTATCGCCATTCAGATAGGCAAAACCTGCGGCGCCGATCTCATTACTAGTTACATTTGATGGAATCGGAATTGACTCACGTAATGTTCCAACATTCGAGGAATGGGTATTCACCAATTCTATACTCCGCTCTATCGAATAATCCGCTTCTAGGGGATATACTTGGTACGGAGCTAACCCTTCCATCGCATATTCCTGTACTTCAGCCCACTGTGCGAGGACATACTCCTTGGCGTCGGGATTGATGAAAATAAATGCAACAAGGGCTAACATCGCAAGTTGATGCAAACGATTCTTTCTCCTAGACTTCCTACGCTTTGGAGATGCTGCTGCTTGAACTGGAGCCATTCCATGCTTTGCCTTACGTGTGGAACCTCTGCTAAATTCACCACGAACCCTAGCACTCATGCCAGAGGCTCCGCTAATTACTCTACCACAACTGTAGCAGATAGAATCACCCGGGAGGGTGGTTGCGCGACAAAATGGGCAGGACCCCATCACTACCAACCCTGAACCGTCCCTCCATGAAGGTTCTGTAGTGACATGAAAGTGATATTCTCTCGCGTGAGCGCGCGTAATTCATTCTTAGTCGATTGAATAAGCGACTACTTACTCTTCTTCTTTGGCTCTTGCTCTCGATTGGTCTGCCCAAATTCTTCTGAGGCGCCTACGAGCGGGCGTAGGGACTGCAGCCCAAACCCAATCTGTCGACTGTTTGTCAGCCAGTAATACAAATGGGATGATGAATATCCATGCTATTGGGGTAATTACTGCATAATACAGCCCATTGATCAAAATGGTCAATCCTCCAAAAGTCCTGATTACCGCTTTCCATCTTTTGCCGAGTAACATTCCATAGCCGTGAAAGCAAAACAATAGGGCGTGGGCACGCGGAGATACCAATGCTACACAGATGATTGAGCCAAATAATTCGATACCAACCGAATTCGAATTTAATTGCAGCATTCTCAGGATGATGAACATTGCAATCATTCCTCCAACTGCAAGTCCAAGCGTCCATCCACTAGTAGGTTGAGATCCAGTACGCCGAACCCTCTCCCTACGTAACATCAAATGCACTCCTACTGCCAATAATAAGCAGATTACGATTAGATTGGATATCGATGCATCCTCCATTTTGCTTGAGATATATGGAATGAACATGAAATAATCTGCCAGTGCACCATAGAGTCCACCGATGAGGATACCCCAGAACATCATGCTCCACGCGGTAGGAAGGTCATAGAATCCCGAATAACGTGTCATCACACCACGCCATCCAAGCCCCATGCCGATTAGTGCGACAATTGATGCAATCTGGAATAGGACTGTATCACTCGCCATGTAGCGGCCTCTAAGCCTCCTATTCAAGTGGATTGTGGCATCGAGGGGTTCAAGGGCAACCGATGAAGCCCCTATGTCATGGCGCGACTCCTCTTGTTCGGTGGTAAAGGAGGCGTTGGGAAAACTACGACTTCATCAGCTACTGCTGTAGCCCTTGCTGATGCAGGATTGCGTGTATTACTTGTCAGCAGCGATCCAGCCCACAGTACCTCTGATAGCCTAGGCGTACAACTTGGCCCTACTCCAACTGAGGTGAAGGAAGTCCCAGGTCTATTCGGCTTAGAACTAGACCCTGAGGCAAGGATCTCTGATTACATCCCAAAATTGAGTGAATCTCTAGGTCCACTAATGGGTGGTGACGACCCTGACTTGAATGCCTCGGAAATGGTATTGCCTGGTCTTGATGAAGCAATGGCTTTTGATGAATTACTCAAGCATTTGGAAAATCCCTCATGGGATGTAGTGGTCTTTGATACAGCACCCACTGGTCATACACTCCGTTTCCTAGCTCTACCCGAAATAATCGAGAAGTGGTCTGAAAAGATAATCAAACTTCACAGAGTTACTGGGGGTATTAGGGCGATGATGTTTGGAGCAAAGGATGGGGATAAGATGCGCGTCGAACTCGAAAAATTCCGGCGCCGCGTACTCCATGTCCGCAGAATCCTCTCTAATCCAGAACTCACAAGATTTACTTTGGTGACAATTCCGGAAAAGATGGGTGTAAATGAGACTGTTAGGGCACATGAAGCTCTAATCGGGTTCGATTTACCCGTCAGTGGCTGTGTCGTTAACAGAATTACACCAGAACTAGATCATCCATTCATCAAAAGACGCATTGAAGGTGAAAGAGAACATATCGAGTCACTAAAAGAGGCACTATCGACATTGGAATTTACTGAAATTGAACTAAGGGATTCAGATGTTCATGGAATCGAATCTCTTAGGGAGATTGGGACTTTAATGCACGGTAATATAGAATTGGATAACGGCTTAGGTCCATTCGCAATAGGACTTGGTCTTGAGGCGAGCAGAGGTACTTGGAAAGATGGTGATGTAGTAAGTCTCCATCTTCCGGGAATTGATCGTGAAGACCTGTCACTTCGAAGCGAGGAAGGTATACTATACGTCGGTGTTAACGAAAGAGAACACCCAGTGGAATTCGACCGTCCTGCTAAAGCGAGTCAGGTCAAAGCAAAACTCGATGATGATGTCTTACGACTGACATTCCCTGAAAGGGAATGAGCCGTTGGGTTCAAACCACATGCACTTGTGGGCGATGGCATGGCACTCGAGGGTCTATCGAGAGGTATCTTCTCTGCACTCGGGTTGTTGAAGAATAAGAGAAAGCTCGACGAAGCGGAACTAAAAGACATGTTGCGCTCTCTACGCAGGGCTCTACAAGAGGCAGATTTCAACGTCCGTCAGACAAAAGAAATCACCGACCGCCTTGAGAATAGAATGCGAGAAGAAGAAGCTAGACCTGGAGTTAATCTCCAAACACAAGCAATGAATATCCTCTACACAGAACTTGTGAGGATGCTTGGTCCAAGTAGGGAAGTTAGACCACACCAATCCACTATCCTGATGGTAGGTTTGTACGGTAATGGAAAAACTACCACTACCGCAAAATTGGCTGAATGGTATCGTCGAAGGCATGGTGTAAGGGTCGCTGTAATCGAGGCTGACGTACATCGCCCAGGCGCTTACAATCAACTATCACAGTTATTGGAGGACTCTACCGTTGAGGTATATGGAGAACCTGATAATAATGACGCAGCCGATATCGTACGAAATGGTCTGAAGGCACACGCTGCTGCAGATTTAGTCATCATTGACACTGCAGGCCGTCACAAACTCGATCAGGAACTCGTTGTTGAACTCGAGGATATTGCTGAAATTGCAAACGCCAATGAGAGATTCCTTGTTATCGATGCCCAAGTTGGGCAATCCGCTGGACCAGTTGCGGCTAATTTCCACGACTTAGCAGGAGTCACTGGTATTGTCATCACCAAATTAGATGGTACAGCACGCGGTGGTGGAGCACTCTCAGCAGTTGCTACTACTGGTGCTCCAGTAATGTATATCGGAACCGGGGAGAAAGTATCCGATCTTGAGAAATTCGAGTCGGACCGTTTTATCTCTCGCCTTCTTGGCATGGGTGATATCAAGGGTCTAATCGACCTTGCACCTGAAGACATGGATGAGGAGGAGGCTATGCGCCTCACCCAGCGAATGATGAGTGGCCGTTTCACTCTCAATGATATGTATGCGCAAATGGAAATGATGTCAAAGGTTGGAACCATCGACAAATTACTCTCCTTCCTACCCTCTGGAATGTTTGGAGGAATGGGTGCTATGGGTAAAGCTCAGAAAGCGGCTATGCAAGGCAACCTAGACCGCTATCGAGTCATCATGGATTCAATGACCAACTGGGAAAAGGATGAGCCGGCAAAAATCAAGGCTGAGCGCATCAGTAGAGTCGCAAGAGGTTCAGGAGTCCGAGAAAAGGATGTCCGAGAACTAATCGCTCAGTGGAATCGTTCACGGAAGATGATGAAAGGTATGAGTGGAAATAGGAAACTCAACAAACAGATGAAGCGCATGATGCGAGATACCGATATGGATCTCGAAGGCTTCGAAATGTGACCTCAATAGGTTTTAGCCAGCAGAACGCGGCGAGTAGTTGGCTTGCCTGACATGAAACAGGGTCGCTCTTCAGAATACGGCTCTGTTGCATCACCAAGGAAAGAAAGTCCAGTAGTGCGTTCGATTGTCTCGGCATGAGAATCAGTACCATCAAAGGCCATCTCGTATATTTTCCCATCTTCAATAGCACCCAAATCAGTCAGGGGCTGAATCACATCACTGGAATGAGATGCTGCCCTGTTTCGTAATTCATTTGCAATTTCATCGAGAACACTATTGCACTGAGAAACAATGTCATCCATGGGCAATGGTTTCTTTCCACCAGTGCGTAAAGCAGCAAATGCAGTTCCATTTTCAATGTCCCTCGGACCTATGTCAAGTCGAAGCGGTACGCCTTTTATCTCCCAATCGAAATACTTCTGACCCGCATGAATATCTCTGCTATCGACCTTAACTCTCAAGCCAGCAGATTTGAGTGTTTTAGCAATTTCTTCAGCTTTAGCAACAGTATCAACTTCTGAGTTCTTACGAATCATCGGGCAAATCACAATCTGGAATGGTGCGATGGCAGGAGGCATAATCAGGCCATTATCATCACCATGCATACCGACTATTGCTCCGAGTAGCCTCTCTGACATCCCATAGGTGGTCTGGTGGCAATGCTGTTGCTGGGCATCGAGATTCTCGTATGTGAGATCAAATGCCTTTGCCCATTGGTCGCGGTAGTGATGGCAAGATGCAACTTGTAGTGTACGTCCATTCGGCATTATTGCATCAATAGCGATTGTGTACCACGCGCCTGGGAAGGTATCCCATACCGGGCGCTTTGCTTTGATTACAGGAAGACATAGATCATGCATCAAGTTGTCAACAATTTCTAGATCTTGTGCAATTTGCCTACTTGCACAATCCTCGTCAACATGTGCTGTGTGCGCCTCGAAGAAGTGAATTTCTCGGACTCTGATAAAAGAACGAGTTTGCTTAGTTTCGTATCGGAAAGTGTTGACCATTTGGTATACTTTCAATGGTAGGTCCTTGTGAGACCTGACCCAAAGTGGGAACATTGTATACATTGCAGTCTCTGATGTTGGTCGCAAGAACATTGGGATGTCCAAGTCGTTCTCACCCGCGTGTTTTACCCAATATACTTCCTTCATGAAGCCGCCTTCTTCCTCTTCGCCTCGTAGGTCATCAGGATCTACCCCCTCTTCTCTCGCCCTCTTAAGACGAGCAACTAGGGCGTTTTCCTTTTCCAAAAGGTTCTCAGGAATCAATAGTGGAAAATTGACTTCCTCATGGTCTGTACGCTCCATCTCAGCGTGGGTTAAGGAATCGATCAATCGCATAGTTTTCCAGCCATAAGGCCTCCATACGTCCATTCCTTTGATTGGGTATCTTTTATCGACAAGTTCAGCAGCTTCAACAATAAATGGGTACCACGCATTGAAATCGTCCATCTTTGATGGAATCCCGCGCTTGGCTTTCCCGCCTGCCATGTATCGAGCCTCCATTGGAGGCTGTTCATCAAGATGCCGACTCATCTGCGTGATGCGATGATGAATACAAGGGCACTTGCGACAACCGCAACATAATCTGGGACGCCCATTGTTGGGAAGGCGTGTGACCACCCTAGATGATTATCCAATTCCCAAACCGAAGCCCAATTAATTCTAGTCATGCCATCTACGCATTTGTCGGTTGCACACATGCTACCGAATAGCATTCCAAATACTCCGAAAATATTGGCTATTGAAATGACTAAAGAAGTTAAACTGAAAAATTTGAGTTTGCGCCCTCCACTTTTCGAATTGGACTTACTATCTGGAATTAGTGAAAGGGTTGGTAAGGGCAGTGGAGTAGAACCTGGAACAACCTCGACCATACTCATCAGGCTTGGCTTTGCATCGCCGGATTCACCTAGTTGCGGCAAGCCAGTAGCGGCACTAGGCTTGACTGGAGTAATCGGTTCAATCGATAGACCAAAAATGCGTTCAGCAAGGCTGGAGAGCATGGGGTCTGAAGCAATCTCTGCCTCATCAATATCGCCATCAAGTAGACGCTTTACCTTGTCATCTCTGGCCGGCATCACCATCTCCTCCAGCAGAGGCTTCCGCGGGGCTTACCTATCAATAGTATGGTCAAGCATTTCCTGCTGCTTCGACCTCAGCCCAATCCTTCATGAAGCCATCAAGGCCCTTATCGGTGAGCGGGTGGCTGATTAGTTGCCTGAATATCTTGGTTGGCATTGTAACTGTGTGCGCTCCAAGTTGCATACAAGCAAGAACGTGGGTCGGGTGGCGGATAGATGCCGCTAGAACCTTTGTAGTAACTCCATAATTATCCCAGGTAGCCATTATTTCAGCAATTAATGCCATTCCATCAGCCCCAGTATCATCAATACGGCCAATGAACGGTGAGACATAAGTTGCGCCAGCCTTAGCAGCCATCAAGGCCTGAGATGCTGAAAATACTAGGGTGACATTTGTCTTTATTCCAGCCGCCGTGAGAATTTTGGTAGCTGCCAAACCTTCAGGTGTGCAAGGGATCTTGATTATCACATTGTCAGGCAGTTCAGCCTTCAGGGCTTTTCCTTGCTCAACCATTCCCGCTGTATCGAAGGCTGTTACCTCTGCGGAAATCGGTCCTGAACAGATTTCAGCAATTTCTGCTACAACTGTTTTGAAATCACGTCCACTCTTTTTGATTAGACTGGGATTTGTAGTTACGCCGTCGAGGATTCCCCAAGCGGCAATTTCTCTAATTTCGTCAACATCGGCGGTGTCCAGAAAGAACTCCATGTTACTTGGCGGGCATAGGGGGTGCTTCAAGCCTTCCGCAGAATTGCCCTCTTTGCTGCAGCCACAATATGACGAGCATTGATTCCCATCAATTCTAGCATTTCATCGGCTTGTCCTGATTCTCCAAATCGATCTGGAACACCAACTCTCTCCAATGGGACAGGTGTTGTTGACATTAGATGTTCAGCAACAGCGCCACCAAGTCCACCGATAATCGAATGGTCTTCAGCAGTGACAATAGCGCCACATGTTGCTGCCTGTGAATCTACAAGAGTGCCATCAAGAGGCTTGAGAGTATGCATATCGACCACACTGGCTGATATTCCCTCAGCAGCGAGAGCATCTGCCGCAGCTAATGATTCACTAACCAATACTCCACAAGCAATAATCGAAACATCGGTTCCATCACGCAATGTAATCCCTTTACCGATTTGGATTTCAGATTCTCTACCATCGTATAGAACAGGGGTTTTATTGCGCGCAGTACGCATGTAAGATGGCCCACCTAGGGCTGGAAGTTGTTTGGTAAGTTCTCGTGTGGAAACATCATCACAAGGATGCATGACTACTACATTTGGTAGAGTGCGATATATTGCAAGGTCCTCTATTGATTGAGCGGATGAGCCATCGGTTCCTGTGTGAGTACCGCCATGTGAACCGCAGAGGTGTACGGCAAGATTCGGGCGCGCAACTCCATTTCGCATCTGCTCAAAGGCGCGCTCAGTGAATATTGCAAATGTACTAGCAAAGGGTATGAAGCCGCAGGATGCGAGACCAGCACCAACAAGGAGCATGTTTTGCTCGCTAATTCCACATGATACAGTTCGCTCAGGGTGTGCTTTACGGAAATGTAGGGATTTGGTAGACTTACCGAGGTCCGCCTCGAGAACTACTACTCTATCATCGCCTGCGAGATCCAATAATGCCTGACCATAGCCATCTCTTGTAGCAGCCATACGAGTCATGCAGTCACCCCCAGTTCGGATAATGCTTGAGATAATTGCTCATCAGAAGGAGGAGCTCCGTGGAAAGCAGGATTGTTTTCCATGAATGAAACTCCCTTGCCTTTCACAGTATTTGCAACTACTACAGCAGGCCGGTCAGTGATAGTGTCCATCCACTCGATGGCGTTGACAATCTCGGACATATTGTGTCCATCAATTACTTTCACAGCCCAACCAAAGGCATTCCATTTAGCAGGAATATCGAACATCCTCATCTGGACTTCACAGAAATCATCGTTTTGAATTCGGTTTCTATCGACGAATACCTTGAGATTACCCAGTTCGTGGTGTGCCGCTGCCATTGCAGCCTCCCAGATACTTCCTTCCTGTAATTCACCATCTCCTAGCATAACATATGCATTTCTTTGGCTACCCTCAATTCGGGCTGCAATAGCGCAACCCATACCAAATGAAAGTCCCATTCCAAGGGAACCTGCACTGAAATCCACCCCTGGGCACCACTTCATGTCAACATGGCCTTGGCAAACTCCACCAAGAACACGATATGATTCTAAATCTGCGTGTGAAATGAAGCCCATCTCAGCAAGTACCGAATACATACCGGGCGATGCATGTCCTTTTGAAAGAATAAAGCGGTCCCTATCGGTCCAATCAGGCTCGTTGGGATTGACTCGGAGGCGACGTCCGTATAGTGCACTCAGGATGTCTATTTCAGAAAGTGAGCCTCCAGGATGTCCCGCTTGGGCTCGATGTGTCATTCGGCAGATTTCTACACGACACCTACGTGCCATGTCTTCAAGTTCATCAATACTCATTTCGGACAAAGAAACCCCTACCGGGTTTGTTCCCTCCGACTATGGCCTTTCATCGTTTTGTTCAAGTACGGGGCGGAGTGAATACACCTTTCAGCCTATACAACGCATCACTGAGCACATTGAGGAAGTCGTTTAGGAGGTTTCCTTTGCGCGGTAGAGCTCTTGAAGCGAGAACTATGAATACCGCAACAAACCATCCAAAGAACAAGAGTGACATCACGCTACCAAGTGTGCCATCAACGAGTTTTGAAGGGTCCAAATCAGCGACTATAAACATGGCCAATAACACACCCATTAGTGATTCTCCAGCAATGAATCCCGCACCTATCAATACCCCGCGGTCCTGCACTTCTTGGACTGCATTCTTTGCTTCGGGCGAAGGTTCGCCTTCGAGTGTACCATCAATTCTCAGTCGAGCACCTGAAAGTAGTACGTGGGAAATTATTCCGCCACCAATAATTGGTACGGAAAGATAGAGTGGCAAATATATTCCAATTGCGACACTCATTACTGGCATCTTTAGGCGTACTAGAATTACTGCGATTACTGCACCTAGGAGCACCATTTGGAGGTTTAGGTCTCCAGTGAATGCACCATTGACAACAGCGCCAATTAGTTCAGCTTGAGGTGCAAATAGTGCTTCGTTACAGTTGTAGAGGTCGCCCCCTGTTCCGCTCGCAATAATTCTGGAATTAGTTGCAGCGCATGCAGTTTGTGAAATTTGAAACGCTTCATGGAGAATTGAAAGGATTGGGCCAATAACTAATGCACCCACAATTACGCCGATTATCTCTGCGATTTGTTGACGCCAAGGTGTGGCGCCAACCATATGGCCTGTCTTCAAATCCTGCATTACATCACCAGCGATGGCAGCAGATGTTGCAACAATAGCTGCGATGAACATTGTTGCGATCATCATATCGCGTTCCTCCATGCCCATCAATAGCCCACCAACAATCCACACTAGTCCAATTGTGAATAGCAGGGTAGCAATGGTCATCCCTGAGACTGGTGAATTTGATGAGCCAACAACCCCCGCGATATATCCAGCGACTGCCGCAAAGAAGAATGAGACGACTGCTAGGAACAAAGCACCCGCAATTGCCATTACCAAATTTCCTGTAGCATACCAATAAAAGAAGAAGGTTAGAAAAACAAGAATGCCGCAGACGATGAGAACTTTGTCCAGTGGCAAATCCTTCTCTGTTCGCAATAATTCTTCGGTTTCCGACTTGTCGGTCTTGAAGGCCTTTCCAATTCCTTCACCAATTGTACTACGCATACTCCAGAGAGTGTATACGCCACCTACGACCATTGCACCTACGCCAACATACCTGATTTGTTCTCCCCATAAGATCTTGAAATCGGTAACCATGTCTCCTGTACCTGGCCAGCCGTTAATCAGCCCATAAATGGGGACCAAAATCGCGAATCCAATGATGCCACCAAGGAAGATGTATGAGGCAATGCGCAATCCCACAATATATCCTACTGAGAGTAATGCAAGAGAAAGTTCTCCACCTGCATATAGTCTAGTTCCAAATGCTTCTACAGCACCTTCAACATGGCCATGAGTGATTTTGAAGGCCTTGACCATCCATCCGTAAGTTGCTCCAATAAGAAGAGCATATACGATTGCGATTAAGCCAGTTCCCCCTTGCTCACCAGCCACGAGAACCTCCCTACATGCTACACCTTCAGGATATGGTAATGCCTCTTCAACGATGAATAATCTTCTAAGAGCAATTGTAAACATCGTTCCAAGTAAACCACCAAGAATGGCGATAATCATTGTATCAAACCAGTTAATCTCGGTCCAAATTCCCATGACTAATAATGCTGGAACTGTGAAAATTACTCCAGCAGCAAGACTTTCTCCAGCGCTTGCCATAGTTTGGACTGAATTGTTTTCTAGAATCGTTGCTTTTTCATAACCCATCATTCCGAAGGATTGTAGGATCAGCATGCTCATTACCGCTGCAGGTATTGATGCTGAAACTGTCATTCCGACATACAACCCAAGATACGCGTTGGCGGCGGTCATTACCGCACCGAGGACAATTCCGATGAGAATCGCCCTTACGGTTAATTCTGCGACATTTCTGTCAGCAGAAATCCAAGGCTCATCGGCGCTTGCCATATACGCGGGAGTTGTATCAGGCATGTGAATACATCGGAGTTATGGCAAGGAATACCCACCCGGATGATAATAAGCATTAGTGATACCCCAAGCCAAGGGCGTATGCTCTATGAGGTTCGTTTATGTCAAGAGGTGATTGGCATGTTCGAGAAATTGAAGACACACTCTTGGAATTTGATACACCACTTGGAGGACTCAGTGCAGCAGATGCTGAGTCTAGATTAGAGAAGTATGGGCCAAATAAATTGAGTGAGCCACCAAAGGTTCCTGCCTTCCTACGCTTCCTTTCTCAATTCCATGATCCACTAAATTATCTTCTAATCGGCGCAGCTTTAGTGGCTCTAGCAATCCATCCTAATGAACCAGGGGATGCAATTTTCATCTTCATTGTTCTAACAGCAAATGCATTTTTTGGATACTGGCAAGAGAATCAAGCAGAGCAGGCAATGGGTGCACTAAAACAGATGGCTGTATCTCAGTGTGTCGTTTGCCGCGAGGGGTTGGAAATGGAAATTCCGACTTCAGACTTAGTTCCTGGAGATATCGTGAAGTTGGAAGAAGGCCTGAAAGTTCCTGCCGATATTAGAGTGACTGAATCTTGGCAATGTAAAGTGGATGAGTCTGCATTGACTGGCGAGTCAATGCCTACAAAGGTCACCTGTGATGCTCTATCGGGTGAGACTTTACTCGCAGATATGTCGAATATGCTATTCATGGGTACTACTGTAGCAACAGGTCGCGCAGTCGGTATTGTAACTTCAACTGGAATGGGTACAGAGTTAGGTCGAATCGCGAGTGATATTGCAGGGGCAGAATCCCCAAAGACGCCTCTGGAACTCAAACTTGAGTCCTTGGGCAAATTCCTAGGCTTTATTGCCCTAGTAGTTGCTGTGCTCTTAGTTTCAATTAAGTTGGTTCTAAGTGTTGGTACTGGCGTCGATATGTGGGAAGTAGCTATCGAACAATTCATCATTGCAATCGCAATATTCGTTGCAATTGTCCCAGAGGGTTTGCCAATTATTTTGGTTACTACATTGGCAATCGGCATGCGCAATATGGCTCGCCATGGGGCTATTATCCGAAGGATGAAGGCTGTAGAGACTCTTGGTTCAACCACTGTGATCTGCACCGATAAGACTGGAACTCTAACAAAAAATCAGATGACTGCGAAGAGATTGATGATGCCACAAATCGTCTATGATGTCACCGGAGAGGGATTTACACCAGAAGGGAATCTCTCCTTTGAGGGCAAGGAGTTGGATGACGAAGAAATGGGTGCTATGCAGCAAAATCTTGGATTCCGTCTGGCTGCTGCAACATTGTCCCTTTGCCATAATTCTCAGATCGCACTAACAGATGGACAATGGTCAGCGATTGGTGACCCCACTGACAGCGCTTGTGCAGTCCTAGGGTACAAGTTCAATGGAAATGTGGCTAAATTCGCACAGCGCCATCAACGAATCCACGAATTCTTCTTTGATACAGATAGGAAGCGTATGTCGGTAATTCATGAATATGAAGGTGAAAACTGGGTGTTCTCTAAAGGAGGGGCTGGAGGATACAAGAATCTTGCAAACTGGAAAATTTTCGACGGTGAAGTCGTACCTATTGAAGAGGGAGATATCGAAGAAGCTGTGACGGCTAATCGTGAAATGGCTAGTAAAGCGATGCGAGTGATTGCTCTATGTGCTCGCAGAGTCAAGAATGGTGAAGACATCACTAACATGGCACTCATGGAAAATGACTTCATTTTCCTTGGGATGGTTGGAATTATCGATCCTCCGCGATTTGAAGTGTATGATGCAATTGCCCGATGTCAAAAGGCCGGAATTAGGGTGAAAATGATTACTGGTGACCAACAGATTACCGCCCAAGCGATCGGTGAAGAACTCAACATTACCAAACAACACATCGAGGCTGTTTCAGGCGCTAAGTTGAGAGAATTAAGTGATGATGCACTACGTGATATTTCCGGGTCTACCGCTATTTTTAGCCGTGTTACTCCCGATCAAAAAATGAGAATTGTAACAGCACTTCAAGACGAAGGTGAGGTTGTTGCGATGACTGGAGATGGAGTAAATGATGCGCCTGCGCTCTCGCGTGCGAATATTGGAATCTCTATGGGTATTTCCGGAACGGATGTAGCAAAAGATGCCTCCGACATGGTATTACAGGATGATAACTTTGCAAATATTGTTCACGCAGTTGAAGAAGGTCGCAAAATCTATGCAAATATCCGTAATTTCGTCAGGTACCAAGTTTCTACCAATGTTGCTGCTGTGGCCTTGCTAATTTTGGCTACTTTCGTTTTCGGTTGGAATCTACCACTTACTGCTACACAGATTCTAGTCATTAACATCCTCATGGATGGTCCACCTGCTGTTGCCCTAGGAGTGGAAAAGAAGCATACTAATGTGATGGATAGACCTCCTCGTCCCGTAAATGAATCACTGCCTAATTTGACAGACATCTTACTGATATTCTACCTCGGTGCTGTAATGGTGTCAGGAACCTTACTCGTATACTACCTAGCAGGTGGTGGAGATGTAGACGTGAACGCAAAAGCAATGACCATGTGTTTCGCTGTATTCATCGTCTACCAATTGTTCAATGTGATGAATTGTAGAAGTGGAGAGGATAGCGTATTCAAACTCGGTCTGTTCTCAAATAGAGCGATCTATCTTGCAATATTCTTCTCGATGAGCTTACTGCTATTCGTAGTCCAGGGTGCAGAGATTACCCTCCCTCTCACGAATTTCGCCATAGGTGAATTGCTCTCAACAACCCCACTAGAACTGAAGGATTGGGGCGTAATTACTGCCGTAGCTAGTTCCGTGTTCTTTATCGAAGAATTCCGTAAACTGCTTGTTTCAAGTGGAATCTTCCGTGTGAATGCCGGTCGTAGATGATGGCACAGATTGAAGAATCCGATGCCCGCCCATCAAGGTATGGCAGACGTCTGGCGGTCGGATATTTCGATGGCTGGTGCCCATGCCGACTGGAAGGAAAGTCTGTCTAAATCCATTGGAGAACACTCATGGTCGGATGAATTGCAAGGTATTGTCACAAATATTGCAGAAGGAGTCTCGCTCACTATGGAGGAGGGTATTATTCTCTTTGAACATCACGATATTGATGAATTATTCAAACTTGCAAAATTGGCAAAGGAATCAAGATTTGACAACCAGGCCTTCTTCAATGTAAACGTCCATATCAATCAAACGAATATTTGCACATTAGCGTGCAAATTCTGTGCATTTAGAAGAGGACGTAGGGCCGATGACTCATATGCTATGTCCATTGAGTCATATATTGAGGATTTGAGAAAATATTCAAGTCGAGTTGACGAGGTTCACTCAGTTGGGGGGCTTCATCCTGATTGGGACGTCGATCATTATTGTGAAATGTTCACTAAAGTTAGTGCTGAATTCCCTCATATTCACATTAAAGCTCTAACCGCGGTGGAAATCAAGCATATTGCACAGCTTTCAGAAATGCCAATCGCTGATTGCTTGAGAAAACTGATGAATTCAGGATTGGGTTCCCTCCCAGGCGGTGGAGCTGAAATTCTCGATGATGATGTTCGTGAAATTATTTGCCGTGGAAAGGAATCGGCACAAGAGTATCTCGAAATTCATGGTATTGCTCACAGTATTGGAATGCCTACCAATTGTACCATGTTATTTGGCACAGTAGAAACAATTGAACATAGGTTGAGGCATCTAATTCGACTCAGGGAGCAGCAAGAGTTGTCAGGTGGCTTTCAGTGCTTTGTGCCCTATCCATTCCTACCTGATGATTCAAGATTACCCGAGGCTCAACTAGCTAGCGGGGTAGAAATTCTACGAATGATTGCAATTTCACGACTCTTTTTGGATAATATCCCCCACATCAAAGCCTACAGAATGAATATCGGAGAGTCATTGGCAGAATTGGCATTGCAATGTGGAGCAGATGATGTCGATGGTACTGTTGAAAAGGAGTCTATCATGCATCTTGCTGGCTCTAAGGCTGATTTAGACCATGATACTGTCGCACTCTCCAAACTGATTATTGATTCAGGCTGTAGGCCTGTAATGCGGAATACTATCTATACTAAATTTGAAGGATTCAAATTACCACCAATTCAGAAGAAGCGTAGCCTCACAATGGCTCAGTAGGTGATTGTATGTCCTGGGAGAGAACAATTGGCAGAGTTGCTTTCATCAATTGTGAGCCACTATTCCATGGACTGAATGAAAGTTGGTCGGTTATTCCGGCTCCCCCCTCTTGGCTCACCGGTCATCTTCTACGTCGCGATTGTATTATCGCTCCAATCCCAGCTGCTGATTATGCCCGTCATAGTGATGAATTAACACTCGTTCCCGATCTAGCAATCTCGAGTAAAGGCGAGGTTGGTAGCGTCTTATTATTTTCAAACAAGAAACTCGCATCGATCAAAACTATCGCATTACCAACAGATTCTACAACATCGGTTACTTTGCTGAAACATCTGATGAAATCCAATGGATTCGAACCTGAATATCATGAGATGGGGCCAGACCTCGAAACTATGTTGAGTACATGCGATGCTTGTTTACTAATTGGTGACCGTTCGCTGGAAGCGGCAACTGAAAACCCAGAATTAGTGAAAATGGACCTCGGTGCTGAATGGAAGCAACTAACTGGTCACCCTATGGTTTTCGGGGTTTTTGCTACAAGAAGAGATTCGCCAATTTCAATTGTTAAACAAGCACATGCGGCATTACTTGGTCGATTGGAATCCTTTGAGAGTGATACCAAGATAAGACGCGAAGTTATTGAAATCAGCCGAAAGAAGACATCTCAGTCTATCGAAAGGCTCGAGCGATATTTTGGTGAAGTCATCAATAGAATGGATGAGGAGGATTTAGCAGGCCTCAGTACCTTCCTTACGGAAGCATGTGGCTCCACAGATATGCCGCAGATGGCTTGGTAATCATTCATCCTCACTGGTGAATCCTTTAACGAGGTCTTCATTGAGTGCTTCTTCATTGATCTTCTTCTTTGGCTTCTTACGCTTTGCCTTCCTACGAGCCTTGCGTTTTTTCTTCTTCACAGGCGCAGCCTCTACCTTGGCTTTACGGACCCTTCTAGTCTTTATTTCACGCTCTACTACAGCCTGCTCACTACCCATGGATACAACTTTACGTTTTGTAATGACTTTTGTTGGCACAACTTTAGTTGGAGTAGATTCGGCATCCATTAGCCGTTTGCGCTTAGTTTTCATTATTGGCCCTTCACGATTAATCACTGAATCTGCCCCCCTACGCCTACGTATTTCTGGTGTTGGTACTAAGAGTTCGTCATCCTCCCTCAGTGGCGTTGTGCGTGCAGGGGGCGTTCTTCTCGGGGGGGTGCTTTCATGGCCAAACTTGCCCGTTTCTAAATCATATTCCTCTATATCTGATTCAAACTCTTCGGCGGAGAAATCTTCTATTTCTTCTCCCTCATCATCATCATCGTAGTCTTCGTCATCATCGTCGTCATCGTCGTCATCATCAAAATCAATATTGATACGGTTGTCTCTTCGAACCCACATTACCAGCAAACCAGCGCAAATTACCATGTACAATGCAACCATTAGCGGATGTGCGGCCCAATAAATAATTTCACCGACAGGATCCTCCTCTGTGATGCGTTCTTCGAGTGTGATTTGTGTCATTTGATGTCCATCATTCCACCATAATTCCAATGTTTCACCATTGGCATCAGTACCCGATATTGATACTGACATAGGATGTATTGGGGCCAACCACGCAACTGAACCTTCTGTTGGCTCTGGTTGATTATCAAGAGTGAGGTTCAAGGGATATTCGATTAGGGTATCCATGACAAATGTAGTAATTATCGTGAGTCTGATTTGCGTTGAATACGACGATGCAGAAACACCTGCCATTCCAGTTCCAATTTCACAGCTAACCCTACCTCCAGTAATCGCACCATTGGACATGGAAATCGTTTTCTCCCAATTGTTAATGACCTCATCATGGTCCATATTTTTGCACATTGATTCAGCAAATAAAGCGGCCTCATTATTTGAGATATGAGTGTCTGAAGCTATGCCAATGCGGCTTAAATTTCTGATATGGGTGCTCATCACTGTTTCAAGCGAAAGCGTATCTGAAATGGTCAATACATCTTCGCCGAAATGAAAATCAACATGCCGTATTTTTGAAATATCGGGATCACGGTGGCACGGTGTAATTGTATCATCTGCACAAGTTTTGTCCATAGAATCAATGATGCCATCTCCATCATCATCTTTGTCTTCGGTATCCGGTACCCCATCACCATCCAAATCTGCTCCACTCATGCCGAAACCAGCATCTGAAATCGAACGCTTGTAAACAGCAATCTGCCCTGTCCCACTAGCAACATAGAATCCTTGAATACGTCCATATTCATCATCAAGAACGATGAAATCAAGCATTTTGTGAAATGTGTATGTGGACATTACAGTATCTAAGGTATCAATTGCTACTGTACTAATTCCACGGCTATTTTCATTGTGATTTAGAATATGCATCTGATGCCCTATTGACGAGAATTCAATTTTCCCACCTCCCAGCAATAATCTAGAATCAAGTTCTTCACCTTCGAGCGTATTGACCTTTAACAGCCCTCTTTCTCCCATCAATGAGATCTTCTGGCTATTTGGGGAAAATTTGCAATCGGTTATTGGTTCGCCGAGATTTCTTACATCGCCATATTTTGTGCCATCTTCTTGCCACACAATATAGCGACCACTCTCATCCCCAGTTAGAATGTATAGTCCGTTATTGCTGAAATCAATACAGGATATTTCTGCATTATGATCGGATAATACCGTCTTAACAGACATATCATCTTCTCTGATGAGAACAACGCCACCGCCATCTGCTTGGGTAGCAATAATATCGCCCAGGGTATTCCAAGCAATTACCTCTGCTTGTTCTTCACCATCTCCGCTATATCTGTCCAGTAACTCCATCGTCGACAAATCAACTAGTCGAAGTGATTTCGGATAAAGTGGGACTCGTTCCTTGGTGAGTACCAATTTAGTTCCATCTGGAGAAAATTCCATTGAAAGAATATTTCGCTGAAATTCCAATACGTGTACAGCCTCAAGAGTAGTGGTATTGAAGAATGCTATTTCCTTGCCATGAGCAGAAGCTATCAAACTCCCATCTTGGGATATTGCGATTAATTCTCCACCATTTGCTTCATCATCATACCATGTTGCTTCGACAAGAGTCAAACCGGAGGGAATGGCACTAGCAAATGGCGAAAAGAGGACCATTACTGCCAAGGCTACGAAAACTCTTCGCACTTGCAACTCCTCCTCTCCTCGTAACGCACAGACCCATCTACACTGAAAGGATGACGGCTGAAACCCGTCATTTCAATAGGTTCCTCCCTAAGGGGAGGATATGGGGCGCATAGATGTCGACGGCATGACTTGTGCCGCTTGCGTTAACCATGTCGAAAATGCAATCATGGAAATTTCTGGAATTGATACTGTTGCCGTTAATCTCGCCCTCGGAAAGGCAGACTATCGGGGCAATGCGAATCTTGATGATGTGATTGCCGCGGTGAATAAGTCTGGATATCAGGCCTCAAAGTCAATCGATTTTTCGATGAGATGGGCGAGGGAAAAGGAATCCTCTGATCGTGATTTTCTCACCTCAATACTAGGATTGCTAATCGCACTTTGTTTTATGGCCTATTTCATGCTAGATGATGCACCAACCTCGGTTATTGGAATTCTTGCTTTAGTGTTGGTTCTCGCGTTGGGTGGATGGAGAGTAGTTCAGAAGGGCTTCAATTCTTTGAGATACGGTCTAAATATGTACACCTTGGTACTATTTGCAATGACTGCTGCAATAAGTTGGACACTCTATTCACCTGAACAAGAAATGTGGGAGGCTGCATTTATCGTTCCCGCTTTTGTTGCATTTGGAGATGCACTTGAGTCTCGAGCAAGAGTATCAGCAACCTCTTCATTTGCTAATCTCGCTGGACAAAGAATCGAAGGGAAGCACAAAACCGGAGATGAAATATTGGTGAAGGCCGGTTCAATTGTGCCCGTTGATGGTCAAATTATCAAAGGGACGACTGATGTTGAGCAAGCTGCAATTACCGGTGAATCATTGCCGGTGAAAATGTCTGAAGGAGATAGAATTTGGGCTGGGTCCACATGCATAGATGGAAGCATTACAATGCGTGCTGAAAATGATTCAGGCGCATCAAGGCTTGATGATGTTATTCGCATGGTTGAGAAAGCACAATCGGAGAAGGCAGCAATTGAAAGAACTGTAGATCGAATTGCCGCTATTTTTGTCCCAATTGTACTCACTCTTGCGATAATTACCTTCTTTTATTGGAAAAATGAAGGGGAGTATATTGCGATTAGAAATGCAGTCACAGTCCTAGTTATTGCCTGCCCATGCGCAATGGGTTTGGCCACACCAATCTCACTTTTCGTTGGCACGACTACTGGCGCGCGCCATGGCATTCTCTTGAAGGGACACAGAGCACTAGAATCCGCTTCTACCATCGAAGTGGTTGTCATGGATAAGACTGGAACAATTACCGAAGGAAGACCAATCGTGGATTGTGACTCTGAAGAGGCTCTGAAAATAGCTGCGGCACTGGAATCCCATACAACTCACCCAATTGCCGATGCGATTGTGCGCGCATGCTCAAATTATCCAGAAGCAATGGAAGTGACTACTGTCCCAGGCTGGGGAGTTCGAGGCGAGATTGACGGCATCAAACATTCCGTTGGCAAGGGAATGAATGGTGTCGAAGTTCGACGAGAAGATACGTTAATCGGCACAATTGCTCTTGAAGACGAGATTAGAAGCGATGCTGCTGCCGCAATTGCTGCATTACCTCGTGTAATTATTGCCAGTGGAGACTCACAGGTCGAAGTTGACAGAGTGGCTGCAATATTGGAAATTGCTGATGCGAGAGGAAATCTATCACCCGAAGAGAAAATTTCCCTAATCGAAGCGATACCAAATGTCGCAATGGTAGGAGATGGAATTAACGATGCTGCTGCATTGGCCAAAGCCGATCTAGGAATCGCGGTAGCAGGTGCTTCTGGCCTAGCGGATATTTCTGCAGATATTGTACTCATGAAGGCAGGCGTGATGCACACTGTTGATGCACTCGACCTAGCACAACGGACAAGGGCAAACATTCGACAAAACTTATTCTGGGCCTTTGCATACAATACCGTGGCAATACCATTAGCCATGGGTGTTGCATACCCTTGGACTGGGTGGTATTTGCCCCCAATGGCCGCCGCTGCGGCCATGTCACTCTCTTCAGTGACAGTTGTGATGAACGCGTTACGTCTTCGGTGGTCTTTTGAAAGAAGTGTAGGTCGCCGGGCTCATGGCGAGTGAACTCCCGCTCAACGCGGCCGGCGATAAAATCGTCAGAATCGGGCATTCTCCAGATCCCGATGATGCATTCATGTTCCATGCAATGACTACTGGTCAATTCCCTACTCCTGGATATGACTTCATTCATGAACTCCAAGATATTGAAACCCTGAATCATAGAGCAATGAATTGTGATCTTGAAGTTTCAGCGGTTAGTATTCACGCATTCCCAGATATTGCGGCAGATTATGCATTGATGAACTGTGGAGCATCGATGGGCGAGGGTTATGGCCCGATGGTAATTTGCAAAAAGGGAGTATCACAAGAGGATGCTAAATCCAATATTATCGCAGTCCCTGGGATGAAAACCAGTGCATATATGGGTCTACGTATCTGCTGGGGAGATGTCGAGGTAGAAGTCGTACCCTTCGATGAAATCATCCCCCGGATTCTCGATGATACCTATCTCTCGGGCCTCATTATTCACGAAGGTCAATTGACCTATGTAGAGCACGACCTCGACGTTCTTGTAGACCTCGGTGTTTGGTGGAATGAGAGAACTGGTGGACTTCCTATGCCTCTTGGTGGAAATGTAGTACGCCGAGATCTAGGTCAAAGTGCGATGGAAGATATCACGCTCTATACTCGTATGAGTATCGAGCATTCAATTGCTAATCCAGACGAAGCGCTCGAATTTGCAAAAAGTTGGGGTAGAGGAATCGATGATGAAACCAACCGGGAATTTGTGACGATGTATGTTAACGACCGTACGATTGATTACAAGCCTGAAGGTAGAGAATCAATTCGCAGATTTTTGAAAGAAGGACAGGAAATTGGATTAATAGACTCCTCATTCGATGTCGATGGTCTCGCATTCATAGGTCAGCCTTCGGAGTAAAATTATGAGCAAATCTGGCCGTGTACCTGCGTTTCAGAGTACATTCGGATATATCCTAGTAATACATCAAATTCAAAGACCTCGACCTAACACGACCGAATGGAGGAGAACGCATGCCCCATGACCACATCGAACTGGCTCAGGCTCCAAATGGAGAAATCGGACCGCGTTGCAAGTCCTGTGGCACACGAATGACTTTCGGTGCTGCTATGATTATCGATAAAAATTACTACTGCTGGGATCACTATGTCGAGTTGACTGGAGCAGAATCTGCAACTGTTCAACGCAGTGTCGATAATCGATTCTGGAAAGAGTGAATTCAAAAGCCCTCGCCGCTCACCCCATCAAAGAGGTGAGCATTTTGGCAGGTTGGTCGACATTCGCTCATCAATTCGGACGGTACTACCAAACTGCCGAACCATGGCAGCCACCAAGAATGAAAATGAGAGAATGGATGTTTATTCCATTCGGTGGTGGACTACCACTTCGTCACAAGTCCTTCATGAGTATGGATTCAGTGAAGTCCTTTGTCAGTGAAAGAATACCTCACTCTTGTTTCTATTCTACTGCATATTGGGAAAGACCACATGAACTGAAAATGGCAGATAAGATTTGGCGTGGTGCCGATTTGATTTTCGACCTTGACGGTGATCACCTTCCAGGAGTTACCGACAAAGACTTTCCAGGAATGCTTTCGGTGATTCAAGAGCAGGCATGGAGCCTATGGAATGATTTTTTGGAGCCTGATTTCGGATTCAAGAAAGAACATTTGCAAGTGACATTCTCTGGACATCGTGGTTTCCATTTGCACTATAGGGACCCAACATATCACCATCTAGATTCATCGGCTCGACGAGAAATTGTTAGCCACATTAGAGGCGAGGGTGTCGATGTATCAACATTGATGCCGAGATATAATGATCCTGAGGCCAAAGGTTGGGCGAAAAGAATCAGAAATGGGGTGGAAGGTATTGTCGAAAAACTAGACAATATTCATGCAGGGGACAAATCCGAATTGAAAACTTTGACGGCTGCTCTGAAAGACATGCTGGTTCGAGAATCTAGAAAGGGACTCAGAGGGCCTGCCTCTGTCGAAAAAGTAGCCGGATTATTGCAGGATAGCGGCCGAAGAAAACGTGTCCTCGATGGCAGGTTTGCATCATTAGGCGACTCAGCTATGCTATTTCAAAACCTGATTAAGGCTGATTCGTCTGTGATTCTTGGAAGTGCTGGCGAAACTGATGAAGTTGTCACAATCGATGTACGAAGGCAAATTCGATGGCCTAGTTCGCTTCATGGAAAATGTGGACTCCGGGTAACTGAATTTCCACTATCTAGGCTAGATCCTGATGGCTCCAATCCCTTCGATTGTCTCAGTGAAGGAATAGCACTTTCGAGAGAGGGTAGTCACAAAGTCGAGATGGTGGTAGACGATGCGATTGCAAGGTTCGATGATAGGGTCGTTGATGCATCGACTGGAGATATTGTTGACATCCATACTGCAGGTGCAACTTTCCTAGTCCTCAAGGGATGGGGACGGCTGGTTTGAATTGATTCAAGACCATACGTAGTATGGTTCTTGTAATGCGAACCTTCAAGGGTGCATCCCGACCCACGAAATATGAGGTGCACACAGATGGGTCTGGGTCGCAAGAAAGAGAAAGGCGCAAAACTACCCGCTCCGCCAGGATTACCTATGCCTCCACCACCGGTGCCAGGGATGCCATTACCGCCTGCTCCAGCACCTCCTTCAATGCCACCCCCTCCGGCTCCTGCGCCTCCTGCAATGCCACTCCCTCCGGCTCCAGCACCGCCAGCAATGCCTCTCCCGCCAGCACCTGCGCCACCTGCGCCTGCACAACCAAGTGCACCGCTTCCATCTGCACCTGCACCACCAGAACCTGCTGTTGAAGCGCTACCACCTCCGGCTTTACCACCAGCTCCTGAGCCAGTAGAAGAAGAGGATTCTTATTCGGGACTTTACGCTAAGAAGAGCGGTAAACCTCTCCAACAAGTATACGGTCACATCGACCGAATTGGCACCGGAGAAATCGGCAGCCTCCTAGATCGCTATGCCGACAGATTTGGCCACGAACTCGACCGTGACATCATTGTAATGCGAAAGGACGAGAGAGACGATAAAATCGCTGAGGTTCGAGACTCGCCAACTGTAGAACTCCTCAACGTTGAAGAAGTCGATGATGAGCACCTAGATTCTGAAACACTTGTTGAACTCAATTCCCAACTCAAGACCGTAGAAGATGAACTACGCCGTCTAAAGCCAGAATACCAAGCAGCAAAGGAGGAAGGTGACCGTGAGTTATTGCGTGAACTGAGACCTAGCCTTGAGGGATTGATGGCAGAGAGAAAAATGATCAAGGCGGTTATTGCAGGCGATGCAGAAATCGACGAACTTCTTTCTCTAGGGGAATCTGAAGAGGATAAAGAATACGAGGAAGAAGAAGTGGAAATGGAAGTTGAAGAAGAGGACCTCTTCGTCGACTTCGTTGATATCGTAGACGCACTCCTCGGTTCCAATCTACCAGAAGATGCAATTGAAGAATTCACACA
>Ga0315324_10000127_pt1 | contig 28347 bp, 27 predicted proteins | sample M150021515metaG_FD_203919 | JGI IMG/M metagenome (GOLD analysis project Ga0315324, IMG submission 203919) | Ammonia-oxidizing marine archaeal communities from Monterey Bay, California, United States - M1 500m 21515 | ecosystem: Environmental > Aquatic > Marine > Intertidal zone | place: USA...
TAGTACTATCATCACTCTCAAGCTGAGTAGTTACAGTCGATAGTCTAGCCGCTGCAATTGTTCCAGTAAGGTTAGCCGCTGGTAAATCAATACCAAGACCTTCTATATCAGCCTTAGTTTGATCTGCTGTTGCTCCAGTTTCTATACCATCTAATTTAGTACCATCTGTAGATACATCACGACCATCAAAAGTTGAGTTGGTTGTAATGGCACCAGTCATGGCCCCGCCAGCTTTAGGTAATGCTGCGTCAGCAGTTGTCCCTTGAGCAGCAGTAGCATAATCACTACCATCAAATGCTTTAACAGCAGCAAGATTAGTAACTTCAGAATCCATTAATGCGCCAGCATCGGTTACGTTTGTTGTATCCGTTACATCTGCACTAGCTTCAATACCACCTAACTTAGAATGGTCAGCATCAGTAAATGTATTAGAGTCTGTGGCAGCTTCAACAGCTGCTTTAATTTCAGCGTTGGTTTGGTCAGCAGTAGCAGCAGTTTCAATATTTGCTAACTTAGTAAATTGAGCATCAGTGAAAGCGTTTGCTTCACCCTCATAAGCAGCTTTAATTTGTGCAGCTGTTTGATCTGCCGTTGCACTAGCTTCAATACCACCTAACTTAGAATGGTCAGCATCAGTAAAGACATTCGAATCAGAAGCAGCTTCTACAGCGGTTCTAATTTCTGCATCTGACTGGTCGGCAGTTGCACTAGCTTCAATACCATCTAACTTATCATGGTCTGCTGTTGTAAAGTTTTCATCTGTCTGACTTGCGACAGCAAAGTCTAAAGTGCCATCACTATCTTGGTAAGTTACTGTAATGCCTGATTCCGTATTACCAGATACCATAGCACCAACGATATCTTCATAGTGTTCTACACCAGCAACATCACTTAATGAATTCCAAGCTGCGGATCCATCACCAGCTTTGAGAATATTATTTGTAGTATCTAAACCTAGCTCACCTACATCTAGGGTAGGGTTATTCGACGACCAATTTGCGGCCGTATCTCTTCTAATTTGAATTTTGACAGCCATTATGCTCCCCCTCCGTCTATTTCAGTTAAGTTGGAAGTCAGCGCAGCTGAAGTTCCTCCGTCTATTTCAGTGATGCCTGATCCAGTGTCACCACCTGCACCCACCTCAAAAACTGTTCCGGATGAGTTCTTAGAATATAGTTTCTCATCAGCTGTATTGATCGCTAATTCACCTTGTTCTAATTGGGAGGCTAGTGGGGTATTGCTCGCAACGGAGCTCTGTTTAATTTTGATTGTAGTTCGATTTGCCATATATAGGTCCTAAATTGTATAGAGTATATACTCTAAGTAATACACTTATTTATATCATTCATAGCTTTGATGTAATGTCTTTCTGCGGTATTTCCGTTAAGAAGACATACTATCCCATTAGGAACAAGATAAGGCCAATTTGGATTGAACCATGAGTCTTCATCTATGCCATAATACCTTGAGTAAACTAGATTGGGGTCGAAGAAGTTGTTTGATAATTTTTCCCAGAATAAGAATCTATCTATTCCAAGATACTTGAGCATATAACTCTCTGGATCGTTCATGAATGTATTCCATATATGAACATTTTCATTTTGATTCCATATCATAACACTGGAGTTAATATCCATGTCAGTCTTAATATGATAATCGTTAGGGTAACGAGAGAATTCCTTTCGCTCTTTATATAACTCTTTTAATGGTTTCCAATAACACTTGACCATTGTGAAATTATCATATGCATCATATAAATCTGATTTTAAATCATTATATACAATAACATCAAGGTCAAGATACATAATCTTTCCTTTTATGTTACCGAAGTTTTCTTTAAATAAAGCTAGTTTATTCCATACATCAGGAAGGTCCTCCTCGATAGGAATAACGTTTATATTTGGATTTAGACCAGATGGGTCTTCTGTATAACAATAGAAAGTGCAATGACCGATTAATTCGTGTAGTCGGTTTACGTGTTCATGTGAGTACTTCGTTCCCCACTTAACCGTCAGAATATTCAATTTCGTCTCTAATCATTTCTACCATATCTAAGTTTCTGATAAAAAATGCTATTGACCATCGAGGTTCGTTAGACCTAGCACAATGATATTGTCGATGATATGTAACACCTCTTTCATCAAACTTTCCGTATGTTCCCGTTTTACATGACCATCCAGGTTTGTCAGGAATGGTTTCAATCTTTCCAGTTTGGACATCTCGATATCTGTAAAATCCTGAACCGGTCTCAGACCAGTTAAACAATATAGTATGTCCAGGACAATCATGGTTATCATGCCAACCAATATAACCATCTTCAGGATAGTAGCAAAATAAAGCATTCTGTTGACACCCTAGTTCACGGGTAAAGTTGAATAGCACATCCTCCCTCAACTCACTCCAATCAGCTAATCCATCCATATGTCTAGGGTCTTGTCCTGCCACACCGATATCACACCCTTTGATGGCCATCGGAAATCCTTTATGACCTTTTTCCATAAGCTTTTCTAAGTATTCAGCAGATGTAGCTCGTTCAGCATCAAATCCAAAATCTCTAGTTTCTATTGGCAACCGAGATGGATCCAATATTTTCAATTGGTCTGAAAATCCATTCAATCTTTCAATAATATCAGGATTGTTAATCGATATTTCTTTCATGTGCTATCTCTGTCCCGGGTATTGTGTAATGGCTTATTACCATTTCTCCTTCACATTCTCCGTCTCTATAGACATGAATGTAATTATATCTTGCATCATCTTTATATATAAAGACTTTTAATTTATCTTTCCACTTGTTCTCTAACAACCACCACAACGTGAATTGATCCCAATGTATCAATTGTTCTTGTTGAGATTTTTGTTCCTCAGGCCACCATTCACGTGCGCATTGTTTTTCATGATACTCCCACCAATCTTTAAGAAACTCCATAGTTGTGTCTGAATCATCGTACGCGAATACACCACCATGTAATGTCATTTCACCACCAATGAATTTGGCTATAGCTCCAGCATATGATCTGATATTAGTGAACCCCATATGGCCATCAAACTCAAACAAATCGTGAATATCTTCATGGACGACGTAACAGTCCGCATCAATGTATAATGTGGTTTCGAAAGGTGTTTGTGGGAGGGCCCAGAGTTTAGCTCTTTTGTGGGCAGGACAATCCTTTACTAGATAAAGGTCGTCACATCGTTCATCATCTACTGTCCACTCATCATGAGCAAATAAAGCAATATTAGCTTCAGGCCATACATCATATATTGAATCAATTAACCTATGAGCAGCTTCGTAATAGCAGTAGCGTCGCGACGCTACTATGATAATGCCTTTACTTGGCTTTTGCAATAATTGCGCTTTTTTTCTTGGTTGGTTTCTTTTTTGCTGGGGCACTTAAACTCTCCATAATAATAACGCTTACAAATGCATTCATTTCAACGACAGACTTCGCTTTTCGAATTCGACTCTTTAATGCCCTATTCTTGCTTAGCTTAACTTCTTCAATTTCAAACGCTTGAAGTTTTGATTCAAACAGAACATCGTTCAATTGTTTCTTACGCTGTTCTGCATCGACCTGGTGTTTTTGATCAGGCGACATAGTATCAGGCATTCCCGGCCCTCGTTGACCTCTATGTTTTTCAGAGTTTTCTGTGATAGCTTCTACTGTATGTTGGTCCATTATCATATCCCAATCAGGGTTATTGATTTCCCCCTCATCAGTATTTGTTACCGAAGCTGTTACGTTATTGCCATTATTATCTTCTATCTGACAAATAACGTGTGTCATTTCCTTATTTCCCCAAATGGGGTTTAATACTTTCTTATCCATTTTATGCTGTCCTCAACCAAAGTTTAATATTATTTATAGTCTCTAAAGATGCCATGATTGTAGCACCTACATATGTACCAGTATAGTTTCCAGAGTAAGCAGACGAACCAGTAAATGTTTGTTGTGAATATGTATGAGGCGCGCCCGCGTATTGAGCGTAGGTCTGTGACTCAGTAATTCCTGTAAAGGTGTTAGAATAAAATCCAGTATACGTATGAGGTCTAACACCACTATAGTATCCTGGTGTAGGAGCTCCTGGAGTATAGTATCCGGTATATGAACCAGAATAGTATCCAGTATATGAACCAGTATAAAAATGATCTCTATAACCAGCGAACCATCCTTGGAAGAAATAAGGACCTACACCACCATAATAAACAACTGATGTACTTCCATAATTACTATTATAGTATCCATGATACGAACCAGTATAAGTTCCAGTATACGATCCGGTATACGTATGAGCTCTTGAACCAGCATATCCGCCAGCATAATATCCAGTGTAGGCGTGGCTCCTATTACCAGCAAAGTATCCTACTCCTGCAAAATATCTATATCCACCATATGAAGATGAGCCTGTATAATATGCTACAGAAGTTGTTGTTCCTGTGTAACTTCCGGTATAAGTTCCAGAATAAGATACGTCTTCTAGTACATGTCTAGTGTCTTCAAAACCACTTCCCACCTGAGTCCACGTTCCAGTAGTAGGCGCAGAAGCGGCCAGCTGATATTTACCAATATCATTATCTACTATCTCTTTTCTGAAGTGGTCTACTAACGCTTTAATTTGCGCATCACTCATTTGCTTAATATGACCATTACCAGAAGATGATCTATACATCGTTCTATTAACTTCTGTCATTGTAGATGAACCAGTTGTTCTTCTCCAAAGGTAGGTACTATTTGCGCCGTCTAAATGTGAGTTTGTAATTGTAGCAACACTAACCCAAGTTCCTGGGGTAGGAGCTGAAGGTTGCATCTTATATGTTCCTGGAGGAGCTGATGTTAATTTAGCTTGTACTCTATTGATAATATCACTTACTATTTCTGAATCTGGCATGTCTTCCATACCGTCAACCGTTCCACTTGTCTCATGTAGAGACATTGGTACTGCAGTAATACTTGTGGTTACACTATCAAGTTTTTGACGAAACACATAGTTAGTAGAAGAAATTGCTGTACTAGGATGAGTTCCAATTGGATCATCTCTTACTGTATCTACAAATGTTCCAATAGATGTCCAAGATGATTGAGTATTCATTGCAAGATGTCCTACCGTAGTAGCATCATCAGAAAACTCATCAAGAATCAAGTCTGCAATTTCATCAATCTCTGTGTCGCTCATTTCTTGCAAGCCTATAACTGCTGGAGTTGAATCTGTGTTATATTTTAATCGGATAGGCCTGCTCATATTAGGCCGTCCTCAACCACAATTTAGTGGTACTAATTGTTTCATGACTTGCCATAATTGTAGCTCCTGTGTATGTGTGGTTTCTCGCGCCAGCATATGCTCCTGTGTAGCTACCCGTGTATGAATGGTTTCTTGAACCCGCGTAGTATCCAGTGTATGGACCCGTGTATGAATGGTTTCTTGCACCAGCAAAGTATCCAACGTATACTCCTGGATTTGGTGCACCTGGTGTATAGTATCCAGTGTATGTTCCTGAATATGAGTGGTTTCTTGCACCAGAGTAGTATCCAGTGTATGACCCAGAAAATGAACGAGCATAGTTTGCTCCATAAGAGCCAGTATAGCTTCCAGCATATGCTCCTGGTATAGGAGCTCCTGGAGTATAGTATCCAGTATAGTATCCGGTATATGCACCAGTAAAGTATCCAGTATAGTATCCGGTATAAGAACCTGTAAACCAATATGGACCTGTTCCTGCATAATACAGCGCATATGAACCAGTATAAGAACCTGAGAAGGCCCGGGAATATGCTCCGGAGTAGTATCCAGTATACGTATGTGCTCTTGAACCCGCGTAGTATCCAGTGTATGAATGGTTTCTTGCACCAGCAAAGTATCCAGTATATGAACCAGTGTAGTAACCGGTGTAGGATGATGCATATGAACCAGTATAAGTTCCTGTGTATGAATGTGCTCTTGAACCAGCAAAGTATCCATGATAGGTTCCAGAATAACTTCCGGTATAAGTTCCGGTATAAGTTCCAGCATAGTTTGCAGCATACGAACCAGTGTATGTGTGGTTTCTTGCACCAGCAAAGTATCCAGTATATGAACCAGTGTAGTTTTGGTTAGTACGTTCGTGTCGTGTATCAGTAAAACCACTTCCTGCTTCAATCCATGTTCCTGGTGTAGGAGCATTCGTTGCTAACTGGTATTTGCCAATCCCTGTAACTGTAATCTGGTCTCTAAAATAGTCTGCGAGTTCTTTTATCTCTGAATCAACCATTTCCTTTGCTGCAGGTGGTGTTGATGATGACCACTTCAAAGGACGAACAATAGTTGATGTTGGATTATCAGTTCTTAACCATAGCTGTGTTGTATCATTAGTATGGTCAGTGTGTTTGTTGGATAGTGTAGCTTTAGAAGTCCACGTACCGCCAGATGGTGCTGATGGTTGAAGTTTATATGTGCCTTGTGAAAATGAAGCTAGTTTTAACTGAACTCTATTAATAATATTGTTAGCTACATATGTATCAGTTTGTTCAATAAGACCTTCCATATCAGATCCATTATACTTAACGTGAAGTGGACGGGCAGATACATTCGGAGTTACACCAGCTTGATTCTGGCGAAATACATAGTTTTCTGAATTAATAGTGGTAGAGGCTGGGTGCGCGCCAATAGCATCGTCCCTGTATGTGTCGACAAACGTGCCTACATCGGTCCATCCCGATTGTGCATTGACAACCAAGTGGCCAGTAGTAGTTGGATTGTCTGTGAATTCATCTAATATTAGGTCTGCTACAGTATCTAAGTCTGAGTCAGACATCTCCTTAAATCCATCAAACAAAGAGCCATTATAGTTTACTTTTAAAGGTCTTGGCATAATGTTTCACTGTTAGAATGTGCCACCGTCAATTGTACTAGATGCGTAAGGCACTCCTGACGCATTAAATTGTAATATATCATATTGTGAGCCTGTAATAAATGATAAAGCTGTTCCTGCTGTATTAGATATAAAGAAACCATCACCCGTAAATGAACTCATACCAGTACCACCATGGGCTACAGCTAAATCAGTAGAAAGTGTTAATGAACCAGCTACTAAAGGTGCAGCTGTTCCTGAGAATACTTCTGATGTGTTTGTGGCATCTTGTAATATTGTGAAACCACCAGCAGAATCATCCCAACCAAAGAATCCAAGCTTCGCAGCGGATCCATTATGGTATCTAAATTCAATACCACGGTCTTTGTTGTCATCGGATGTAGGAGCAGTATCACCACCCAATGTGAAAATTGGATCGTCAATTGTAACAGTAGTTGAATTGATTGTAGTAGTTGTACCATGAACAATCAAATCACCGGATACAGTAACATCATCAAATGTTACATCATCACCAGTACCAACTGATTGTCCTATTGAAAACTCTCCACCTGAATATGTAACACCAGTACCAGCACTTAAATGAGCTCTAACTTCAGCAGTACTTGGACCAGTATAAGAGATTACACCAGTTGCAGAGGCATATGATAATGAGCCATCACCGCCATTATCTGTAACTGAAATAGCATTTCTTGCTCTTGCAGTAGTATGCCACATATTAGATGCACCTTCAGGAACATCATCAGTGTTAACTTGTCCAGCACCAGTACCCCAGTCGATTAGGGAGTCATCAATACCGTCGGCTGTAAGACTTACTGCACCTGCAGATGTTTCAAAATGTGCTGAGTTAAATGAAGCAACACCCTTATTTGATGTAGAAGCATTTTCACCAGCAATTGTAATGGTGTTGTCTGTTACTGTGGTATCAATACCTTCACCACCAGAGAATGTAATGGTTTCACCAGTACTTACTGAATCACTACTACCACTATCTGCTGCAATACTTAATGTACTTACAACTGTACCGAATGATAAGTTACCAGCACCGTCAGTCTTTAAGAACTGACCATTTGTACCATCTGCTGTTGGATGAGATAATCCATCAACAACAACTACACCTGAACCATGAGGTGTAATAGTAATATTACCGTTTGTGTCTGTTGATGTAATAGCATTACCGTCTAACTTTAAGTTATCAACTTTTAATTGGTCTATTTTACTATTAGAATCTACAATGATTGCTGATGAAGCAGTGAGCGTTCCCGCTGCATGGTCCATCATATCTGTAAAGTGTTGACCACCTATTGTTTTTGCTATTACTGTTGATCCAGACGTCTCTCCTATAAAGAGTTTATCTGAACTAAATGAGTATGCCTGTTCACCAACTGCTAACGCGTCTGTAGCAGGAGTCCCCGTTGCCGTGGAATATTTGGTGATGATGACTGTTCCTGACATGTCTAATTCTCCTTAAATTTAAAAACTACCGCCAACGATAATAGTACTACTATTTTCTAGTCTACTCTTAACGATGAAAGTTTCTGTTGCTGAATCATATACGATGATAGAACCCTCTTCTCTATCTGTGATATCGATATCTAACATGTCTGCCAGTTTAGTCGTGGGTTTATGGTACATTGATCGAGCTTGTAGTTTTTCTGTACCCTTTAAGGACGCCGTTAAACTTGTAGCCCCCGTTAGTGTTCCTGTTAATGCCATTATCGTGTTACTCCTGGTGTTACTGTTAATTGTCCTTCAACTATTCGTGTTATAGTTCCACCAGTTCCATTCTGAATTTCCACGTCATATACATATCGTCCTGCTTTTAGAGCATTTGTTTGCGTGCTTGTCAAAGCAATTGAAACCTTGCCTTGAGATGCACTTTCTACGGCCGCAGTAAAATCTACTGCTGTTGAAGACGCATAAGTCTTTCTTAACTGTGCAGTAACTAAATACCCAGTAAGGTCTGCAATCCCACCTGCAGCATCCGATACGATAATCTCTGTCGAGAAATCGGATCCCTGGTCTACTGTTATGTTAGAATAAATAGCCATGATTAAGTGGCTGGAAAGACTTGTGTGCCACTAACATCATACAATGTTACTAGACTAGAAGCGGTCGCCGTACCAGCAACAATTGCTGCAAGGGCTTCTACTATGTTTGTATATCCTACTGAACCACTTACTGTCAGTTCATCGATATCTCCAATAGACGTTCCTATTTCGTTAGTCTTAACTCTCCATTCCTCGAATGTGTCTGTTGTTGCTACGTTTACTACATTTGCCATATTACTTCTCTAATAGTTGTTTTAACATTTGTTTTATCTCTGCAAGCTCTGTTTCAACTTGCTCAAGACGATTATTCTTTTTCAGGGCAGCTTGCTTTGCTATTCTTGCTGCAGACGCAGCTGCCCTGTTAGTATTTATAATAGCACCCGACTCGGAGTCCTTTCTTAAATCAGAATAATCTTCTACCCTGACTAACATATTAAATAGCCGCTATTGCTCTAAAGTTCTTAATTAAAGGTACCTTAGATGTATTCTCAGATTCAAATACTACCTTAACAGCAAACACTGAGAACGAACTTTGTGCGTTACTTGGGGTTGCACCTGAAGGATATACAGTTTGACCACTTGCAAGAGATATACTATATGCTATCTCATTAAACTCACCTTCTTGATCTGTAAATGGTATATTCGCACCATAATTAGGTGTTGATAATACTGAATCTACTGTTGGGCTTAATAAGTACCAATCAATATTCTCATCAATATCATTGACGTTAGTACCTAGTTTAACATATACCGAAATATGAGTTTGAGTCGGTCTATGAATGTCCATCCAAATCTTCAATTCAGATGATTCTTCTTTTAACTCGACAGTCTTAGCAACATATTTTGCTTGAGCTGATCCACGGAATGGATCTGTTTCAGCAAAATAGTTATCTACTAAATTGTATCCAGAAGTTGCAGTACCAATTGGTCTATCAATTCTATTTGCAATAGTAATCACCGAACACCTATCAAGGTCAATTAATGGAGTTAGGTGAGATACTGATGTTCTCATTGTTCCAGTTAAAGTCATTGATGGAGTTGCTAAAGAAGCATTCACTGCGTTTCTTGTTGATAGAATAACCTGAGGGGTGTTTGAGTTAACGTTTTGATTAACAACAACACCCGCCGCAGTAGTATTATTATATGTGCTAGGATCCGTTGATACCATATTCCAAGTGAGGTTAGTACCTGGCATAATCATATTCTCTACATATGGATATGCTGTATTCCATACTACATTATAGTCTGCAGAAACATTCGTTCCACCACTAATACCTGAAGAAGTAGCAACAGTTGTTCCACTGTTTGCTTCCGCAGAGAAGGTAAATGTGTCTATTCTAATATCAGTAACAGTTTGTTCAGCATTGATTTGAGTTGCTGGTATACCATTAGAAGCAGCAGCACCCATAATCTCTACTTTATCACCAACTTTGAGTCCATGGTTAGGCATGAAGCACACAATAGCAGTCGAGCCACTAGATGTAGTAAATGGATCAGATTTTAATCCTTTCTGTGGAACTACCCCATTCTCTAGTGTTAGAGTATGGTCAAGGTCTTTAACAAAATTAGCTCTGTTTAACACAAATCTTAAATCACTTGATTGATCTGCAGTCCATGTAGAAGCATTTGCTGATTTAAACATTACACCATTATATGGTTGCGCTTGGATAACTACATCATTAGAGTCTCTCTCACCAACTGTTGCAAAATCAACTGTATATCCATTACTGTTACTTAAAATAACAAAGCAATATTCTCTGTCTTGTTGTAGATGGATAGGAGATGGGAATGTAAATCTAGTTGCAGCAGTAGTACTTACTGCTGAAGCTGCAACTGTTACATCACCAAATGGAAGTACCCTTTGGTTTGGATAACCATTTTCCATTTCTCTAATTTGAACAGTTACCGGAGCTGCAATTGAAGTTGTGTCTTTAGAATTAAAGTATAAATCAAGACTCGTAATGAAACAACCACCTGCCAAACCAATCATAAATGATTGTGCTAGTGGGTCACTCCATGTTGTACTAATTAATTGTTTAGTACTTCTATTGTCTGAAACATTTCTTTTCTGTATTGTAGGAACACGAGTAGCTACAGTAACATTTTCAACGGATTCTAATATTCCCTTAGATGTGTACATGGTGGAAGCAGATGTAATTGTAACATCTTCACTTCCAGTATTACTTTGATCTTCTGTTAACAATAATTCTTTAGTACCTGAAGTTAAACCATCAGGAACCCAGAAGTAGAAACTTACGGATCCAGCTGAAGTTGTTGTAATAGTAGTTGAACCACCCGGATACTGACTATTGTTCTTAGCATATACTGTAGCATCAACACCACCGACCGAAGTAGGGGCTACTGTTGTACTAACATAATCATCTACAGCAACACCATCAAAGAATGGATATAGTCTTGTATTAGGACGACATCTGGTTACTACACAAGTAACAAGACGACTTCTCATGAATGGAAGAATGTTAACTTCTACTACTCTGTCGCCATGATTCTCAAGAACCGTTGATGGGGCTATAAAGGTTTGTACACCACTTCGACTCTTCTCTGTTGTTCTATACGTCTCATGCTTATGCATTTCCTGTGGTGTAGAAGCAAGTGTTGTCTTCACTTCTGTGCCAGTCCAGTTAGTTTCCCATGAATCCCATACAGTACCCATTGCATTTTCTTCCCTTAATTGGGAAACTAATGCGTCATACACACTATCATCATCGATAACAACTGCTGGTCTACGGCTTGTTTCTTTCCATTCATCAGATGATGGGGTTAGTTCTAATGTACCTGTCCAATTGAACACTGAGAATGGGTTAACATTGATAGAACCACTAGCCTGTTGTTGACTAATAACAGCAACCTGAGAATATGGTAGCGTTACTAGCCCACCATATTTTTGTGTAACACCTGAATTTCCATCATTAGTATTGTTATATTCTAGTGAAATATTATCTTCATTAAATGTAGGGCGAGCTAAACCATTCAACCTATCAATACCTGCTTTGAATTCAGGTGAATCTACCCGAGATGCTTTAGTATTGGTAAACGGATCTACAATAAGACCAGTTTTAAAGGCATGAGTTGATGTATCATTATCCCACATCTGTTGGTTTGCTGCTTGATTTTCTAAATGGTTCAATGCAGTATAGTATTCCATTCTATTAATACGTCTGTCCATAGTACTAATATCACGCATTGTGAATCGTCTATTATCAAGATGTTGAATGTGTACATCACCAGCGTCAAATGTATATGCTGGAATAGTTAGGACAGCTACAGTCATAGCCTCCTTAGGATTATCAGGTGAACCAGGAGTAAGAGAATCTTGCCCCTCTAATATTTTAAATTCGCCTCTTGAATCAAAGTATACTTTGTCAATTCTACCTAGATAATGTTGAACATCTGTTTTAAATGTGGATCCAGACCTTGGATGCAATTGAGTTGAAGTACCAACAATCTGTCTAAAGTCTACAGCATCTCTTAATTCAATTCCATTGAACTTTCCGATTGAAGTATAATCACCAGCATCATAAGAGTCTACTGTGAAGAAGTCACCACTGCCAGAATGGGCCCAATATGAGAATGTAATTCTCAATGATACATTAGCATCATGAGCTACCTCATAGTTTGAACCTGATTTGATTCGAATACGACCGTAGTCATAAATAGCGTCTCTTTGGCCATTATCCAACTCAAAGTATTCAGTTACTGTTCGAACAACAAGTGAGGTTGAAGTGTTATATTCTTCAACAGTCAACAACGATTGAACATCTGCGTATGTACTTAAAGCATTACCTTCATACTTAGTGAAGTCAACGTTTGCAGAGCTTACAATAGTTGGAAGAAGGACAGCGCTTGGTGTAGTTAGAGTTTTACTTCTATGACCACCAGTATTACCGCCAGTTTTAATTACAGGAGCAATTAATCGTACATCCGTACCCGCAGTTATCACTGAAGCACCAAGAGTAATTGTTACTGTTTTATTCGAAGCAGATAGAACACCTGACCAATCACCTGGGTCAACTGCTGCATCATTGTCTACTGACCATAATGTCCAATCCAACATAGGAGCTGAACTTGTATGAACATCAGTAAATGATTCATCTGCTCCTAAAGTCCAAGTTGCTGTGGTAGATGCTACGTTGTAGATAGAATCCATTTCTCTCACAACTTCATATGAGTGGTTATAATCTGATGTACCTGATGTAACTGAGTCTAATGTTTTAATTACATCATTAGGGAGTTTAAATACTAAGTTCTCTTCAACAAACTGATAGCCAACAAGACCGTGGGTTGCAATCCATCCCTGATACACATCGAAATTAGTAGAATTCACTGTAATAGTACCAGTTGAGAATCCTTGAAAACCATTCGCTGGGACAGTTGGTGTAACATTAATAACATTTAAACGGAAGACGTTTGGAACCGAACCCGCACCCTTTACCCAATTCTGAATAGATGCTAAAGTTGCCGTACCAATTGTTGTACCACCACTATTTTTTAATGTAATAATATCACCTGGAACTGGAAGATCACCTTCCAATCCTTCATTTGCGGCCCATGTTTGGCCAATACCACCAGATGTTCCTGACTCAGTAATATATATTAAACTATTATGAGAGATTGTAGTAGATCTATCTGTTACTACAGTTGAAGAGTTACCCTTTCTAACTGCTATCTGAGACTTATTATATGTCTCCACTTCATAACCTTGAACATATGCTTTCGTAGGTTCAATCGCTAAAGCGATGTGAGTTGATGTATCATTAACAAGACGACCAACAAACGGGTTGATTGCATAGTTACCAGATTCATCAAATGTTCTGCGAGCAAGTGTATCTTCAAATACTGAATAATCACTTACGCGTGCTTGCTTGACAATATCACCAGCTTCAACCCTAGCAAGAAGAACAAAGTCAACTGCTGTTGTAGGACTGGTTACACCGTCCCAAGGATTCTGTGAGATTAATGAAGTTTTAATTGAGACTCTATGAGCACCTGGTGCAGCTGCATTAGGTGATCCCGTTGCATTATCATTTAAACTGGAATCTTCCGAACTTGTTACGATGGCTTCTGTAATATGGAAACCGACATCTTGAGTAGGAGCTGTAGAATACTTACCTACTACAACAGTAGCAGCTTTAGTAATAACGAAACGCTTTCTGATATAATAGATACCTTCGCTTACTGATACTAAGAAACCAGCACCTGTAATAGTTGTATCAGTATTATCAATTACGTTACCGACAGTAGCTGCAAATGATGTTCCTGTTAAACTTGCTGTGGTTGAGAATGTACTATTACCAGCAAAGTGGTTTAAGTAAAGAGTTACAGGATCTGTTGTAGTACCCGCTTCGACATGGAGAATTTTAGCATAATTACCAGCACTATCAGTAATCTCTAATCCAATCAGAGAAGATAATGTGGTTGTGGATCCGGTTGCAGAGCCATTTAATGATGCTAATTTTACATATCTAACTTCTTTATAAATTTCTACTCCACCAGGCACAACCATAGACCCATTTTTAAACATATGGTCGCCTACACTTGAGACTTGATTTTGAAGCATAGACTGGAGTTGGGTTAGTTCCCTAGCTTGAATAGCTACTCCTGGTCTAAATAAAATCTGATTATATTTTTCCTTTGGTGTGAGACCATCTACTGAGGTCGCTTGGTTATAATCATCCCAATATGGATCGATGTGTGTATTTAATGCCATGGGTTATCCTTGGGTTATCCTTAAAATTCTATTACTAGTCTAATTGTCTCGTTTTGGCTCGAGCCTCTTGATACTGCATCTCTATTCTCAACAAACATAACTGACCCCGTATCATACGTTAAGTCTGAAGCTACCAATGATGATACTGAATATGATCCAGTACCAATAGTGTCTGATGTTGTAAATGGTACATAACCAGAATCTCTGTCTTGTACATAATGTAAAGTGCTACCTGAATACTCAACTACAATTCCTACAGCACCTGAACTTGACCCCGTGATTTCTTCACCTGGAGTGAAAGAACCAGAAGATACTGTAAGAGCTTTACATGCGTTGTATACTGTACCTAATGCAATCGCTGATGTGGCAGCATCAACTGGGTCTGCGATAAGTGAAAGTTGTCTGAACGAACCTGAAGAAGGAATCGCACCACTTTCATCACCGTTAAATGTCTTGTTAAAAATCACATAGTGACTTCTTAAATCTCTAATAGCTTTCTTACCAAAACCACCTGGAGGAGCAATAACAACTCTTGCTATAGCGCCAGCTCCAGCTGAATCAGTAATTACAACTGATGCATTATTATATCCTGTTCCGTGATTGTATGTATAACTTCCTGCGGATCCAGTCTCTAATACGATCTCAGTAATAACACCACCAACTACTGTAGCTGATGCTGTAGCACCAGTACCATCGCCCACAACTGTTACAGTTGGACTTGATGTGTATCCTGTACCACCATTAGTTACTACAATATTATGAATCGCACCATCAACAGCATTGTCTTCAACATCCCATTGATTAAGGAATATAAACTCAGCATCGCCTGATACTGGTCTTGTAGAAGAAGTTAATACTGGAACAGGAATGAATTGTGTTGTAAGGAAAGCAGTTGCAGTTGCAGTAGGAATTGTTAACATGAACTTCCAAACATAATCGTCTGATGTTCTAACTACTCCAGTTGTTACTGTTCCTACACCTGTATCTGGGTTTACAGTAGATGCTGTTGCTGCACCTGCTGAATCAATACCAGTACGTAAGCAAAGATAAACATTATAGTTATCAGATATTACATAGTATCCAGTACTCGAACCTGATTCAAGTGCTACATCTGCATCATCATATGCTACATAAGTAGTTCCTGATGCCCAAGTGTGACGTGGGCTGCAATGAAAAACATCACCAGCAGCAATGTTCTTTACTGCCATTAGTGAATCCCACACACCTCGTGAGATATTATCGTTTTCGTATAAAGCATCAGGTACTTCCAGAGAACTGACCAATGGCCAAGCATCCGGTTTACCTAATCCCAAGTAATATTTAGTAGTAGACACACTGTCAACGAACCTTTCAGTTGCATCTAATCTAAAATCATGTGTAATTATCGCTGACATTTTTAAGTCTCCGTTTTTTAAATTAAGTTATGGTTATTTGTGATCCAAAGTGAATCCCTATACGTTTATTTATAGCATCTTGAATGGTATAAACTCTGTAATCTCGAATAGGTCTCCAGTTTTTGAATTTAGTATTTTCGAAATGGTCCCAAGCACCAAAGCGCGTCATTACATTGGGGTCATAATCGAGGTATTTGTATACAACATTTAACGCGCTTGCTACTGGAACAGCATAATCTGTTACATTAACAAATATTAGGAATGGCAATCCACCCACTTGCGAACCTGGTTGTATAACAGGTATTCCAAACTGTAATACTTTAATGAAAATAAAGATTTCACCGAAGTATACAAAACCAGCTGGATGAACAAGGCGTCTGAAGTTATCTTGCCAATCAAGGTTGTTTACACCTTGTCTCAGAACATAAGAAAACTTTTGGTAAAAATATGAATCTTGAATGTACTTTGCAGTATTGGGCATACTGTTTCTCTGAGAATTATCTTCCGACCAGAAACCTCTTGTATACGCTTTAACAACATCACCATTAGCTAATTGAGTATCAAACACAATGTGTCTGTCATTAACTTCTGTTGATGAATTATATACTACCTTTTCAGTAGCGTTGGTAATAACACCATTAACTGTAATGACGTCATCATCCCCCTTAAATAGTAGACCATTATCATCTGCAACATCAATTGTGCGCCTGTCAATTGGTATTACAAAGGAACTAAATTTTCCACTACCAACATAATCAGCTTTTGCTGCCTCGATTATATCTAATAGATTTTGTTCAATGGTTCCAGAAGATGCTGGCTGGCCTGCAACTTCCCTAAGTATATCAATGGAATCGCCAATATCAACAGTACCATCCTCATCAACATCCGCCTGTAAAAGATTATTGGAAAGAACTTCTAATGCAAAATCATAAACATCCTGGTCAGTAGGGGTCTGATTAGTCACGTAATTCAGGACTTCAATTGCCAGAGCATTAAAAAATCCATCGGCTCCATGACTTGTAAACGTGTTGGCTTGCCATACTGAAAGAGTTGGAAGAGTCCAAGTATAAGAAGGAATATCAGATACTTGCTCCACCCAAGTGGATGCAGATGGGCTTATAATATCATCACCAGGATAATATATCTCGACATCTGAGTTGTGCATCAATCTAAAGAATGCTTGAATAGAATTAGGGGTACCACGAGACCTATAGAATTCTATTAGATGTTTATAGAATAATCTCGGATCAACAGTAAAGTCTCTTGGAATCGCTACACCAATTTCTCTTTGAAGGTCTTCTAGCAACTCCGTTTCAATTAAATCAATATCCCGTTGGTGATCCAATTGATTTAAGTAAAATCCACTTACACCATCATTCTCCTTAGTAGATTCTAAGAATAGAGCATATACTTTAATGAACTCGACCAAATCCCCATAATTGTCAGATATGTGCTTAGGTATTAAGTCGTCGACGTATGAGGATATATTATAAGCCATTAGTAATTCGAACCTGAAGTTGTTTGATAACTGGCACCTGCAGGTGATCCACCAGTAGCCATCGTATCAATAACACCAATTGGAGATAGGTTAGCTAAATCAATCGATAAAATATCATTTCTTGTAGGTTTAATATCTGGACTATCTGGACGAACAAAAACATCTATAACTGTGGATCCTACAATACCAGCTACGTTAAAGTCTACTAATGATATCTCTCCGGTTCCAGGAACCAATTCTCCAACATTAACTCCTACAACTGAATCATCACTATTTACCACTTGAATAATACATTTTCCTGAACCAGTATTGTAGTAATCTTTTAACCTACAACCGGTATGACTACCATATGTAAATATAGATGAGCTAATCTTAGATCCAGTAGAGATTTCTGCCAAAGGTTGATTGAAATCTATAACATGGTCTTCATTGGTCCCTATTGTAGGTGTAATAGCTTTAGACATGGTAACTAGAGTTACGTTAGATATAATAGATACATCTGCATTGTCTACGACACTGGTTACGTTAGATGATCTGAATACACCTCCGAACAAGTCAAGGTTCTTATCATTATAATTTTCAATGTTAGCTTTAATCTTATCACCCAAGTCGTTGACGTTTAAGTTAGTGATGTTAGGATTGTATCTGAATGTAGTTGCTAATCTCACTTTAATAATATTTGGATCTAAAATTTTAGGTGTGATAGAAATTACATTAAATTTATTTAGGGCAAGAATCAATTCGGTCTTTTCTAAGGCAGTAAGAGTATCAGCACCATTTGGCTTAACTGATATGTATACCGTACCATATTCAGGAACAGGTTGATCTTCACCACCCCAAACAGCAACAGTACGAGCATCAGCATATTGTCCAATAACAATCGCACGATAATCTTCTGGAGTCACAGCTCTGTTTTGTGCTGTATACATTCTAGGAGCATTATATTTAATACTCTCATTATTTTCCCTAGCACTTCCACCAGTAGCTGCTTTAACATTTGATAATGCTGTAGATGAATTACCAGCGCCTGTATTATCTGTTAAGGAAGACGCTAATGTAAATCTGGATGCTCCATTAACATTTTTAGGTCCAGTTACAATGTAACGTAATCTAATTGTATCACCGGCTAGTGGTCTCTCTCCAATAATACCATCACCAAATTTTACTTCGAAGAATCCTTCTCTACTTTCTTCTAAGAAGTATACACGAGAAGTATTTTTAATTTCTACAAGGTTGCTTGATAAGACATAGTCTGAATAAGCAGATGAAGAGCTATTAGTAGTATCAACTTTTAATGTTGTGGTGTCTACGTTTGTATCATATAATAAGTATCTTTCACTTGTATTAGGACTGTATCGATACTCACGAACTGCTGAGGACCCTTGTATAAGTTCAAGATCAGTGAATGTCCATACATTATTAATCGGACTAACTTTCATTGGAGTGACTACCGTAAATGTTTCAGTAAATCCTTCCCTTACTACTTGAAATTGAGTACCATATGGGATTGTATAATCCATCGGAGTGTTGTTTCCATCTGAAGTTATATTCCATGATGGCGTGCCCGCACCATCAACCTTTCCGTTAATGGTTAGGGTTACGTGTGCTTTAGCAGAACGACGAGAACGCGGAGTGTAACCAAGTAATTTGGCGTGACTTACTACTGACTCTCTAAGTTGTGCTGTATCTAAAAATGTTTCATTTAAGGCAAGGTTGGCGTTGACAGCATTAACATGAGTCATGTATGATAATACATCAATAATAGTATTGACTGCGGATCCTTCATAATCATAATCAGCAATAGGTCCCTCTTGTTCTTTCATATATCTAATCAGATTCGTTTTAATCTGATCAAAATCCATTTCTGATTTATTAATTCTTCCCGCCATTATCGTAGCCTCTCTAAGTTTGTTTGTATATCAATCGACTCTAACGTAGATATTAATTGTACCGTTACAGTGATATTAATTGCATTTGTATCAGGATTAGCCCTAATTTCAATATTTAGTATATTCACCCTCGGCTCATCATTCGTAATAGCATTTCTAATTGAAGCTGACATTGACTGTGCTGTGATCTGGTCTATGTTTTCAAATAGGTATGCGGTAAGATTCGCTCCGAAGTAAGGTCGAAACGGTTTCTCCCCATGATTGGTTCTAAGAATATTTAATACGCTTTGTCGTATTGCAGCTGACTCCCTTTTAATAGCAATATCGTTTTCGATATTAGGATTAGCTGAAAACATAAAGTCTATATCAGAATACTCGCTTGTTCTTGCTGTTGTTATACTTGCCATAGTTCTATTTATACCTTTTACCCAGACTTATTCATATGGATTGTTCCATTTGGTGTATCTATATTAATATCACTATCTGATGAAATATCAAGATTTCCTGTTGAGGCAATTGTTATTTTTTGATCGCCAGTAATTTTAATATCATTGATAGCTTTGATTATAATTCCTGGATTACTTGTTCCTTTAACTGGGAGCCAACTTCCGCCTGCTAGTAAACAAGCAGCTTCATTAGTAGCAGCAGCTCCGGAACAGTACATGGTTGGGTCTTCTTTAATTATTACTTGGTCAGAGGCAGTAAGTTCTACATTAGCTAGCGTTTGAAGTTTTATCTTAGCATCAGCTTTTAGTGCAAACATTCCATCCATTTTAATACTTGCGTGGGCACCAACAATTCTAATATCTCCAGCAGAAGCAATATCTGTATCCCCGCCTGCTTGAATATTACAATTACCGTTTGTAATAATATTAACATTTCCTATAACTTCAAGGGTCTCTTCGCCGGCAACTAATGTGTAATTATTTCCTACCACTTTTGTAACTTTGGATCCATTAGGTCCTACTTCATAGTATGTTCCACTTGAGTGTCTTTCGTGAATTCTTGGAGCACCATCAGAATCATCATATTCTTTTATATGACCTTTCCTTGTTTCGAAAACATTGTTCTTAGGATACTCAGGCTTAACAATTCGGTTAGGTTCATACTTACCTTTTATTTCATTCCTATACACATTAGGGTATATTCCTCTGTACCTCATATTAACATCAGGGGTAGCTGGATTACGTGGCCATTGTCTATCAGGGTCTTTAAATCCTTGCCCGTCAATTTTAGTATCAGCTAAAGCTGTTGTTGGTAGTGTTCCTATAATTAAAAACTGTTGAAGGGAATCATCTAAAGCAGAAAGAATTACAGTCGATCCCTGCACAATAAAAGGACTTTGACCTAAACCTGAAATACTTGGACTAGTAGTAGGTGCCATTGTATAACACCATGGTAATCGATTAACAGGATGTGTTTCAATATCAGCAGTGTGTACACCAATAATTCTCACAGCATACCTTCCTAAGGCATCTGGATCTTTTGCATCTTCAACAACACCATAGTATAATTCTATCATAATAAATTCCCCTCTGCATCTCTACTTCCAAGATTTGATCCCATAATAGTATCTGGTGACACCATTCCATCTCTAATAATTGTTAAGTCTTGTTCATAGTCTCTATCTTTCATTCTATGAGTAATGGTAGCCACCACAAACCTACCCGTATATTTAGCACTAAGTCTTTCCTTGGTACCCGTAGTGTCTCCTGGAATACCTTCTGGGAGGTCCATAGTAACTGTATCACCAACTTTTAGCTTTGGCATTGCTCTACAAGAATACACATCAATTACTACAGATTCCATTTTAGATCTGATTGCATTTGCTATTGCTATTTCTTTAGCATTCATTGCACTAATTAGTTGTTTGTCGTCTCCCGTTTGCAAACACACAGTTGTTTTTTCTATTCCATGTACAACATCAAATTCAGCTTGTAATAAACCATGATATTTACTATCCCTAGACCCAACATCAATCACATCTTGAAGATATTGATAAGTCTGTTCGTGGACAGGTACTGAAGCAGCCAAGTTTACGGTTTTAATTGAACATCCTAAAACACCTGCGGCCGCCCTATCTACTTCACCATCGTGGTCATGTCTAATCATAACTTTTGATGGAGCTCCGTGAAGATGTCTAATGCCTTCCAGGGTATCAGGCAATACAGGACTCACATTATAAAAAGGTAGAGAACAAATCATGCGTTCCCATGATGATAATTTAGTAGGATGTTCTGCCCACAATCTTTCATATAAGAACATCGGACTACCTTCTATGGTATACGAATTGTCAATGATTTTTCCGATAGCCTTTAACGGACTCCAATTAGGACATGTATACAAACCTTGTGTACCTGCCCAAGAGTCAACATACAACTTAGGATGCGCGCCTGGAGTTTTATCTAAAAGTTCGTCCCACAACAGACTAATAATTTGAGAGGCATCACCATCAAACGGTTTGGATACTCTGGATAGAGCATTGCCTAGTTCATATGGGCTTCTCAAATTTAGACGATAAGTTTTGTGTGTTTGAATATTAGTAGTATCTAAGAATGAAATGCCATCGGCATAAAACTTCTTTACTAACGGTTGTCCTTGATATTGACACTCAATCACAACATAATCTCTAGCAGATCTAATATGATTATCAGCGAAACTTCTTCCATCTGTTATCTCAAGATGCCCATCTAAGAATGGTTGGTATATACTTTCATTCAGTTGAACGGCTCCTACCAATGAAGTGATATCAGCTTTATTGTAGTGTACAGTGAAATGTTCGAATGCAGAGTGTCCTGCTTCTCCCATTGTATTTGGCGGTGGCATTAGCGTGAAATCTCCCTTTCAAACTCTTTAGCTACTTCATTAATTAAATCTGGTTTGATAACAGAGATAGTTCTGTTTCTATCATTAATCCACTCTTCGAATATCAAGTTAGAAATAGGATGAGTTCCTGTCTCTCTTTGTGGAACGATATCACCAGTAGTTGAATCTACATGGTGGTGAGGCGCATCATAATGATTTACAACTGAACTAAATTCGATATTCCAATTAGGTCCACTTATAGAAACTGCTGCATTAGTTAAAAATTCATTTTGCTTCCACACGTTGGTTCCTGGATTGAATTTATCGATAATACACAGACCTCGGTTTGTTGCGGTGGCATCATATACACCATTCCGTTCACATCTATATTGTGGTTCAAATACAACATAACCATCATTCAAATGAATAGATTTAACTATACCTTTACATTCGGGTCTTGTAGTTTCATATAAAACATCTCCCACTTGGATATTAGCATCTATAATTGCAGATGATGAAGCCCTTCCTGCATTACCTGGATATTTATTTTTAGAGTATTCAACTATTTGCTGTAGACTCTTTGGCCAGTCATTCCATAAATTCTTTAAGTTGGGATTCATAAGAACGAATGTCCAATAGAAGTCTGGAGAGCCATAAAGTCTATGACTCAATTGTTCCATACGTTCTCCATCTTGAACCTTTACTTTATTATAAAATGATACACTATTGCGTAGACGTTCAGACAAGGTAACATTAGAGCTTAAATTAACGACGTGTTCTAATATACCGTTTCCTTCAATGTCATATCCTAAACGACCAAATTTCTTAAAGTATGCCATTAATAGCCTCCTGGTGTGTTATGATTGCCTTCAGATAACATACCTGTAAGGCCAGCGGTACCAGCATCTGTGCCTTCAATATCACCACGATATAGTGGCATAATTTCTTGAAGGACAAAAGAGAAATCAATCTCTACCGGAGCTCCATTTCGTCTAAAATAAGAAGCGGAGTTGGGGTTATAATTTACAGTAACACTTGAAATGAATGTTGGTGGAAGTTTAATCATATGAGAAACACCCATAAATGATGTTTTCACTTTATAAGGACTACCCATTGTTAAAGCACTTTTCTTCTTAGGTCTTGCTGCTGCCCTGAATGCTTGAATAATCATTCTTGCATGATTGGATTCATTTTCATTATCAGGAAGGAATTTAAATCCAAAATTGAAAGTACGTAATGCTGTATTTTTAAAATGCATGTATTCATTAGGATTAAATACATTACCACTTAACCTAATATGTTCATCACCAACTAGTTTAGCTGCACCTGCAGTAGCACCTATTCCAACACCTGCTAATTTAGAAAGTTTACCAGAGCCACCAAATATACTCAGACCAGCCATTGCTGTTAACCCTTCTGATAATGAATGAGATGATGCCATCTTCAAGTCTTCGCCTCCTAGTCCATCCCTTTCTTGAGTAGCTGCCATTGTTGCTCTTGTATTAGTCTCATAATTAATTTGGTCATTTACTTCAATTGATGGTGTCATGTATAATGCTATAGAACGTATTTTCTTTTCTTTAATCTTTCCTTGATTTTTTAATTGTGCTTCAGTGTTGTTTCCATATAAACCTGCTACATCCCCAATTCCAGCATTATCACTATAATTATTATTTACAAAACCTTCCTTATAGTCTTGGGGGCCCCATCTCATTACTCCAGTCTCTCCCCATGGAGCAGAGTATGCTGGTTCTGATCCAGGTGCTGAAGGAGCATAATCTAAATAAGATTCATAAAGTTCAAATACGATATGGGGATCAACATTTATATTAGGCTTGTTAGAATTAAAAATAAAGTCTGCTCCAGATTCATTATCCGAAAGGCTTGAAGGATACCTCAAATCCATTGTTTTTTTGTCGAGGTAATCTACCGTTGCCACACCATCACCAAATCCTTCCAAAGCAGAATCTGCTAATTGGGAAAGGATATCATCGAATGCGTTACCTATGTTAGTGAAAATGGACATTATGTCTCCAAAGTAATTAAAGTCGTTATACTTATTTATACTAAATATCAGTATGAGAAAGACTTACTCCGGAAAATGGAAACCCAAATACCCCCAAAAATACAAGGGAGACGTTAATAATATCCGATACCGCAGTTTGTGGGAACGAAATGCTTTTAGATGGGTAGAGAAACAATCGTTTGTTAAGTGGTGGAATTCAGAAGAGACTGTAATAGGCTATGTGTGCGATACTGATAAAAGGGTTCATCGTTACTTTGTAGACCTTACAATTAGAACAATGGATGGAAAAACTATTTTAGTTGAAATAAAACCATTCAAAGAAACACAAGTTCCTAAGAAGAAAAATCTTAGAGAGGCTTTAACGTACATGAAAAATACATCTAAGTGGAGATATGCTAAGAAGTATTGTGATGATAGACCTGGATATAAGTTCGAAATATGGACTGAAAAGACATTAGAGGGATTGGGTATTAGAACATTGTCTCCTATGAGAAAGAAGAAATCGATCAAACGACCAAGGAAAAAGGTATAAATATATGCATGGATAAGAAAAAAGCAGAATCCCTGGCTACTACTATTGATCAATTTAGGATAGTTCCTAGACTATTAATGATAGCGTATGGTACAGTATTTTGGGTAACGACTCAGTGGTTTATGGGATTACCGGATCCGTCAGCACCTCAAGCAGCATTTGTTTCTACAGTTGTAGGAGCTGGAGCAGCTTGGTTTGGTTTATATGTTAGGGGGAAATAGTGGCTGATTCATTATTCGATAAATTAGAAGCAGAAGCCTTTAGACGAGGGTTAACAAAAAGAAGTGACGAAGCTCAAAAGTGGTTTATGCAAAGAGCTAAGACCATGAAGTTGAATATGCAAACTGTTATTAAAGATGATAGACTTGTTAAGAAAAGCCGACCTAGAGTTGGTGATATGTTTATGTATCACTATGATCCAAAACATAGGGAAACGCTTCCGTACTATGATACATTTCCTTTGACGATTATGGTTGATAAAGCACCTGGTGGATTTTATGGATTAAACTTGCACTATCTACCATTAAAACATAGAGCGATATTCCTTGATAAGTTATCAGAGATTGCTAACAATAAGAAGTATGATGAGACTACGCGCCTAAAATTAAGCTATAACTTATTAAAATCAGCAGGTAAGTATAAATATTTTAAGCCATGTTTCAAACATTATTTAACGAAACATATAGATTCAAAGATTATGAAGGTCGAAGCGTCGGAATGGGATATAGCTATCTTTCTACCAACTGAGCGTTTCCAAAAAGCTAAGAAAAATAAAGTTTGGAAAGATAGTAGAGGAAAATACTAATGTCATTACCAGTAAGCGTAGACTCACTAAAATCAGCAATCGGGAACCGTGGTGGTTTAGCACGAGGGAACAGGTTTGCCATTTACATGTCACGCCCTAATGGCCCTGGTTTACTTAACACCGATCCACTATCAATATTAACTAACCTACTTAATGATGGTTTCAATCTTCACTCATTAGTAAACGATCCAAGAGATATCTTCTTATTATGTGAAAGTGTGCAAATTCCTGGTAAGAGAATTGTTACTATGGATCAATTCCATACTCACTTTTCTGTTAAGAGACCATACACAAAAATGACAGATGAAGTTACTTGTACGTTCCTTCTAACAAATGATTATTACATCAGGAAGTATTTTGATAATTGGCAAGAACAAATTGTAGATAGTCAGAATAGTCCTAAGATTGGATACCTTAGTGATTATGCTACAGATGTAATTATTCAACAGATTTCGAGTAAACAAGAAGTGATTCCTGGATACCAAATAAAATTAATTAATGCATTTCCATTAGCAGTTGGTGCTATTGAATTATCGAATGCGCAAGAGAACTCTGTGCTTCAGGTTATGATAACCTTTGCATATGATACATGGGAGTCGACTGGTATTATAGACAGCGCGGCTGATTTGATTGGAGTTGGGTCAAACCTTGTAGGAAATACAATAGACCAAATATTATAAAAGGAAATACATAATGGCATTACCAAAAATTGCGGCACCGTCGTATGAAATGAAGATACCGTCTTTAGGAAAGAAAGTAAAGTATAGACCGTATTTAATTAAAGAAGAGAAGATTTTGATGATTGCATTGGAATCTAAATCCGAGAAACAAATTGAAAGAAGTGTCTTGGATATTATTGGAAATTGTGTTGAAGGAGATATTGATACATCATTATTAACATCGTTTGATATTGAGTATTTGTTCCTGAAACTAAGAGCTAAGTCAGTTGGTGAAGGTGTTAAATTAAGTTTAACATGTTCATCAGAAGAATGTGAAGAGAAGACTAATATTACTGTAGACCTTGATTCGGTTACTATGAAGAATTCAAGCAATATAGGAAAACTTCTTAGAGTCGATCTTGGTGATAAGCTAATAGTAGATTTACATTATCCTAGAATATCTGAAAAGATTACTAAGAAAGATCAAAAGTCAGATGCTGATAGTTTGATTGCAACAGTAGCATTAAGTTTAGATATGATATATTATAAAGAAGATAGTTTCACGACAAAGGATGTTTCCTTAGAAGAAACTAAAGCGTTTATTGAAAATTTAAGTTCAGGGCAATTTCAAAAAATAATTGAAGTTTTAGGAGAGGGCCCATATGTTAGTTATGATATCAAGTTTGATTGTAAGTGTGGACATACAAACGAGCATGAGTTAAAGGGGTTATCAGATTTTTTTATATAGCCCTTTCACATGATTCATTAGCGAACCATTATAAAACTAACTTCGCTATGATGCACAATTATAATTACAGCTTAACTGAATTAGATAATATGCTACCATGGGAAAGGGAAATTTATACGAACCTACTGATTCAACATTTAAAAGACCAAGAGGCAACAAATGGAAATGGGTAAAGGAATTAAAGACTTAATTAATGAAGTTAAGTCTCTTAATAAAAACAGCGAATTAGCTTTCGAGGGGAATTCTTTGGTTCTTCATGATATGGCTGATTCATTAGAGTCAAATACAACGGTCTTTGGGAAGATAGCAGAGGCAGTTAAATCTATTGAAGACACATTAGCAGGCAATGCTTTAGCTGATAGGGAAGCTGCTTTTGAAGCGAGGAATAAGAAAGGAGGCACAGATGCAGGTGGTGCAAGTGGTGCAAGTGCCCTTGCCGCTCCTGCTGCAGCAACAGGGGTTCTAGGTGGTATGTTAGGTGGCCTTGGTTTATCTGGGGGTGTATCAGGATTAATAGAAACAATCTTAGGATATAAACTTATCAAATCAATATTTGGATTCTTTAAGAAATTCCCTTCTAAAATAATGACTATGTTCAGAGCTACCATGGCGAGATTGATTCCTTTCTTAGCTACACCAGCTGGTTGGATTGCTATGGGTGCTGCAATACTAGGTTTCACTGCTTGGGCGTATTGGGAAGACGTATCTACATACGCATCAAAGAAGTGGGACGAGTTATCAGTATGGGCAACCAAACAACTGGATAATATCGGAAATACATTCAGTCAAACTTGGACGGATCTAAAAGGTACTTGGAACGAAGCATTGACTGGTATTAGTTCTTGGATCAGTGATAAGACAGCTCCATTATTCGAAGCATGGGATAATGCTTGGGCTAAGTTTGATGAATTCACTAATGTTATGTCTACAGGAATTGCAGAAACACAGAAGTGGTTGGAAGGAAAATGGGCCAAGTATTCCAGTGGAATAAGGGAGTACTTTCGCGAATTGTTTGGCTTTTCTAAAGATAGTAACCCAATTGACGTGGGATTGCAAAAGGCTTTGAAGTTGCAGGCCGACAAGATCGAGCTAGCACACTTTGATGGTAAAGAAGAAGCCAATAAAGTAGTCACTAGTATCATTCAAAACATTCAAGCAGCTGAAACTGTGACACAGGATGATGTGCAAAAAGAGATAGATGCCGCTAACAAACGCAGGGAAGAAAAAGAGCGCGCTGCTGCCGAAGCGGGTTCTTGGACAGTAATACCAAAAGACCCTAAAACAGGAGAACCTATTCGTCCTGGAGAGAGTATTAATATCTCTGGCTCTAATAATACAGATAACAGTTCTATTACCGTCAATAACTTT
>Ga0315324_10000128_pt1 | contig 28176 bp, 9 predicted proteins | sample M150021515metaG_FD_203919 | JGI IMG/M metagenome (GOLD analysis project Ga0315324, IMG submission 203919) | Ammonia-oxidizing marine archaeal communities from Monterey Bay, California, United States - M1 500m 21515 | ecosystem: Environmental > Aquatic > Marine > Intertidal zone | place: USA...
GAATCAGAAATAATTCCATCATCATTGCAATCAAAGGAATCGCCATCAGTATCAACGTGAATATCTGTATCGGTTAATGGATTCATTTCCCATTTATTGCTCTCTAAATTCCATTCTGTAAACCAATATTCGTATCCATCGCTCATTCCATCTCGATCAGTGTCATCTGAAGTTGGATCAGATACACCAAGCAATGCTTGCAACAATGGCTTGGCGGGCTTACCATCCTGCCAATCTTGGAATTGTTCCAGCGCAATTAACGCCCGTCCCTCTTTATTGAATAGAATGCGATAAACTCGATTCACCGCTTCATCTGGGTCGAGCAATTCCGCCTCTTCCCACATCCGTGGGGCATCGGGCGGCGACAATCCTCCGTTCGCCGGATTGTTAATCGTCAGATTAAGTTCGATTTGATCAGTAATGCCATCCCTATCTGAATCATATTGACCGTCTCCGGCAACCAAGGGGTTCAATGTCCAAACATTATTTGTTGAATTCCATTTAGTAAAAATTAATTCGATACCGTCTAACAATCCATCCCCATCGGTATCGGGATTGTTTGGATCCGCAGTTAATCCAGTCAAATTTTTCTGTTCTTCGGTCAAGAAAGTTCCGAAGGATTCCGAAGATTCAGCAGATAGCCATGGATTTGCGAGCAGCTCTCCACCAATTGGTAATAGGTAGAATTGTGGAACTGTGATTAAATTATCAGTTTCACTCAAATTACCAGCAATGACATTGTATTCTTCCCAATTGTTCATCCCGTCACCGTCAGAATCGCCATTTTTGTCACGTTCATCCACAGGATTCAGTGTCCACTTCTCATCAAAAAGACTCCAACGTGCGTGATAAAATTCCCAACCATCTGGCATTCCATCGCGGTCAGAATCTGCGAGTAAAGGATTTCCTGAGCCTATATCGAATGAAGTTGTTCCATTAATCAAACTCCGGTATGCGGGACTGGTGTATTCGCCAAATGACCCTCCTGCAAAATCTTCCCAGGTTAGATTATAGAGAACGGTAGTGAAATTTTCTGGGAAAGGTATGTCGTTATTCGTACTATCTCCGAATATAACTTCAGTCTTCCAATGATATTCTAGCCAATTTACTAAACTCTCCTCGAGATCGAGTATTCCATCGTGATTAACATCGTAACCATCTCCATCTGGATTGTTCAATGCATCAGAACCATTCAAGGGATTAATTCCCGCTTCATCTTTATTCCATGAACAAGTATATCGTGCCTCCCAGCCATCTGGTAAACTATCTCCATCAGAATCGATTTCGTTAGGATCAGTCTTTGTCCAATTCTCAGCAGCCTCAGATGTTTCGCCATGACTCGGCAATCCTTCACGCAATACCTGATCGAGTAAGGCACCCCATTTGTATTCACATAAATTCGACAAACCATCCCCATCTGCATCGAGGTCTGCATCGTCAGAATTTCTTGGATTCAATGTCCAGAGGTTTCCGCCATTATACACATCACCAATCCATCGGCGATGTTCAATCTCCCAACCATCTGGCATTCCATCTCCATCTGAATCTAAGTTGGTTGGATCAGTAGGCCCATCAGTTCCACCACCTGCCCCAGAACCTAACCATCCTTCAAGATGTACAGTTTGTGCAAGGGCACCGGCAGTTTCATCACAGACATATTCTGTATTCAAATAATGGCAATCAAAATTTGTTGAGTCAGCGAACCACCCCCAATATTCTTCACCATCAGTTAGGCCATCGCCATCCGAATCCATCTCCCTTGGATCAGTTCCGTTAAAACCTCCCTCGCTGGTAGAAATATATCGATATTCGTCAAGATTTGTCCAACTTCGATCAATGCCTTCACCTGACGTAGGAGTGAAGTGAACCCCATCAGCATCAGCATCACGATCACGATCGTAAGGGTCGGTTGGGTCTAAACCATAGATAAATTCCCAACCGTCTGGCATTCCATCCAAATCAGAATCCATCGACATAGGGTCAATAGGCATGATATTCATGAATCGTCCGGGTGAGATACCAGCGAATAGGGAAACTCCATCAGAGCTTTCAAGAGTCACCAATGAAGTTACTAAACCCGGAAGGCGAGTTTGATTATCCGCGATTCCAGTAACTCCGTGATGACCACCATCGAGAACCCATGTTCCATCTCTAGAGCCGACAAAGATTTCATCATTAGTCGTGTATATAGAACGAATATCATTAGCCCCGTTTGCCCAACGCTCAATATTCCACATTCTATCTGTATTGAACGCACTCTTCGGTGTCGTCACTAATCTTGACAAGTCAGTTAGGTGAATACCTCCTGCAGTTCCCATCCAAAATCCAGTTATTTCTTCAAATTCACCTGATGAGTCTTTTGAACCTGCAGGTTCAAGGACATTTACAATTGCAGATTTTGAAACATTTAGTAAATCAGCACGTTGGACATAATTTTCTGCGTTTTGTGAATTGAATACCCACCAAGGCCAACCTGTTGAATCAGAACCATCGGTCGTATTCCACGCGATTAATCCCGCATCTGTTCCAATAACCAATAATGGGCCACGGCCATCCATATCTACATGTAATGCCGTGTTGACAGTAACATCTGCCGAGCTAAGTAAATCGGAGATATCCTCACGGAAAATTGGCTCAGTAATTCTTGGCTCTTCGCTCGAATCGTCGCTGTTGATTACAATCGTCCAAGCCTCACCTTTACCAAAAACCATCATTTCAAGTGAACCGCTTCCTGTTAGCAATGGCACCATCGAGTAAATTGGTCCAATTTCGTGATAAGCCCCCTCGGTATTCAATGAAGAGTCGATTTGTGGCAATCCACTCTCTAACTCAATGCTCAAAATACCCACATTAGTTCCTACAATAAGATATTCAGATATACCTTGATTCCAATGATGCATAGTGTACATCTCCAAACCATCAGGCAATTCGTAAAGTGTTGAACTCATGCTGTATGGGTCGAGAATTGTAATTCCATAACGAGAACCGACAATTAGCCGATCTCGTTGTTGGTCAGGAATTACGGAATGAACTGCACCATCGACGAGTTGAGGTGAGGTCGACTGATCGAATGAATAAATTTCATCTCCAACATTCGATAAACTGATACCTCGAATACCAGGGGTCACCCAAGCACCACCATCATAGTGTATCATGTATTCTTCATAATTACTGAATGCCTCTCCCCAAGCAGCAGTGGCAATCGATGTATCAGGGATAACATAACCATCCGCATCTAAATCCCAACCATCACCATCACTATCGAGGATTGAGTCACTCGCATTCCTTGGATCCAATCCATAGTGAACTTCCCAACCATCAGGAATACCATCTCCTGGAACGGCCAAGCCGATGGCGAGGACATCTGACCAAGTGTAATAATCAGAATCTGACTGTGTTGGATTGCTTCCAAGCCAACCATCATCACCAGTTTCCCGACTAATTTCAGTTTGGCAAGCATTCTTGTCCAAACCACTGATTTCCCCAAAACACCACAATCCATCACGTTCTGTAACCCAATTATCAGACATACCAAAAGCATACTCCTCTGAATTCGTATACATTTCTCCCTCATCGATTGTCCCATCTCGGTTGACATCAAAGCCATCGCCGCAGCCAAAAGTAAAATCTTGACACCGGTCGATATCATCGTATTGATCAATTGGATTCAACGGGTCGAACCATAGGCAATTCCATGCATTTGTAGCATTAAGATATCCTAATCCACCCTCAGTACACATAAAAATCTCATAACCATCTGGTAAACCATCACCATCGGTATCAGCAACACGTGGGTCGAGGAATTCACGTAACCCAGATTCCGATAATTCGGGTGGTTTACCAGTTAGGGCGATACGATCTGTAAAACACTTGTCGAGAGTAAACGGCCAACAATACTCGAGTAAAGCGCTTGCACCATCTCGATCAAAATCAGTCATATTATCAGTTCCGTTAGTAGGATCTAAACCTTTGATGCGAACCACGCCAGTAGAGGTATCAAGAAGAATTTCATTACCAAAGATTGCTTCATGCAAATCGGGTATCTGATCTCCATCAGCATCAGTCACTGGAGGGGCCCCCCCATGTGCATCTCCAGGGTCGATATGATCGACTGGAGCCTGAGGCCTTGTTTGTGAAACAAAAGCCAAACTGCTCAATATCAAGAGTGTCATTAGTACTGCTGACTGCTTGCGACGCACGATATCACCTCCTCTTTACAATACTAAGCCAACTTGTTTGATTTATGACGATGATGGAGCGTCGTTCGGACACACTTGGTTGGTGACAAAAATATGGCGATGTTACAAAGGTATGGAAGAAGAAGAAATACGGCCGATTAAACGGATTCATTCAAGGGGTGTCTGTCGTCACAGTGCATCGATTAACATGGCGTTAGAGATAACACCTCTCGGTTCAGGCAGTAGAGGTAATTCGACCTTGCTTAGATCTGGTTCCACAATGGTGCTCATCGATTGTGGGTTTTCCTTAAAACAGCTTGAATTAAGGCTGAGTAGAATCAATGTAAATCCTCTTGATATCGATGGTATTTTTATCACACATCATCATTCAGACCATGCAAAATCTGCAAAGCGTGCATCAGAAAAATGGGATGCGATATTGCATTGCAACCCAGAAACTGCTGTTCGAATGGGTTGGGCTCCGATTTCTGAATGCAGAACATTTGGTAATGTTGAGAGGATTCAAATTAGTGATGAAATGAGCTTATTGCCTATACCAATTCCACATGATGACGCAGATAATGTTGCAGTTATTGCAACAAATGGAGACGGGCACCGGGCAGCAATAGTAACAGATTTAGGCGAAGCAACCCATGAACTGAAGAGGCATCTAAATGGTTGTTCACATATTTCTATCGAGGCAAATTATGATGAGGAGCGGTTAATGAATGGCCCTTATCCTCATTCATTAAAACGTAGAATAAGTGGTCGTGGAGGTCATTTATCCAATCTTCAAACTGCAGAAATTTTACAAGATATCATGAATCCAAAACTTCAGAGTATCGTCCTTTGTCACTTATCTGAAAAAAATAATGCGCCGCACCTAGCAGAAAGCGAAGTATTGATGCATATTGGAGAAGAATATTCCGGCACAATTTCAATTTCGACACAAGATGGTCCTGATTTTACAATTCGAGTTGGAGAATTGAAGAATGAGGATGTGAAAATTCGATTATAATCAATGGCCCATAATAACTCGATGTACTGAATTTTGAACTTCCCTCATTCGATCAATTGCCCCTAATTCTCGGAAAACAGTTAATGACCTTTGAAGATATTCCATGCGTTGAGACCTCTCACTTTCCACCTCACCTAATCGAGCTAATAATTCACCTTGGAGATGGCGGAAATCGTTCGCTTCAGCGAGTGCTAATCCTTCTAAATAATGTTCTGCAGCATCATCCTTTTGATTAGCATCGCTGAGAACATGTCCTAGAAGCATTTGAACTTCGACTGCGCTATGTGGGTCTGCTAGCCTAGATAATACTTCCAATGCTCCTGAATAATGCATCATCGCTAATTCGTTGTCCTTAATCCGCGCATAGTATCGGCCAAGAACCGCCCGAGAGCGTGCATGTAGAGTTTCGTCGCCGTTCTCTTTCGTTTCATCATGAGCAATCATTGCATGATTTCGAGCTCTATCAAGTTCTCCCATCTCAAGGAAGGCGGATGCGAGTCTAATCCTCGATTCACATAGTTTTGGATTGTCTTCCGAATCAAGTAACTCCTCGACATTTCCGTAAACTTCCAAGGCATGACGATTATCTCGTCGACGACGGAAAATATAGCCCATATTATTGTAGGATCTAGCTGCAGCAACTGCATCCCTAATCGCAATTTGAATTTCTAAAGCCTTTCTATGTAATTCTAAAGCATCGTCGGTAGCGCCTCGCTTAACTGCAATATCTGCCCGAGCAGAATATAGGCGAGCTAATTGATTGCCTAACCGATTCTTTTTAGCGGAAGTAATTGCAGAATCATACTCTAATTCTGCCTCATCCCATCGGCCTTGTAAAGAGAGTATATTACCTCTTAATTCTCGAACCACACCCCAACCTTGAGCATCGAATCCATCCTGATCCAAGGCACGTAATATTCCCAATAATTCAGTATGACCTGTTTCAACTAGACCATGTCCTTCATTGGTTAGTACTTCAGCTAATTCTTCGATTAGATCAGAGCTATGAAGATGATAAATAAACTCAATTCGGTCAGTTGGACTACCTTTACGTGTTCGATACCAATCGACTGCTCTGCTATGTAACTCTAATTTGAGCTCAGAGTCCATAGATCTTACCAAGAATTCACGAACCAAATCATGCACATCATAGTTTTCGCTATCAGCTTGACGAGCAAGTCCTTTCTCAACTAATTCATCAAGCAAATCAATGACCACTTCTTGCTCACTAAGTGCATCTAATGACATTGGCTCGCGGAATACAGCAATAGATCCAAGTAACCTTTTTTGAGGCCCAGAAAGGCGGCTGAAGATTTCTTGCTCGACGAATGCTTCTAAGGTTGCATGGAAAGTTCCACCTACACTCCCTCGATTAATCAATTCAAGTATGAGAGGGTGGCCACGAGAAAGTGAATAAATGTGTGAAAATTGTGTCGATTCAATATCTGGCATTGCATTGAGAATTTGCCTGCTAGAATCTTGATCGAGCCCTTCTAGTGGCATAACCAAAGTCAAAATTTTTCCACTTGAATCTTGGTCCGGAACAACCATACGGAAAGACCGAGAAAACATGATTAGGCCGACTTCATCCAATTTTGGGAACTTTTGAGAAAGCCCTCGTAATGTCGAAATCAACGTTTCATCTCCAACTTTGTGTAAGTCATCGATTACGATAAGTGCTGGTGCATAGCCGAGTCCTTCGATAATCAAATCGACTGCAACAGATGCCTGTGGAACTGGAGTTGCAGCTAAATAATCAGATAAATCGTTGGAGCCCATAGCCGAGAGCCACTCTCCAACCGCTTCAAGAAAAGCTCTCGAACCTTCCCAATCTTGACATCGATGATATATCAAATTACGGCGATGAGTGAATCTCTCCAACACCTTCCCTGCCAAGGCAGTTTTCCCAATCCCTGCTATTCCAGGAATCAGTATTGAAGATGATTGGGCTTCGAGAAGTTGGACAATATCGTCGACTTCCTTTTCACGTCCGTAAAATTTTCTTGTTCTAGGCAGATCATTAAGAGAGGAAATCAATTGTTTTTCAATTTGCTTAGATAAATCTCTCTCGATTAATTCTGCTGAAAGTACAGATAAATCAACTGTACCATTATCATCAATATAGCGAAGAAAATCGACATGACGTAATGGTAAATCAGTTATTTCCAATGCGTTAGAGAGTTCAACAGTCTCAGATCTTCCATCGGAATGTATCAACCTAACTGGTTGTTGGCTAACAGTATCCCAAATATTATTGGCAACTTTCGCTCCTTCATCGGTCAGAAAATATGCCTTTCTTTTTCTTGAAACACCAGTTACATGAGCTTGGCGTTCAATGAGTAAACCTTGTTCTCGCATTCCAGATATCGCTCGGGGAACATTAGAGCGAGCAATAGCGACGGCATTTGCGATTCCCATCTGCGAAAGGGCGAAAGGAACTTCGACCCTCTCAGAATAATCGACATAATCACGTAGATGCAATAGGATACGTTCCTGAACACCTGGACGTGGCAAGGCCATACTCGTCATGCTCGGCGTGCGTACTGATGCACTCAATAATGTTCGGTATGGGTGATATTCAAAATATCATCAATTATTGTAGTTTGGATCTTCTATCCATTCTTCAGATTCTTCATCCCAAATCCATCCATCGGTGCTAGATTCTTCTGTGCTTTCCTCTGATTCAGAGTCAGTAGATTCTTCGTCATCTTCGATTTCCACAAAGAAGTATACAAATGCGCCTCCGGCCATTCCTAATATTACAATCGAGATTATAATCATCTTCATCAATGACATGCCTTCGTCAACTTCTCCAACATAGATTTTCTCTCCTTGGTAAATTTCTCCAGAATAACGGAATTCAGGGATTGCTGAACCTCCCAAAATCCTTGATGAAGGTATTCCAAGAATCCAGGTGGCATTGTCACTAACAATTGTATTGTTGACAGGATTCCCATCAATGGTTACTACTACGGTTTTTCCAGGTAGTGCCACTCCTGTGAATATTGCTATTTCCCCACTATTAATTCGAGTTGATTCGGGAGAAAATATTTTGAAATCTATTCCGGCGATTGTGAATGATACTGGCATCGAGTTCATTTTCGAGCCATGGGGGTCAGTTGCGACAAATACAACATCTTCTAATGTCCAAGTATCCATGTCTGTATCATAGAAAAACATAGAAATCGGATCATAGACAGCAATACCATCGACACCGACGTTGATTACAAGACCATATCTGTCATCCGAAGTGAGTTCAGGATTATCGTAAACTGATAATATCAATTCTTGATTAACATCGGCATCAGAAAAGAATTGCATTAAATCAATTGTGCCTTTGGTACAGCGATCTTGAGATTGGGATTCGATTTCACAATAAAGTGTGATTTCTTGTACCCAATTTGTTGAATCAAATGAGGGTTGATTATTTCCAGCATCTGGTGGATTATCAGCAGTGATAACGATGGTTGTCATCTCACTGTAATCATATCCGTCATATGCAGTGACTTCAATCGAATATTGGTAATCATGAATCAAATGTGTCGAATCCCAGTCGGCGACCCAGCCACCATTAGGCAATATTTCAGTCACTGCTTGCTCGTGGACAATTACTCCGCCATTGAAAATATCTCGGACAGTAATATCGATTCTAGATACTTCGCCATCATTATCTCTAGCTACCCCTTGAATCTGAGAATTTTCTCCAACTGACATTCTCTCATTATCTTGTGGTGAAATCAAGCTCACAAACGGTATCGAATTGGAATTATCCACTGTTAAAGTAAGAACTACTGGCTCACATTCCTCAATCACTCCGATGCAGAAATTTTCATCGGATGCCCAGATTGTAAATGTATATTCTGCAATGGTCCTAGGTTGACCACTAAAGTCCCAAGTCCAACTCCAATCAGAACCACCTGATGTAGGTGTGACACCCTCAAAATTAGGGCCACTGATATGGAAGTATACCTCGCCGACGTCCTTACTACAATCAAGAGGACAACCGTATTGATCGTAGGCGGTTCCTTCGAAAGTAATCATACCTTCTGACCAGGTTGAATGGTCGCTTGGTGTCGAGACCGAAATCGTCGGTGCTACTGTATTCAATTTGATTGTTCGGGAAATTATCGGACTGTAATCGACACCATCAAATGCGCGGAATTCAAAGGTGTAATCGCCTTCTTGACGATTAGACATATCGAAAGAATAATACCAATCAGAAAATGGATGATTGTATCTAGTTACGGTTCCTGTTTCCATTCCACTATCATCGACGGCAAGACCCGCCTCAACCCATTCGCTGGTGAATGGATCTCTAATTTCGATGGAGTGAACATATCCTTGTTGATCCCATTGAGCTAATTCATCTGTAGCGTAGAAACCTGCTAATTGTCCGTCGTGAGCGGAACCAGTGAAATTAACAATTTTTCGGAATGAATGGCCTTCATTTTGAGTGACCATCATAGTTGGGCCTTCATTGACAAGATTAACCGTTTCTTGATATGTAGTATCATCTAATGTGAACTCCCCTCTAACGTATCCAAAACCAAATTTGTAAGCAGAATAGAAATATCGCGATAATTCACGGGTTCCTGCCGCATCATTGCAATCTTCATCGTCAGTATCAATAATTAAATCTCCATCGTTATCGATTCCATCCGAGCATGAATCTTCATATTCATCATCTGCAAATCCATCAGGATTATCTCCCCCCGCTAAACCCCTGAAGTCAAGGTGAAAATCCGAGGGTAAAGCGAACCAGGGGGTATATCCATCTTGATTAGTATGTAATGAATATATATCGTTCCCTAGCGCATCTTCAATCAAAACATTCGCGTTTTCAACTCGCTCACCGTTGACTAAAGTTTGGAATCGGACCATCTCCGCTCGACGCACCTGAACTGCAAATGGAGTCGGTTGAGTCGCAATATTTATTTTCGAACGATCAAGATTCGATAAATTAGCAAACGTGAAGGTTGTTGAGTTATTATCCATCGATATTGCCAGAGGGAAATCGATGGGAGCCAGGTTATTGCAAGTGGAGCACTCTGAAACGGGAGTAGGGAGAATCGCGTTTTGAAAGTTATTAGCAGGCCAAGCTTCTTGATCTGGCCAAGAAAGCAATACGGGATTAATTCCCGCAGGAGGGCTAGGGATATATTCTGACTGAACTGTAACTGAAGATTTGGTGACATTGTAGGTAGTGGCCACACCATTCCACATATTTTGAGAAAAGAACGCTAACGAACCATATTGTTGGGAATTGGCATAACCATCATCATAATGTTTGATAATTGCGCCGGTGCTTCCAACGTCGAACGTATTTCTTTGAACATCCAGAATAGCTCCGATAGCACGGATTCCATCTGCATCACCTCCAACACTGATTTGATTATCTTTCAATGTTACTCCAGTTCGGAATACGCTTACAGCAGGGCAAGTATAATCTCCTCCCCAATATTTGGTACTGGAGCAAACTCCTGGCGAATTTTGTGTAATTGTATTGTTTACGAAATATAGGCGGGAAGCAGCAGGAGAAGGAGCTTGGCTACCAAATTCTCCCGCACGAAGTGGCTCTTTGGCTGTATTAACTATATTGTTTCGCTCAGCCATTACATCGTATGAACCGATTAACCAAATTCCATTCCACCCTCCAATGGGTCCAATATCGTTATCATGCATATTCACTTTACTAGATGATATTGAAATTCCAGATGCGTCGCTTGCTCCTGAAACTTCATTATTGAATAGTTCAGCTATCGCCCCATCATAAGCATAAATTCCTGCTCCTTCACCAGTAGTAAGTTCGTTATTTGAAATTTCGAATTCATAATCAACACCTTGAATTGCTTTGTGGCTATTGATTTCAATTGCATTACAATTCACACTCATTACGGAATTAATTACATGACCTGCTGAATTGATTAAACTAAATCCATAATCTCCGATTCCAACACTTGCATCATTAATTTCGATAAATGTGTCTTCAGCCCAAACGGTTGGTCGGCCACCATCTCTTCGACCACAGCCATTATTTGTTCCAACGAAAGAAGGAGAATCCATTATCAATGGAGAAATATGTGTCCCAGAACCGTAGATTTGAACAGCGGAACCACCAACATCACTCTCTGCGTCATTTCCTGCAATATATTCACCGCCAACAAAAGTAGGTTGTGCTAAATTAGTGGTCAGAACACTGCTAGTATTGATATCAGTGAATACCATTTCCGTCAACGTCGGTGCAGCACCATCGATAACCATTACACCATACCTCCAACGGTTTACTGAATCAATAAAGTATGGAATTCCCCAAGCCCCATCGAATGTCATATGTCGAAGTCCGGTTTGTGAAAGATCAATCGAACTTCGAATTAAAATTCCCTCAAAGCATGATGGGTCGTTAATGTCGATGTCCTGGGTGCCCTCAGACATTCCCAAACAAGTTCCATTTGCTTGATCGTCGATGGGATTTGTCCATCTGAATGTTATTTTATTAGCAGCACTTGAATCGCCACTGGCGCCACAAGAGGCTTTTCCAGCACAGAGGTTTCCACGAACGTCGAGATAAGTTCCATTTGGAAAAATAACTATAGTTCCAGGTTCAATAATCAGCTTGGCACCGGCAGCGATTGTAATGTCGTCAGTTAGTTGATGCGTACCAGACCAAACTTCAGTTCCGGCAATTGTTCCAGCGGTCGTTTCGTTATTTGCCAAAACTATACTTGCAGGCCCTACTAATGCGACCAATACACTCGAGAACATCAGGAAAACAAGGAAGTAACTTCTCGCACGTGGGTCAGTCATGTAATTTGCGGGTTCGAATAGTGATTTAATCATAGGGTCATGTCGAGCCGTAGGCTCGTTTGATAAAATGAAAAAAATCTTGATATAAATTAGTTATCAATATTCAATTCAAAAGCAATGGCTTCGGCCCATTTCATTGCATCTAATTTGCCATATCCAAAGTGAGAATCATGTGTATTAGTATCGAAATCGTTTCGATTTGCAGAAATTGCAAGGTTTCGTTTTACTAAGTCGATTTCAGATGCATCTATTACACCATCATCACCGGCAATTTCGTCTCCATATAATTGTAATATCAATGCAAGAGCACCCGTAACGAATACTGTTGAATCACTGGTTCCTGAAGAGTATGCGTAGTTCGCTGCAAGATCGGTGGATGCGGTTGAAAAAATATTAACTCCAGGAGCAATGATTTCTGGTTTTTGATTTGGATAAATTCTATCTAATCCCGTGGATGGGTCACTCTGTGAGCCGTATGCGCTTCTACTCCAAACAGAGCCACTCTTTGTTTGTGCTCCAACAGAAATAACGCCCTCAATACTTGAGGGTGTTGAAACATCATTGATATCCGTGTCGAGTCCTGTATTTCCTGCTGCTGCAACAACAAATATACCTACATCAAGTGCTTCTTGAACCGCGGCAGCAGTAGCCGAATGTTGAGTCATTCCATCTCCAGACTCACCACCTAAACTGAGACTGATGATATCAACACGTTCTGTTATCCGACACCATCTGATAGCTTGTGCCACTTTGTCACCTTGACCTGAACTACCTTCAGGGCCGAGTGCAAGAGCAACAGACAGATCGATATTGGGCACAGCACCTCTAAAGGTTCCATTTGCTATCAAAATACCAGCCATTAGTGTTCCGTGATATTCTTCACCGACATCACGAATAACATCGTGTTGCCCAGAATAAAAATCTCTAAATCCAACTATATTTTGATGTGCAAAATCGGGGTGGTTCATGTCTATCCCAGTGTCGACAATACAAACATGAATTCCACTACCATCGAGACCTAAACTTTGTAATTCTCGAATTCCGGTTTCCTCAAAAGCCCATTCAGAATTTGGCAAAACAGGAGCCAAATAAGCATTAATCCATGGCCATGCGACGATTAGGAAAACCGTCCCAATTGAAAACATTACAGCACCCCATGGCCACAAAAATTCCTTAATCGGCCCAGCCGGCCAACGAAGTTCCTTTGCATCTTCATCGCTAATGCCGTAATCTTTGCCAGGATAGCCTGGTGCTGTTGGGTCGACTGCAGTTAGAATTCGATGATCTTCGGGTTCGGGAAGTAACTCCAATCCTTCCAGTGACCTCATCTCAATTCCTACCAATCATTCCGATATAGGCTCGTGTAATAGCCCTATCAGAACGGTGCATTGGGTCGGCGTGAACGAGTTTTGGTTAATAGGAATGCTGCGATTAACAACATTGCACCTAGTAACCATCCAATCCAATCGGTTGTTCCATCAACTGAAGGTGAACGGACATCGACGTTCTTCGCAGGGAATTCTTCAACAGAGTTGAAACCACTTGAATTGATATCGAAATTAATATAATATGGTCCAATAACAACATCAGATAGATCAATGACTAAACTAAATGACACGGAAGTTCCAGCAGGAACATCCTTGATTGCTATTGCTGAAACATCAGTTGGTTCAGCGCAATGGATATCTTCGCAAAGAGTTGCATTCACTTGTACCAAAGATGCATCCACGAGACCACTATTCTCAACGGTCACGAGATAATTTACCTTGGTTCCTGTTTCCACTTGTCCTGCATCACCACTCGATGTTGCGAAATCTAATATTTTCAAAACTGGTTCTGAAGTTCTCACATTAATTTCAATTGTATCATAAGTGCCATTTACCTTATCGGTTACCGAGACATAGATTGTGAAATCCTCTTCACCTGTAGCATTTGCAGGAGCGGTGACGATGATAGTATGGGTTGAGCTGACAAATCCACCAATCGTGTGTGAAGTTGCTCCAGTTCTTTCCCAACTCACAGGGAGTTCAGAATCATCAAATTCGAATTCGTATCTTTCATCACCATTTCCAGAATTTGTGAATTTAATACCAATTTGCTTTGACTCCCCAATAGAAATACCATACACATCATCCATCGGCTCGGAAAGTTCGAAACCGTGCAACTGTGGAACTTTGACCAAGACATCATGAGCTTGGAAGAAGCCATCTTGGGTTGAGAATTGAATAGATATCGTGTGGCCTTCTATGAAAGAATGAGATACATTTTGTTCTGCTGGAGTCACTCTGACGTGCAAATCAGTGAACGAAACTGAATTATCTAATCCTATATCGAAAGTAGTAGAAATATTCCAATCGCCTGAACCATTGTGGAACTCGACAACCCAATCTGTAGAATCAGAACCAGTCACAAGTGCACCGACTGAGTAAGAGTCGAACGATTCGTGGCCGAGATAATCTACAGCTAATACAAACTCTACTGGTACAAAGCCGTTCTCATCATCGACAACGACCGTGACATCTCCAGCGGAACCGATGTATGAATCATCACCGCTAGTCAAATTCAACGTAGTCACATCAATTGAATGATCTGCAGTTCGTGCATGTGTTAATGTAATCTTAGGAGTTTCTTGACCAGCATGAATATCAATTCCTTGGCCTCCAATGTAGGACATGTTTCTGTCCATCTGGTAAACCTCAAATTCACTTCGAAGATCGACTCGACCATTTGGTAGTAGGATGCTCATTCCACCGTCCTCATCGGTTTCACCAATCCATTCTAAGCCAAGACCTAGATCAAGAACTAATTCAGAATCTACAACATCAGCAAGAGTAAATGAATTTCCATCATAATCTAACCAGTGTGTCTCGATGGATAAAATTCCACCATTGGATAATGAAACATCTAGGGTTCCACCGTCTACTACGCTTGCATCAATCAATCCCATAGCAACTAAATTTTGATCGGCAACACTAGCACGCAGTATCCAATTGCCTGGTTCTACCATTGCTGACCAATTCCCATTCCACTCACCATCTTCCAGAATCTTTTCTGGAGTGATGTTATCTCGAATCAATCCCTCTGTTGGGATTAACTCAAGAACAATTGAATCGGAGATTGAAGAGAATTGTGTTTCATCGATATACGAGATTATTCCTGATGTCAAAACTTGACCAGCTGTTAATTCAATATCGATACTGTTAGAGGAGCTCCCAACCGAAACTGCACGACTGACATCCTCGAATCCTTCGTATGAAGTATTGAGTTGCCAAGCCGTCTCAGCAGGAACATAATAACTCCAATCGCCGTTGTTATCTGTCGTGAGATTTGCTTCTAACACCCCCTCACTATCGAAAATCATCAAAGTGACATTGACGATTCCTTCAACCGCATTGGCCTCATTGTTATCGTTCAAATCCCAGAAGATTGTACCACTGAGTTCTACAAATAATTGAGCAGTAATATTGTAATCATTATCTCCACCAACATCGACTGAAATTGGCATGGATTCGACCAACCATTGTTTGCCATAGTCCATGTAATCCAATGACACATCCCAATTTCCTGGAACTAGATCGATAGTGACCATTCCTTCAGAATTGGTATTCTCGATACTGAAAGAGCCTAACCCATCTGTAGATTCAAGATTTAATCGCACATCACCAATAGGGTTTGCTGAATTATCTTCATAGAGAGTGAAAGAGACTTGTGCCAATTCGCTAGTAGACATTTCTAAATCCAATTCCGCGTTATCGACAGAAACCGAAATCAACTCACGTAATCCTTCTGATATTCCCACCGATTCCACATCGGTTGAGACGACCCAATCGCCCTCACCAATGAAATCGTTAATTATGCCATTATCATCGGTAATTCTTGAAAGGATCCAATTACTTTCTGTATTGGTAAATCTAACTAATTGTTCAGCTAAGATGCCGCCGCTTTCGTTTGTGAAAGCAATACTAACGCGCCACTCAGGATCAAAACCAATAGCCCGTTCAACAACGGTGCCATCAAGACCAATGTCGATAAGAACATCGCCGCTCATGATGCGAGTTCCGAATAAGTCACCCTCGTTCGCATCGGAAATATCAACCTCTATTCGATATATTCCGGGTTCGATTGGAACCTGTGCGTGACCGACACTAGTCCATTCGGTCCCATTAGATTGAATTGGATAATCAATTCCTGCGTTCATCATCGAAATGATTGTGAAATCATAAGTCACAGCAGTCCCGTTTGAAGCATTATTATCTTCGGAATTGTCTAGGAAGAAATCAATTTCTACATTTGTATTTGCAGGATATACCAAGATTTCCACCGTATTATTGATTCCATCAACATTTGTTATATTGGTATCAGGGGACAACCATTCACTATCTTCGAGAGTGAATTCCCACTCCCCTTTGGGGAGAACCATTTGGAATAGTCCGTTCTCATCAGTTCCAGCTCGCCATGTCACATCATAATCAGAATTCGTAGCAATAACTACTACAGATTCCCAACCACCAAGATTTGCGTTGTAACTATTACCTATTCGATTAATGTTAATCGCACCCGCTACACCATAGCCTGGCCGAGCATCGATTGAAATTGCATCCATTCCCTCCTCGACAGTGAAATGAATTCCATCGACTAATTTGAGATTTTCACCGAGTTGAACTGTTGCATCTACTGTAGACCCTTGAGGGAGAACTACTGAGAAATGCCCCTCCCCATCGGTTTGAACCGAGGTGCTAAATCCATCCCAATTGAAGTCAACTTGAACATGATCGAGAGTTTTGGATTCATTCAGAGGTGTATCTAGATTTGCATCTTCATTATAGTAAACCGTTCCAGTCACCAATTGGCTAGTATGGAAATAATAATCTGCACTAAAATCATCGGAACCAATCTCAATCTGCTCCCAGAGTTGGTCTTCATTCGAAAGTGTGTGATTTAGAATCCAAATACCTTCTGTTAACTCTACATAATACGAACCAGCGTCTGAATCATAAATTGCTTCGACAGGATTACCACTTCCATCTTTCAGGTGGAAACTAACATTTAGGTCAGCAATTTCTTCATCTACACCGTCTACTATCTGGAATAAACCGAAGTTGACATCAGAGGTCATAGGAACCGGCATTGGGAATTCAAATTCGGATGTCTCATTCGCATCAAAGAAGTAATTTTCAGATAATTCGCTGAATCCATCTCCATCAATATCGATTTCTGCTATATATTCACCAGGAATAATAGGTCCGAATTCAAATTTGCCATCTTCATCAGGTGTAATCAAACAAGGAGCTTGTCCCGTATCTTCACAATTATCGACAATATCTGCTGCAACCGTGTCAACATCGCGGAGAATAACTGTTCCATTAACGGCTTCACCTTCAGGATTGATTAGTAAACCAAAGAGAGCTCCACCGTTAATATCAATCTTAGTGATATAATTTACAGCCATTTGAGGAATCGTAAATCCATCATTAATTTCAATTCGACGATCATCATCAAAGACAATAGTCACATCGTAATTACCAGGGATTGCATCGACGATATGGAATGTACCTGGCTCGACCATTTCTCCACCAAATATTCCTTCACCGGTAAAGATACCTGATCCATTTAGAGTCCCGTATGATTCTAGATCCATCGTCGTGTTAGTCGAGAACACACCACTTCCAATCAGCGTTGCATGAGTGTACTTTTGTGTGAAAGAAGATGAACCATTTGCTGTAAATCGGCCGGTCGCATTTACGGTTCCTTCCAACAAATATTCTCCAGATGAAGTCATACAAAGGCCAAAGTCTTCTGGCATGGTATCATTCTCATCACAATCGGTAATTTCGATATCATCGTTAACCGTTCCATCGAGCAAACCTCGCCCGGAGAATTCTCCGTCACCAGTCAAACTGTGATTATGATAAATGACTTGAGTGAAATTACCAGTGAAATCAGTTGCAGTCATAATACTTTGAGAAACTACTGAACCATCTCCAGTAAATGTTACTTCTCCAAGACCTTCAAATCTTAGGTTTTCACCCTCGACAGTCCCAACTGAAGTTGATAACACATATGGTTCAAGTTCAATCTCATCCCAAGCAGGGGTGAGTTCGATCGTGACATTGGTAACTGAATCCCCATCGAAAAATTCTGAACCAGTCCAAACTAGGCGGCCTGTAGCGTGAGCAGGGTTGACAATTATTGGAGCATCGATGTGAGCGTCTCCATTACTGTGCCCATCTTCACCAGAAATATTAACGATGGTCTCAGATAACCACGTTGAACCAGAAACATTGCCAAGAATTCCAGTAACTGGATTAATTGATCTTACTCCGGTTGTTGAAGCTTCGAATATATCGCCGAAAGTAGATTGAATATCTGAAGTCATAATCTGAGTTCGAGCAGATACAAGATCAGATTCACCGAAAAATGCTGTGACACGAATCTTACCTGCTGGTGCTTGGAAACTATATCTGCCGTTTTCATCAGCATCAGTAGTTCCAATTGGAATCCAATAAGTTCTGTCATCTCGATCTACGACTTCTCCATCAACAGCGATTTCATCGCCGCTAAATGCATCACGCTCAATCAATATGCGAGCATTAGGAACCACTCCATAGCCATCTAATTCGACAGTCCCTTCTAGAGTTGCACCACTATAGTATTTCATTATCTTGACTTGAGTATTTGCAGAACCGATGGTAGGGTTCGTACAAGTTGAGTCAAGCATTGTTCCGTTTTCATCTACTTCACAACGCTCTGCGTCGTACCAATTCGAAAGAACTAGATCGTTCATCATAGCACCTGGAAGGGGGTAGGCATTTTCTAGATATGAACCAGGAGCACCACTCGTATAGAAATGAGGCATTGGTTGTTCTGCATCCCCTGCCAAACCGAGAGTCGAGGTACCGTATCCCACGTATATTCGTGCAACCATGGTTTCGAAAAATTCCGGCTGGTGTTGATAATCAATATCGACCATACGAATAATATCGCTTGCGTCGTTTTGACCATTGTATTGATTGCGGATGATATCATTCTGATACTCTAAATTGAATTCTTCAACTGTTCGAGGAATTATCGGTCCGTCTCCTCTCTGTGTAAGATAAAGGGATGAGATGTATGTATCAGTATCTAACCCCGAAAGAGTAGTAGGTGCATGGAAAATTCCAGTAGTCTGTCCTCGATGATAGGAATAATCTTCGTAATACTTACCTCCAAGTGGGTATAGTCTGTTATCGACAGCAAAGTATCGGATGTCGTTATTTCGAGTTATCAATTCTCCAAGGCTACCTTCGTAATCTTGTACATCATACTCGATGCTTGTTGTCATATCATGATACATATCGGTGAGTTGATCATTATCGAAGGCCTCTAAGAGGAATGCTCGACTAAGAGATAATCTTGCATTTGTACGATGAAGACCCGTTGAAACATCGTCAAAATCTATAATCAAATCAGGGGTGTATAAATAACCACCAATTTCGTAGTATTCAACCTCTAAATCAAATTCTCCAACACTTGAACGCGCCTCGTTGTAGAGAGACATCGCCTCTGACTGGTCGGTTGATAGGTTACCATATTGTTCACCATCTACGCGAACCTTCCATTGGTCTTCTAATTCTAATGTACCATCATCAGCAAGTATACCGCCAAACAATAGTTCAACATTGTCATCAGAAGCCATTATCGCTAGTGCGCGTGACTCAACAATTGCTGAGTCACCAACTGCAAGACTAATAATTGAGTTGAATTCTTCTATTTGAGCATCGCTCATGTGTGACAATAGAATGTCGTTGAATTCATCGGTGAATCCTTGACCACCATTGTATCGGCGGTCACCTTGAGCGAGAGTTGTGATGAATAACGAAAGCGTATCGTCTTGTCCAGCAGCCAGTAACATTGCTCCACTATTTGGAATACCGGACTGGAAGTTATCAGCTACTGTTGGGTGCTGACCTTGTGCTAAAGCTTGGAAACCATAATCCCACCACGAAACGAATGCGGGTCGCTCAGAAAATGAAACGTCAGAATCTTGTTCTGCTAACCAGTCATAAGCCATATTCCAAGAACCGGAATTGAAACCAGGACCGAATGTGCCCATGTACCAAAGTTTTCCACTGTCTGGATCGTAATTATTGCTGTTTAGAATTGATAAGCCGAGGGCTTCAAGTCTGAAGATATCTGGTGCAATGTCATGAATTGTTTGGTCTACATCGGTTGCTGAATCTTCACCACGTGGGATACCGGAGTCTATTCCGTAAGTCATGTGTTGTGAGGAAATCATCAATATTACCATCAACATTGCTGGTATGCCAGGATTTCTCTTGGTAGCAGGCCAAATAGATCGGAACCGTGTTCGAGGTGTTCCAATACCAGACCGGCGCCATTCCTTAGCGAAGTTGACGAAATTAGCACGTTGCCACATCGACGAAATTCCAATTCCGCCTACAACAGCCATAGCAGGTGTAGCGTTAAAGATGAAACGGCCTGCTGAGAAAGCCATGTATGCTGCGATGAAAACCCAGAGCCCGAGTAGCATATCTCCTTGCCTCTCCTTTCTTGCACCTTTCCAAATCATGATACAAGCAACACCGATTGATATTAGGAATACAATAGGCCCATACGAAGCGAAAAGAACTCCACGACTTGGTGCTTGTGCCTCACCAATTGTTCCGAAAATCTTGTTCTTAGAGAAGTAGAAACCACCGGTAAAGAGAATGTCCCAACCATTGTAAATTTCTGCGTATTGTAGAACATATAGTAAACCTAAAATTCCACCCATTAGGAATATTCCACTACCTAGAACAAGAAGCCAAGGCTTGTCTCGGAATGAACATGTAACCCAACCGAGAGCAAGGGTAAATCCAATGATATAGAACATCGGTTGGAATCCACTTGGGTCGAATAAAAGATTTAATCCAGGCCAGATGTAGAATGGCAATGGAATCAAGAAAGTAGTAAGCATCATTTGTAGAGCTGCCGAAGTCAATGGTAGACTGTCACGGCGACGAATCATATTCAGGAAAATTTGTCCAGCGAATGCAAGGAATAGAATCCCTGGTCCGTAAACAAAACCTTTCCAACCAAGTGCAACAGTTGCAAATGAAATTCCAGAAAGAGTAGCATTGGCCATCACAGCAGGGCTGCGAGACCACATTTCTCTAATTCCAGCGAAAAGATAGAGTGGATTTGAACTAGGATTTGAGAACATCCTTTCATTCTTAATTTGTTCAACTGCTTTAACCCAGAAGTAAAATGCCAAAGCGAGGAATAGCAGAGCGAAAGCGTCGTGATCCGCCAAACCAAATGTGGAATGACTGATATGACCTGGCATCAAAGCGATAAGCCAAGCAGCAAATATTCCTGCTTGCTTACTATGAACTCGACTTGCTAATCCAGCTATTGGTAAAACGATTAATGCACCAAAGATTGCTGGCATAGCGGCAACGCTCCACCATGCAACCTCTTCTGCTGCAATTCCGGTAAGCCAAGAAAGACCGATTCCACCAAGTGCTAACGACCACGAGAAAAGTGGCGGCCGAGGATTGATGGCACCCATTGGGTAAGCACGATCGGCGTCAAAGATGTAGTGACTGCGTTCTGCGATGATATAATCGACAACTCGCTTCATGTACCAAGGGTCAGAGCCTCCAGTCATATCCCAAAGTCCAGTTCCTGATGCATTCATAGCAGGAAGGACGTTCCAGCCAGTTCGAACCGCTAGACCAATAAGTACTGCTGAACCGACTAAAATACCATACGAGTGAGCTTGCCACCAGCGGCGAATATCTGATTTCTGTCGCATAGGAGCAATATCACCAAAGTAACCACGAGATGCTATCATTACCCCACCAACATTCAACCAGAAAGCCAAGAAGAACCAAGCGATTGTGCTGGTGAAACTATTACCTGAAAGCAATTCAGGAAAACTATTACCTATTTCTTGTAGATGTCCAAAGGTGTACATTGTCCAGTTTACTCCGGCAAGTGTTCCCAATACATGCCAGCGTTCTGCATGACAGAATGCGAGGAAAACGATAACTACCGATGTAAATAATGCCCAAACAGAACCAAGATAATGGTGGTTAGTGAAAACTTGTAAATCATCGATTTGACCAAGCCAAATCACTGGAATCAAGTTTGTAACAAAAATTGCACCCACAAATGAGAGGCTTTCAATTCCAAAAACCTGTGGAATATCAGAAAACCAAGAACCTGATCCGGCTTCTTCGATTCTACCACGCATTGCCAATGTGAGGAATAAACCCAGAACTATTGCCGCAGCCCAGAATGCAAAAAACATCGAACCACTTGCAGCTCGAGCTGCATCAATCATCTCTGCTGCGCTGCCTGACCAATTACTGTCATCGAATACATGTCGAGCCGAATAAGCAACTGCGAGATGAAATCCGATAACAATTGATAGAAGAATTGATGATTCTTCATTCCTATTGTTCAAAATAAGCGCAAATGTGGATATACCAACCAATGCGAATGTGAATCCGATAATCGTAGATGTTAGTCCAGCATTAATCACAACTATTGAAGCGACGAAAAATCCGAGTGAAATAATTGCTGCTCGGTGTTTCGAGGTGAATGAATTACTGAGGGAAATAGTAGTAGCGATTCGGCCTAGTGCCGCAGCAAATGCTGCAGCAATTGGCAGAATCAGGATGTTCATATATCCGTCATTTTCTATATTGCCATTTGCAAGGAAATCAGCTCCAAAGAATAGTACCAGTAAAGTCACTAGTACAGCAGGAGCCGGAAGGAGATTTCCTATTGGAAAATCACTATCCTTTGCATATTTCATTTCGTTCATTATCAATCACCATTTGGTCGAGCCTATAGGCTCGGCAACGCGGCGAAAATTATTCGTGTTATAGCCTTGCTGGCGAGGGAAATAAAACCATTAGCCGTAGCAATGCTTCTTCCTTGACTCAAAGTGCCCGAAAAGCAATGTCAGAACGGTAATGCGAACCATCTAATTTGATACTTTCAATTATTTCATAAGCCGCGTTGACGGCTGAATTCAAATCAGGCGCAATTCCGGTTGCTGCAAGCACGCGGCCACCCGTTGACACAACAGATCCCGCCTCAGAAACTCCTGTTCCCGCATGATGGACAAAGGCCTGAATATGCCCTTCGTCTATTATTGTGTCATAGCAAAAAATTTCCCTGCCAGTTTTTGATGAGGCTGGATAACCCTCAGAGGCAAGTACAATCGTCGCAGCCGAATAATTATGAAACTCTACATCAAATTCTGACAACCGACCTTCAGCTGCCGATAACAGAAGTTGACCCAAATCGCTGGCAATCAAAGGCACTGTAACCTGAGTCTCTGGATCGCCAAATCGGACGTTATATTCGACTACATTTGGAGCGCGATTTTCATCGATCATCAACCCAACATAGAGACAACCCCGGTAGGGTATTTTCTGATTGCGCAAATAATGATGCATTGGTTCAATAATCTCATCAATCGCTCTCTGCATCACCGCAGCAGTTGCGATTGGCGCTGGAGCATATGCACCCATACCACCAGTATTGGGTCCAGAATCTCCATCACCAACCCGTTTGTGATCTTGACTTGGTGGTAAACAGACATAACCTGATTCATCCATTATCACCAAAACTGAGGCTTCTTCACCTGATAAAAATTCTTCGAGAAGAACAAAACCATCGCTTTCTAGACCATAGGATAGTGCCTCATAAGCCTCTTTTCGAGATTCAGTCACAACAACCCCTTTGCCGCCAGCTAATACATCTCTTTTCACAACCCAAGGTGGTGAAAATGTATCGAGCGCCTCTTTGATGCGCTCGGAATTTTCAATCAAAATAATTCCAGCAGTTGGAATGTTTAATTCTTGCATAATTTTCTTTGCATGTAATTTCGAACCTTCCAATTCAGCTCCAGCTGAATGTGGACCAAAACAAGATATGCCCACTTCTCGGAGTCGATCGGCCAACCCATCTACGAGTGGCCCCTCCGGACCAACGATAACGAGATCAACTTCAAGATGTTGAGAAAGAGAAACTAGGCCATCCACATCTCCTGCCTCTACCTGATGATTCAAGCCCAGTACAGCGGTTCCAGCATTTCCAGGAGCAATGTGTATGGCATCGACAGATGGGCTTTCATTCAAGCCTATTACCAAAGCATGCTCACGTCCGCCGCCACCGACAACCAAGACATTCATGCCCGACATGGCTTAAGGCAGGACACGAGGGAAATAATTAATTCCGCTACGAATTCAGAAATCAAATTCAATATGGCACATCTTTTAGTCCGACTTTATGGCCAAAAATATTGAACGAACGATGAATAATCGGAGTGAAAATAATCAATCCAATAATAGAATTATTAAAGTTCTCATCGACTATTATTTGTTCTGGGAAAAATGCAAACGCAAATACAAAAATCATAATTGCAAATGGCAATGTATCCAAAATTGGTGCTTTCGAACTGATTTCTCCTTCACGCCTCAAACCCCTCCTACGCTTCACAAAAGAACCGAGAGAATCTCCGACTAAGCACCCGAAACCAAGGATGAATCCCATAGTAAAAGCGGCGCTCCACTCATTACCAAACCAAAACCAGTGTGATTCGTTTGCAAAAAAGAGAGGGTCAACAAATGGTTTAGACTCAAGCCCCTGTTCAAAAAACAAAAAATGAGTCAACATCATCAATAGACCTGATAAAAATGCTCCACCAAACAATCCATTCCAGGATTTACCATCACCTAGAATACGATTGCCATCTCGCCAGTCCTTACCGCCATCAATAACAAATTTAGGAAGATTATATTTTTCTGGCAACCACTTGCCGAATAGCATTGCACCAGTATTTGCCAAATATGCCGGCCCTGCAATCAATAACACAGTAGCGATATCCATTGGGAGTCCGGCTATAGACATACAAATGCGTGCGAGTAGATTGGGAACATGAACCCTCGCCAACCCTTCACAAAGAATCGAACTCTTAATTGAGATGATTCGCCGCCACAGAATTATGTCTCGTACTGCGGCAGTAATACAAACAACTCTGATTATTACATCGGTCATAGCAATCTTATCCTCATCAATTGTATTTGCTGACTCTAATGATACGATAACCATCGATTCGGATACTATTTGGGAAAATGACGAATCGATTACTGGATTAATCTCGATTGTAGATGGAGGTAGTCTGACGATTAATAACGCGGAGATTACCATGATGGCTGGATCGAGTATCGAAATTGCTGAAGGAAGCAGTCTACGACTCGATTCATCAATACTAAACGCAAATTCCCCTCCAACATCCCTAATCTCATCGACATATTGGGATGAGGAAAACCGCTCTCGAATTCTAATTCCACGGGGAGGCTATAATGAATCATTCGACGCAACTTTATTTCCAGCCTATGGACTTTCATTTGATGGAGCACATGCACATATCGAAGGCAGTGAACCAATCGAGATGAATGGAGGGGAATATACTCTCTCATTCCCTGCTGGAACAGAGGATATTTGGGTAGGATTAACGGCCTTTGGATTCGCTCCAGTTACCCTATCAAAAATTCAGACTATGATGTCTACAGGCACCTTAATCGATGAACTGCTAGGTATTGAACTAGAATATCACAATATGATGATTGAGGGCGAAGCAGGGTTTACGATTGATTCGTCTGGAAATATCGAATTAATTTCATCTACTATGCAAGGTGGAAAAATAAATTCAGATGGCTCAATCACAATCGATGATTCAGCTATTGAAAATAGTGCTCCAATATTTTTAGAATCGAATACAGCAGAAATTGACATCAGAGGATTTTCGATACTTTCAGGAAGTCACGATGACCACTATGTCAGAGCATTTCCAGAATCGGTAATACAGTGGGGAGATAATGTCGAAACGAGTGTTGAAATTATCGATCGATGGGAAAGGCGAATCAGTGGTCAATCGATTCAGTTCGATGCAATAGGCGTTTTCTATAGTGTATTAGGAGAGAGTCCGAGTGGAGATTTGGAATTTAACAATGTGAGTGGAGACGATGGAGTTTCGTACATTGTAGGAGGGGAAGAAAGAGTTATTGAAATTGGTTGGGCTGATGGTAGTATTACCAATGAAAATGCGAATATAATAATCACATCGTATAGAACTGCTTGGAATCCAGAAACACTAGAAAATGATATTGGGAATTATGGGCCACAAATGATTCCTCTAACTTGGGAAAAACAAATTGTAATCGATTCTAATATTCCTAATATCCAATGGGAATCACTGGCTATGACAGATGAAGTTACTGAAAGCTCGACTGTTCACTCCGTTCCAATTCTCGCTCGACTAGCAAATCGTGGTACGGCTCCGGCTAATTTTTTCTTCACTTGTGACATTGCAGAAACTGGTGAAGCTGCAGATATTGGGGGATATCAAAATGCAGTTATCGATGCTGGAGAATCTCTCGAAATTTCATTTGGTTGGAGAAATGCAAACCAAGGTAATGCAAGTCTAACCTGCCGAATACTGACACCAACTCAACTAGTCGAGGATGATGCTTTCGGCGGAGGCTTGAGAACTACTGGTGTAATTACATGGATACAACCTATTGAAGAAGAAAGTATGTCGATAATTCCAATCCTTATCGCTATTGCTTTGACAATGATCGGAGCCGGTTATTATTACTTCAATAATTTCGTCAAGCAAAAAGATGATGAGGAAGATTTCATCGATGACGATTACGAATACGATAAGGGCGAATAATATTCAGCATGATCCTACTTCGGTCCATGACTCGTCAGTTGGGTTACCTGCGCCATCGTCACCGGTCTCACTGAATTCATAGTATGTCGTTGAAATAACAGAACCAGAATCACTAGCCCAAGGCTGGCTCTGACTTACCTCTACTAAGAATGTATAGCAGCCATAATCGTTCTCCGTCATATCATTAATTGGAACGTATTTCATCCCCAAATTCACATCATCAACGGAACCATCTAGAGTTATTTCTGAACCAAAATCTCCAACAATGGCTGAACCGGAACCGTATTCTCCAGACATTGAATCCCAACTTGCTACTGTGTTTACCACTGAAACTTCAGGATAATCAATTGCGGAACTCCCGCCAATACTGAGGGTAGCCTTCAATGTATAATCAGCAAATGGCATTGCTCCAGGTCGGATGATATTGCCCATCGCATCAAGGCCAACCCAAGCGCGTAAACTTACACCCACTACACATGAATTTTTTGATTCATCACAATCGCCTCCAACTCCCATGGCGGCTGCAGAATTCCCTTGGGCATCAGTTACTGTTCGAATTAAATCTGAAGTATCCAGTGTATAAGATGCAGATGCAGTTCCTGAAGAAAAGTCGACAGTGTATAATTTCGAATTATCTGCGTTCCCTTGATAAAATTCAGATACAATTAATGTAACAATTCCGTAATCTCCAATTCCATCAGCACGATCTATTGAAAAATCCATCTCCATCTGGTACACTTCGGAATCTCCATAATTTATTGAAATCGTTGCAGAATCCGATGTCGAACTGAATAATGCTCCAGACTCTCTAATTGTCAATGTGATTTCATTTGAATCAGTAGACAATTGACTACTTGTGATTGTGATGGATCCAGAAGTTAAGCTGGTCAACGCATATGGAGTGGCTAATAAGAGGAGATATACAACTGCCAAAACAACTGTTTTTTTCCTATCAAACGATGTCCAAACGAAATAAAATGACCCACCTAGAATTAATAATGGAATCAAAATTGCTAAAGAATATTCGCTCTGCATTTTGGGACTAGATATGAAGAACGTTAGGATAAATCCGAGAACTGCTAAGCCGGCACCTAACTTTAGATTGAAAGAAAGACCTTTTGCTTCTGTCCCTGATGAACTTGAATTACTTGTTGAAACATCACCGTCTATTACCGTGTCAGATTCAGATTGTTGTTCGATTGCTTTCTGTAGAAGACCGCCATCACTCATTGAGATACACCTCGTTGGATAAACTCGGGTCTCACTCGCGGGTTATCAACCCGTTGCTGTTTAGTTATGTTCGAATTAGAAAATATCCGCTATCAGAAAAGTCGGGCATCTAATTCATTGGGCAGTTCTGAGTTTTCTTCTTCATCACTACGATATCGGCCAGCGAAGGCTGCTGCTGCAAGAGCTGTGATCATCGAAGTGCCTAGTAA
>Ga0315324_10000131_pt1 | contig 27815 bp, 27 predicted proteins | sample M150021515metaG_FD_203919 | JGI IMG/M metagenome (GOLD analysis project Ga0315324, IMG submission 203919) | Ammonia-oxidizing marine archaeal communities from Monterey Bay, California, United States - M1 500m 21515 | ecosystem: Environmental > Aquatic > Marine > Intertidal zone | place: USA...
AACGGAATCAACGGAATCAACCGAATCAACATCGGAATCGTCATCGACGGAATCAACCGAATCAACATCGGAATCGTCATCGGAATCAACCGAATCAACATCGGAATCGTCATCGACGGAATCAACCGAATCAACATCGGAATCGTCATCGACGGAAACGTCATCGACGGAACCAACCGAATCAACCGAATCAACATCGGAATCGTCATCGACGGAAACGTCATCGACGGAAACGTCATCGACGGAAACGTCATCGACGGAAACGTCATCGACGGAAACGTCATCGACGGAAACGTCATCGACGGAAACGTCATCGTCGGAATCAACCGAAGCAACATCGGTTTCGTCGGCCGGTGCGGACGAGAAGGAGTCGTCGGGGTCAATCGAGAGGATGTCTTGAATCTCTACCGGGGCATCGATTACCCGGATGGCATCGGACGTATCCGACACAGCCTCGTCGTGGCTACCCGGACTAGCGAAGGCTGGGGTGGCCACACCGAGGGCGACGGCTGCAGCGGTGCTGCCGAGGATGATGCGGTTGGTATGGGAGGAAGTCATCTGTGCCTTTCCAACGTCCTGCACTGGGTTCAGTGCTGCGGGTGTTGAAATGTTGGGGTTGGGTTTAACAGTTGGAACACGACACGACCAGCACAAAAGGTTTGGTCAAAATCGCAAAACTTTGAGCAGGTCAACGACCGTGTCGGTGCGCTCACGACACGTTCGCTCGACGTCATCGAGGAGCATCTCGCTGCCGGTGAACTCCGTGCTGCTCTAGGGGTCCTTCGGCTAATACCCAGGGAGGCGCTTTACCAGCCGCCAAAACCGCCTCCCGTAACCGAGCAGCAACAGGGCATCAAAGCGCTTCTGCTCGAGAAGCTCGCCCACCTCGAAGCACTCCCTGATTCACCGACCCCTTCGGTTAGCGGCTCGGCCCTACGGCTCCGTAGTTGCCACTGCCAGCCTGGTAGCGCTTCGAGTTCTGCGATCCGTTCCACCGACAACCGATCGCTCTTGAACTGGCCACGCTTGCTCACCACCCAGTTTCCGAGGTTGACGTCGATTCCATCGACCGTCTCAACATAATTCTGCGGGACGCGGGCATGACCCTCACGCGCCGAGTACTGCCGCAACGCCGAGCTGGAGGGCATCGCATCGCGTCAGACGCCCGCGTTGACCGAGGGTGGGCACGCCCTGGTAGGTGACCCATCCCAAGGCGCCCCAACGTGCTCGCATTCTCAAACGCTAACCGTCAGCCAAGACGCCATTGAGCAAGACTGTCGTTTCCACGGTGTGAGCGCTTTCATTCGTCACTGAGAACGATCCGTCTGACTCGACGACTCTCAGCTGATTCTTGTGCAAGTCGATGGAGTAGAATCCGTCGTCGTCGTACGACTCGTAGAAGAACTTGGCAGTGTGAGGGCCTGTAGTAATGAGTCCTCGATGGCCGTACCCAGGCTGCCGTGTTGGGTGGAACAGCTGCATTTGTTCCACCACTCCATTTTCGTCGATGCTCCACATCGCAGACATGATCGAGTCGTCTTCGCCTGCGACAATAATGAACGTTCCGTCTGCGAAGGCCGCAACAACTGGGGATTCGTCGTATTCATGATCCGTGTACGGGTGCGGCCCAAAGGTGTCGCTGCCATCCGGGTTGCTCTTGAAGTAGACGAACGCGTCTGGACCACCGTCTTCGATCACGAAAATGCATTCGTCCATGTCGGTGCACGCAATGTCCGCTTGGTTGAAGTACCTGCCGCTGACATGGGTCGTCGAGGTGACCAAAAAGTCCTCGTCGAAGAAGGTCACGTGCGTTTTCCCGCCAGTTGAATCAGCGGTCTCGTGCAAGGCCACAACACCGCCGCCGGTGAGGGCTTCAAGTACGCACCTATTGGCATCAACCTCGGTTTGGGAGGGAGTCAGCGTCACCGTACCGTTGTCGTAGAGGTCAACGGTTGTGGACGTTCCTAAAGCGTCTCCAGCCTCCACCGGCGTGATGTGCAACTGCAGGACACTGTCTTCCCAGCCCTCGCTCAAGTCGTTTACACACGTCACCACCTCGTTGTTTTGCGTCAGTGCCACCACCCCTGATGAATTCCAAGGTCCAGTCAGGCTATGCGATGCCAGAGTCCGTGTAGCCACGGCCGCTCCGCTGTCATCAAGAACCCTGAACTCCACGGTTTCTGCTTCTGACGTTTCGTCTTCGTAAACAAGCAAGCGGTTACCGCCTGGAAGCACAATCACTTCGTGTTGCTCATAGTAGTTAGAGCCCTCTGTTGCCTCTTGGATCACGACGAGATCTCCGACCGGCGCTCCGTTTTCGTCGAGGCTCACCATGACAAACGAGTGCTCATTGAACGAAGTCCACTCATCGGTCTGGTAGGCCTCCCTATGTCCATAGACATCGAAGCCGCTGGCAGTCTCTAGGTAGCTGCCATGGGACCAATCCCACTCGTCGTAGGGTGCGACAGGGTCGAAGCCCGGTAGCGCTACTACTGCGCTTGCTGCATCCACAGCCTGATAAACGGAAGAAAACTCCTCCGCGCTGTAGGTTCTGCCGCCGAACGTGAACGTCACCGCGCTTTGGTAGACGGCAAGTTCGTGCGCAACGGTCAGGGTGTCACCCGGGGCGAGGGTTTGCGTTTGGGCGACTACTTGGTCACTCGCATCCGCGCCCGCCGGTCCAGCCGGTCCAGCCGGTCCAGCCTCACCAGCCTCACCAGCCTCACCAGTCGGTCCAGCCTCACCAGTCGGTCCAGCCTCACCAGTCTCACCAGCCTCACCAGTCGGTCCAGCCTCACTAGCCGGTCCAGCCTCACCAGTCGGTCCAGTCGCCCCGGTCTCACCAGTCGCTCCGTCCGAGCAGCCCGCAAGAAAAAAGGAGACCGAAATCAGAAGTACTGCACCAAGGACACGCGACATCACGACAACAGGATCATTGCTCATCCCTACTTTTACCCGGCTGGTTGAAGAAGCGCAACAACCTGATCCGCGAGAAGCCAGACGACGGTCCGGTGCCGACTCAGACCGCCGTCAAGCTCAGATCCTGAGGTGACGCGGGTCTGCCACTGGGCGGTGGTTGCTTCAGCAACAAGCGCGTGGAATTCGTCGTCGCTTCCGTAATGCAGTGACGCTGCAGGCGGACCGACCGTGAGCCTCGCCGAGGCCAGGGTGCAGTCCCACTGACGTGGACAGCCACGGACCTAACACACCCAAGAAAATCCAGACACTCTCATCGCGTATGGTGGTGCGAAGTTTCAACAAACAAATCGACCGGAGACCGAGATGGGCCATCTGCGGATCAGAAGGTCGGGAGTTCGAATCTCTCCGAGAGCGCTGAATATGGCGCACGAGCGCAGAATCTCGCCAAGTCATCGGCTCACAACCTCGGCCCTCAGCGATGGTCTGCCGGCCCAGACAGACTGCACCCACGACTACGCTCACCCCTTATGACCCCTGCTGGAACCGATCACCTGATCTGGTATGCGTCCTACGGATCCAACGTCAACCGAGCTCGATTTCTTTGCTACCTGCAAGGGGGAACCCCGGACGGTGCCTCGCTTCCGCAACGGGGAGCGCGCGACCAGTCTCTCCCGCGAGATGACGCGCCATGCGTCTTCCGCTCCGCCATCCGGTTTGCCGGATACTCCAAGCTGTGGGACGGCGCACCAGCGTTCTTGGAACACCGTCAGACCTCGCCTGGCGCTCTCGGACGGCGTTATCTGATTACCAAAGAACAGTTCGCTGACGTTGTCGCCCAGGAAAACAGCCTCGATGGCCCCCTCTCGATTCCGTACGATGCCGTCCAGCCGGGGGCTCACACCCTGATCCCCACACGTGTCTACGACACGATCGTTGGACTGGACCCGGTCGATGGCATCCCCGTCGCAACCTTCACCAGCTCCAACGTTCCGGAAGATCAGCAGGCCGCTCCCCCCTCCGCCGCCTACCTCGGCACCATTTTCAGGGGGCTTGTCGAGGTGCATGAGCTTGACCATGCAGTGCTTGCCCAGCACCTGCATGGCGCTGATGGCGTAGCCCCGACATGGTCTGTTTCAGAAATCGAGCAACTTCTCAACGCTGAGACAACGACATCTCCGTAGGCCAGTGGGCTCAGTGCCCGAACATGGCCATCCATTGATCCTTCGAGTTCGGCCGGTAGACGATGTTTCGCTGCCGAGTAACCCCCATAGTGGCCGATGACTCAGCTGAGTATTGATGGCCGGGGTAAAGCACGGTGTCATCGTCGACGCGACCCAGACGCGTTGTCAGGCTCTCGTACATCTGCTCTGGGTCCGACCCGGGCAGATCAGTTCGCCCGCAGCCGTCGAGAAACAACGTGTCGCCGGCAACCAGTAGTCCATCGACGAGGAAACACTGGCTTCCAGGCGTATGACCCGGTGTATGGATGAGTTCGATCTCCACGGCACCGACAGAGACCATGTCTCCGGACTGATGGGAAACGAGCGATGCGTCTTCCACCCCGGTGACCTTCTTGACATACTCAGCTTCATCAGCCTGAACATGGATTGGCACATCGACTCGGTCGAGCAATGCAGCGATGCCCTCTAGGTCGAATCCCATCATTGAGCCGCCGACATGGTCAGGGTGGTAATGGGTGGCGAGTACGCCCGTGCACATCATCCCGTCGGCTTCGAGAACATCGACAAGACCGTTCACGTCGTACGCGGGGTCAACGAGCACGGCCTCGCCGGTCTGACGATCACCGATGGCGTAAACGAAGTTCACCATCTGTTGGGCAATTGGGTCGCTGGTGGCGAAGTCTCGACCAGACAGCAGCTGACGGAAATAGAAGCGATCGCTCATGACATCACTGTACGGCAGCCAGCTCCGACCGGAAGAAGCTCGAGAGTCTGGCCTGGTAGCTGATGAGGTACGCGGCGTATGCCGAGCGCAGCCTGCTTGCCGGCCGGTCCTTTGACCAGAGCACATCTGGGAGCAACGGGTCAGAGATGAGATGACGCAGCGACTCGGCTGCTAGCTCAAACCCTCGAGCGAGCGAAGCCTCAGCATCGGCGGAGTCGAGAAGATCACTCAGACGATGGGCCTCACAGGCCCATGTGTCGAGGTCGAACAGTTCAGCCACCAGTCCAGCCGGGTCACCGTCAGGCACCGTCGTGAGCCTCTGTGTTTGCCCGTCCACCAGTGCTCGGACGCGGGGAAGACGATCAGACGGCAGGTTGTCCGGTCGCATCCATACGCCCTCACGGAGTTCGCGAAGTCCGAGGTGAAGACACGACCTTCGCAGAGCCGCGCGATCCACAGAGCTTCGGGCGCCTGAGGGAACGATTCGGAGCTCCCACTCCCCTCGCCATGGCATGACCGCCGGCCGTAACCCTGCCTCTTGACGTCGGTGTCGCTCGAGTAGATCGCCGGCGAGTTCGTAGATGCCGCCATCAACACGGGCGAGTTCGCCACCATCGACCATGCGGGACAACGCCACCCGGGTTGTGCCGGCGTGAACACCGAATTCCCCAGCGAACGCGACCAATAGTTGGCCCAAAAGACGCGGCGGAGTCGAACCGAGAAGAGTCGATGCAATGATGCTGCGAGCCGAGAGCGCAGCCACGGTCAGCCCTCTTTGCGCCAGAGCTTGCCGATAAAATTCCAGTAGCCGGGATAACTCAACGACTCCGAGATGTACCCGTCTTCCTCAAGTGCCCGGTGCAGCTTGGCGAGGTTGGCCATCGGAATCCCGGAATCGACATGGTGTGCGAGGTGATAACCAATGCCTTGGGAGAGGAACAGGTGCTTGGCCATGAACCCCTGTTTGATGTTGTGAGACGTGAGCCGACGATCATCGCTACGCGTCATCCCACCGTGCTCGGCGAGTGCACGTAGCCGGTTGAACACGCGAAACATCGTGGCCCACGGCAGCACCCACAAGAACAGATAGAGCCAGGGTTGGCCGAAGGCGAAGAAGATTGTGAACACGGCGAATTGACCACTCAGGTACCGGGCCGCCCGTGTTCGCCGTCCCTTCTTGAATAGTCCGACGAACGCGGGTTTCAGGTTCTTGTAGCCCGAGACCCCGGAGATGTCGCGCACCATCTTCCGTCGCATTGACGCTCTACTGATCGGGTAGTTGGCGTACAACAAGAAGTCGGGCTCCTTCTCGCCGAACTCGTCTCGATGATGCTGTGTGTGAGCGAGGCGATAACCGTTGCCACCGTCGCCAAACACGAGCCAACCAATGAGCTTCTCGCCGACCCAATCGTTGACGACTCGCTTGCTGAACAGCAGCCGATGCGCCGCCTCGTGGTGCAACGTGAGAATCCGCTGGAAGTAGACCCCCATGGCGAGGAACGCCGCCACCCAACCAATCGGGTGGCTGATGGCCACTGCCGCCGAGATGTATAAAAACGGCAGGGCAAGGTTGAACACCGTGTGGAACGCGTTTATAGCGTTGGGAATTTTCCGCAGCTCGGCACGAAACTCCGGCTTGGGACGGCCATCGGGACGCAGCCGATCCGACCCGTTGAAGCGCTCTACGGCGTCGACTGGCGGCGCCAATCCACCGGTGAAGCGCGCCACGGCCTCATCGTGAGACATCTGAGGCGTCAGCATGACAGTCATTTCATGACATTACATCAAGGGATGCATCTGTAGCAATCTATGTAACGAAACGATCGAGTTGCAGTGTGTGCATCGCCGAGTCAACCACGACAACATGAGCCAGTAGAGCCTGGATGTATTCCAACCATGAAAGACCCCGACCCTCGGTCATCGCGTGACACGACACGAGCGCCTTGGATATATGCAGCGCGTCGCCATCCGCCTGCCCGTATCCTCGCAAGTCGTGAGTGCTATCGATCCCTCCGCCAGCATCAGCTATCTCGGCCCGACCGGCACGTTCAGCGAACAAGCCGTGACGGGTGAAGCTGATCTGGCCAAACTCGACCTACGCCCCTACGGCACCAACGTCGAAGTGCTCCTCGCCGCCGAGCGCGGTGACGTGACGTACGGGTTCGCCGCCATCGAGAACATGATCGAAGGATCGGTCAACGCCACACTCGACACCCTTGCGTTCGAGTCCGACGACCTCTTGATAAAGCGTGAAGTTGTGATGAACGTGAACCTCAACCTGCTGGTCCACGCGGGCGTCTCGCTCAGCGAGATCACTGAGGTTCGCTCTCACCCAGTCGCTCTCGCCCAGTGTCGTCGGTATCTCACCCAGCAACTCACCGGGGTTGCCATCACCACCGCCGGTTCCACCGCTGACGCCGCCCGCGAAGTTGCCGAGAGCGACCTGCGCACCACCGCAGTGATCGCCCCACGACGTTCCGCTGAGGTTTGGGGGCTCGAGATTCTCGCCGAAGACATCGAGGATCATCCCGAGAATCAAACCCGCTTCGTACTCGTCGGGCGCGACGGAGTCGAGCCTCCGTCTGGTCACGACAAGACATCTGTCCTGATCTACCAACGCGAAGATGCCCCAGGCTCACTCGTCGGCATCCTCCACGAATTCGCCGCCCGCTCGATCAACCTCACCCGACTCGAGAGCCGTCCGACCCGCAAGGGCCTCGGTGACTACTGCTTCCTCATCGACTGCGAAGGCCACATCTCCGACGAGGTGCTCGGCGACGCACTTCGCAACATTCACATGAAGCAGGGCAACGTGAAGTTCCTCGGCTCCTACCCTTCGACCTACGGCACCGAGGAAGAGAAAAGCACCAACCGTGAGGCGGTCAGCAACGCCGACAGTTGGCTCTCCGGCATTCGGGCACAGATCCACTGACTTATTAACGGCCGTTCACAAACCGGTTGCCTTCAAGCGTCGGCACCAAGTCACTCACATGCGCTTGAGCCGCCAGGTCAACGTCGCTTTGGAAGCCTTTGAGGACAAGTTCTCGGCCTGAAGCGCACGCTCGGAGTCGATCCGCGATGTGTGGCTCAGCCTCGCGCCATGACGCAGCCGCTCCCTGCGCCTCAGGGCTCAGGTCGTCCGTGTCGAACATGGAGAGCACTGCACCAGCGCCATAGAGGTCTTCGAGAGCGACGCGCATGGGGCCGGTCTTGCCCTTCCATCTCTCCCCCGACGCAATCACCCCGACGGTGACCTCCTCGTCGGCATAGGCACTTCCCACCGCAGCACCGTTACGAAGGCATGCAGCCACCACTACGTCAGCGCCCGCCTCGGCCGCGCCGAACGAAAGGGCGGAGCCATTAGGTGACGGGAGAACGAGCCTTGTACCCGTTGGGACTTTCGCGAGAGAGCTAGGGGCCAGCGACCAACCGCGGGACTCACTCTCACCACTGGCGACCTCTGCATCCACCGACGCAGCGAACGTGAACTCCGACCCGTCGTGCCACTTGTACGGGAACACCACCGCACCGCGACCAAGTGCGATGTCGACCGAGGTCGTAAACGACAAAACATCGACGATGATGCACACATCGACGGTCGGGGCAAGCGTACGAAGGCCCATGGGACCCCACTCGAAGCGAACCCGAAACGTTGTCTGATCGTTCGGGTTCGCTGATGTCACGACCAGCCGCCGTAGGCGGGGCGCTTGCTCCACCAGCGCCCGGCGTAGCGCCAGCGCTGCGAACCCTCCGGCTCGGTAGTCGCAGAAGGCTCTGGCCACAACGCCTTGTACGCAGCCATGATTGCGGCGAGCTCCTCGTCAGTGGGAGCGGGTGAGACCTGGATCCCGTCCGAATCCACAGCAGAGCTCACAGTGGCACGTTCCCGTGCTTGCGCTGCGGGATCTCCTCGCGCTTCGACTCCAGCAAACGGAGACCGGCCACGATCTTTCGTCGTGTCTCCGATGGCTCGATCACATCATCGATATAGCCACGCTCAGCCGCGATGTACGGATTGGCGAGCCGGTCGGTGTAGTCATCAACGAGCTCGGAGCGACGGGTAGACGGGTTCGCGGCATCAGCGAGCTCACGACGATGGATGATCTCCACCGCCCCTTGAGAGCCCATCACCGCAAGCTCGGCGGTCGGCCAGGCGAAGGAAAGATCACAGCCGACCGACTTCGAATCCATCACCACATAAGCGCCTCCATAGGCCTTGCGAGTGATGACCTGGATGCGCGGCACGGTGGCTTCGCAGTATGCGTAGAGCAGCTTGGCTCCGTGTCGAATAATGCCGCCGTACTCCTGGTCAACGCCGGGCAGAAAGCCGGGCACATCGACGAATGTGAGCAGCGGGATATTGAAAGCGTCACACGTGCGCACGAAACGAGCCGCCTTCTCAGACGACTCAATGTTCAGTACACCGGCGAGCATGGCGGGCTGGTTGCCAACAATGCCGACGGCACGTCCATCGACTCGCCCGAAGCCGCACACAATCGAACGACCCCAAGCCGCGTGGTACTCCATGAACTCGCCATCATCGACAACTGACCCGATGACGTCCTTCATGTCGTAGGGGACGCTCGCGTTCTCGGGAAGGACCGTGTCGAGCTCAGGGCACAGACGATCAGGGTCATCGGTGGACGGCAGAATCGGCGTCTGTTCAAGATTGTTCGCTGGAAGGAAGCTCAGAAGGAATTTCACCTCGTCGAGCACCTCCTCCTCAGAGTTGGCGACAAACGTGGCCACCCCCGACTTGGTCGAGTGTGAGCCGGCACCGCCAAGCTCTTCAAGGGTGACTTCTTCGCCGGTCACAGTCTTCACGACATCCGGACCAGTGATGAACATGTGCGACTTCTCGCGGACCATGAAGATGAAGTCGGTCATAGCCGGGCTATAGACGGCTCCACCAGCGCACGGGCCGAGGATGACGGAAATCTGCGGGATCACACCGGACGATTTCACGTTGCGATGGAAGATCCCGCCATAGCCATCAAGGCTCACGACGCCTTCCTGAATGCGAGCGCCGGCTCCGTCGTTGAGGCCGATCATCGGAGCGCCGGTGGCAAGCGCCAAGTCCATGACCTTGTGCAGCTTCTCGGCGAAGACTTCGCCGAGCGCTCCGCCCATCACGGTGAAGTCCTGACTGAAGACAAAGATCTTGTGTCCGTCGACCGTGCCCCAACCGGTAATCACCCCATCGGTGTACGGACGATCGTCAAGCCCCGCCTCGTGGGCGCGGTGACGGGCAAGCATGTCGAGCTCGTGAAACGACCCCTCATCAAGGAGGTACTCGATGCGCTCGCGGGCCAGCATCTTTCCCTTGTCGCGCTGCCGCTGTACCGACCGCTCGGAACCGGCCGAACGCGCCGCTTCCTTGCGCTCACGCAGGTCGTCGAGTTTCGCTTGCATCGATTGATCAACCACGGCGGGCAATCTAGCTCGTTCGCGACCTCGCTCAGGAAGTCGCGCCTATGGGGGCGGCCCGTGCATCACAACATTGAACAACTCATCAAGGTCAGCAACCGCCGGGAATGCTTGCAGCAGCCAGGTGGCGTGGTCCACGTATGGAGGCGGAGGATCGCCGGGATTTGTCTTGAGGCAGATGTCAAAACCATCGAGTGACCCACGGACGGAGACGACCTCCTCAAGGGCCGCGTCAAACTGCGCAGGGGTCATGCTGATCGGGAATATACCCTCGTAGAGAGCTGCCCTACGGACGGGCTTCTTCGCTCCTGCGCGTGCCGCGAACCACAGCGGAGGCCGGGGCTGCTGGAATGGGCGAGGTTCAAGCGACACACCGTCGATCGTGTAGTTGCCGTCGACCTCGACCACCGTCTCGCCGTCGAGCAAGGCGGCGAGCAAACGGGCCCCATCGTCGAGCATTTCGCCGCGCACGCGGTCTCGCGTCTCCTCAGCAAACCGGCTCAGCTCTCCGCCTGAGTCAACGCCGAGCCCGAGGCCGACCGTGAGCCGACCTTGGCTCAACAAGTCGAGCGTCGTGATCTCTCGTGCGAGCTTGATCGGTCGCCGTCGAGCGATTGGCGTGACCATCGGGCCGATCCGAATGTGCTCGGTACAGGTCGCCACTGCCGCCATCGTGACCCACGGATCAAGGATCTCATTACTCTCAGGCCGAAGGACGTGATCCCAAAAAAACAGCCCATCCCAGCCAGTCTCTTCGACCGCTGTGGCGAGCTGCATCAACCTATGTGGATCGGCCAGCGGGCCGAACGGCGCAATGAAGATGCCGTGCTGCATGACCTGATCGTAGATTCAACTGGTGACCTCACTCCAGCGTGTCTGTGTTTTCTGTGCATCGTCGCCGGGCTCTGACCCCGCGATTACCGATGCGACCATCGCCCTTGGCACTCTTCTTGCCGAGCGAAACATCGAGCTCATCTACGGTGGCGGGGCGGTGGGACTCATGGGATTGATCGCCGACACCGTCATGACAAACGGCGGGCGTGTCACCGGCGTCATCCCCGCCGGGTTGTTCTCCGCCGAGGTCGGCCATCGCAACCTCACCACACTGGAGGAGGTCGGTTCAATGCACGAGCGCAAGGCGCGAATGTATGAACTGTCCGATGCGTTCATTGCACTGCCTGGTGGCTTTGGCACACTCGAAGAGCTGGCGGAAACCTTGACGTGGAACCAGATCGGGTTGCTCACCAAGCCGGTCGGAGTGCTGGACGTAGGTGGCTTCTGGCAGCCGCTGCTCGCACTCTTTGACCGGATGGTCCACGACACAATCCTCAAGCCAAACAATCGCGAGATCCTTCTCGACGATCCCGATCCTGCATCGCTCCTTGACCGTCTCGGCGACCAAGATCTGACCTACGAGCCAAAGTGGATCGGCGGCCCCGACAAGACCTGATCCACGAACTCGACGCCACCGCGAGTATGGGTTTAAAAAACGCGAAAGGATGGGGTTATGGCCACGACTGACACCTACGTCCAGGGGAACTACGCACCCGTGCGCGAGGAGATTACAACTGAGGATCTGAGAGTTACCGGCGCGATTCCCGCTGAGCTCGACGGGCGACTATTGCGGATCGGTCCGAACCCGGTGGAAGACGCTGCCGCCGATGATCACTGGTTCACCGGTACAGGAATGGCTCACGGCGTGCGCCTTCGCGACGGCAAGGCCGACTGGTACCGCAATCGCTATGTGGTGTCGGACCGCGTCAGCGAGGCGTTGGGCCGACCGATCACGCCTGGCCCCCGCTTCCACGACAGTGAGGGCACTGCCAACACCAACATCATCGAGCACGCAGGAATGACCTTGGCGATCGTCGAAGCTGGCGGCCCGCCCGTGCTGCTGACCGACGAGCTCGAGACGATGGAACGCATCGACTTCGGTGGCACGCTCGATGGGTCGTTTTCTGCCCACCCCAAGCGCGACCCGCTGACCGGGGAACTCCATGTCGCCACCTACCACTGGACCTGGGACTTCATCCGCTATCTCGTGGTCGACACCGCTGGATCGGTACGCCATCACGTCGACGTCCCCGTCGGGCACAGCCCAATGGTGCACGACATCGCCATCACGGAATCGTCGATCCTGTTGCTCGATTTCCCGTGCCACTTCGACCTCGATATCGCCATGACCGGCGCTCAACTCCCCTACGTGTGGAAGGACGACCAACCGGCCCGTGTTGGGGTTCTCCCCCGCGATGGGAGCGCCGAAGACGTGCGTTGGTGCGAGGTTGATCCTTGCTATGTGTTCCACCCGATGAACGCGTTTGACCTCGGCGATGGGCGGATCCAGCTCGACGTTGCTCGTCACAACTCCGTCTTCGACAAGGTCCGCAATGGTCCGAGTGAGGGCGACCCAACACTTGATCGCTGGATCCTCGATCCTGCAACCGGCAGGACCGCGGAAACCCGCTTGGACGATCGCTCTCACGAGTTCCCCCGTCATGACGAACGGCTTGAGGGCCGAGAGAGTCGCTGGGGCTACACGGTCGGATTCACAGGGGCGGAAGGGCCCGCCTACAAACATGACCTCATCAATGGCGGGATCGAAGTCCACCCATTCGGTACGGGCCGCGTGAGCCAGGAAATGGTCTTCGTTCCGCGTGCCGCCGACAGCGCCGAGGACGATGGCTGGTGCATGTCCTACGTCCACGATGCCAACACCAATACTGCGGACGTCGTCATCTTGAACGCCCAGGATTTCACTGGCGATCCCGTCGCCACCATCCATCTCCCCCAGCGGGTGCCGTTCGGCTTCCACGGCAACTGGGTGCCGGCCACGCCATAAACAAGCCGCCAGAGAGCTTGGGGCCTGACGTGTTGAACGCTCTAATATTCAGGCATGTCTGAAACCGTCAACGCCCCCTCCGCACGCACGACTCTTCGTCGGGGCGCCGACCGCGCCGTGTACGAGCGCAACCGTGTACAGAAAATTCTTGACGCCGGTCTGATCGCTCACGTCGGCGTGCAGACCCCCGATGGGCCGCTTGTTCTCCCGATGGCCTACGGACGTGACGACGAGAAGCTGTACCTCCACGGCGCTGCCGCCAACCACCTTCTCGGCACCGGCAGCGGGCACGAGATCTGTGCCACGGTCACGCACATCGACGGTCTCGTGATGGCGCGGACGCCGTTCCATAACTCAATGAACTATCGCTCGGTCGTCGTCCGCGGACTCGCCACAAAGATCGAAGATCCTGACGAGAAGCTGCGCACACTCAAACTGATCACCGATCACGTGGTGGCGAATTGGGACGAGGGCCGCGGCGTAAGCGCAGTCGACAACCGTAAGACACTGGTTCTCGAAATGTCACTCGACGAGGCGTCCGCCAAGGTCCGCGATGGCGACCCGATCGACGAGGAGGACGACATGGCCGGTCCGTGGTGGTCCGGCGTGATCCCTATCGAGACGCGGTTCGGAGAGGCCTACCCAGCCGCTGACTTCGCCGGTTCCAACGAGATGCCCGCCCAGTACGGCGCCCTCGCCGGCAAGCGGCCCGACCAGCGCTGACCAACGCACGTTTGGGGACAGACCCCAAACGTGCGTTGTCCAAACGGGCTGTGTCACCAAACGGGCTGTGTCAGATCACCTTGAAGGCGGCTCGCAATTCGGCGATGAACAGGTCGGGCACTTCCCAGGCGGCGAAGTGGCCCCCGCGGTCGAGATCGTTCCAGTACTCGATATTGGCGTAGACCTTCGGCGCCCATCGGCGCGCCGACCGAATAATTTCAGCGGGGAACGTCGAGATCGCGGTGGGGACCTCGACAACACCTCGCGTCGCTCCGACACGGGTCTCCCAATAGATCCGGGCAGAGGACGCGGCCGTGGCGTTGAACCAGTAGATCGAGATGTTGTCGAGGATTTCGTCACGGGTGAGCGCCGACTCGGGGTGCCCATCGTTGTCGGTCCACGCCCACATCTTCTCTGCGATCCAGGCGGCCTGCCCGGCCGGCGAGTCAGTAAGTCCGTAGCCGAGCGTTTGTGGACGCGTTGCCTGCTGCTTGAAGTAACCCGAGTCGACCTCGTCGTAGTATTTGAGTGCGGCTAAAGCGGCCCGTTCGACCTCGCTGGGGTTTTCCAGGTCAGCCGAGCCGGGGCGAGCGATCGGCATATTGGTGTGGATCGCCTCAACATGCCCAAGCGCCTGCCAGCCAATAGCCGAGGTGACCGCCGCCCCCCAGTCACCGCCTTGGGCGACATAGCTGTCGTAGCCGAGTCGCACCATGAGGACGTCCCACATCTCGGCGATCTTCCCGGTGGATGTACCAGCCGTAGTGGGCTTGGCACTCCAGCCATAGCCAGGCATCGACGGGAGAACGAGATGGAAGGCGTCATCGGCTGAACCACCGTGCTCGGTTGGGTTGGTGAGCGGGTCGATGATCTTCATGAATTCAGCAACCGACCCCGGCCACCCGTGGGTGATAATCATCGGCCGTGCATCTTCATGAGGCGACCGCACATGCATGAAATGAACGTCGATTCCATCGATCTCGGTCAGGAAATGGTCGTATGCGTTGATCTCCGCCTCGAAGCGCCGCCAGTCATACGACGTGGCCCAGTAGTCGCACAGCTCCTGGATGTACGCCAAAGGAGCCCCCTGACTCCAGTCGTCGACCACTTCTTTCTCCGGCCAACGCGTCCGTGCCAGACGCTCACGCAGATCGGCGATCTCTCCGTCAGAGACGGCCACGGTAAAAGGGCGGATGTCGTCACTCATGCCCAGATCGTCGCCCGAGTATGGGGACGACTGCAAGACGACTGCCATCAATCATCGAGATCCCCCGTCATCAAGTCGGGTGACTCGATGCATCAGCGTGCTCACCCGGCTGTGTTCAACAGTCGATTTCGAGCCACGACTCGGTTCGTTCGTTGACCTCTCGGCCGGGTGAACTGAGTCGATCTTCAGCGACCAGCCGCGGATGGACCCGATCAGACGGGCAGGTCGCCGTCTTCGATGGCGCCGTCGAGGATCGCTTCGGCGGCTTCCCAGACTGAGGGAAGACCCCACGCAATCTTGCCGTTGACCTCTTTGACCTGATGCGCCTTGATGCCGTGGCGCTTCCAGCTGCCACCGCCGATCGCGAGATTAAGCAGCATGGGCTGGAGCCTGTCACACGAATAGGCGAAGCGTGCCTCAGGGGTTTCGCGGGCCTCGTACTCGTCCCATAGAGCTCGGAGTTCTGATGCCTGCGGTTCGGGGAGCAGGCCGAAGATTCGATCAGCGGCCGCAATCTCTTCGGCCTCCTTGCTGGCCCGAGCCTCCGCGTCATAGATAAACACGTCGCCAGCATCGATCTCCACAATGTCGTGCACGAGCAGAATCTTGATCGCCCGCTCGGTGTCGACTGGCGGGTCAGCCAGTGGAGCGAGCGCCATCGCGGTCATCGCCAGATGCCATGAATGCTCAGCCGAGTTCTCCTGGCGGCTCTTGTCAGCAAGCAGGGTCTGGCGAAGGACCGACTTCAGCTCGTCAAGCTCATAGATGAACCGCAAACGCGCGGCAAGATCGTCGCCGAACTGGCTGGCAATGTCGAGGGCGCGTTCCTTATCCACGGTCGGCACCGCGCTCAGCCCAAAGCTCGTGAAGTCGGGCGGCCTGCCGTTGCGCACCGATAGCCACGCAACGTTCGTCGAAGCCAGGTTGGGGGCCAAGCCAGACCATTTCATCGACAGTCGCGCTCACCGGGGCCTCGATATCGACTGTGGCGATGCGGCGAAAAAGGAGGGCATCCTCGAAGTGCTCTCGCAACGTGAGGGCCAACTTCGTGGCGCCTCTGACGTCAACATCCCACTCCTCAACGTCGAGTGGGATCGCATCGATGTGACCATACCGAGTCAGCACCGCGGCAGCGGACTTTGCACCCCAGCCCGGGATCCCGGGGAATCCGTCGGCGGTGTCGCCCACGACGCCGAGATAGTCGGGGATCGACTCGGGAGGCACGCCGAACTTCTCAATCACGCCAGCTCGGTCATAGGTGATCTCACGGCGGCGATCGAGTTGAACAACCCGGCCATCGGCACTGACACACTGAGCAAGATCCTTGTCCGGAGTACAGATGATGACTTGCTCCACACGGTCGTCGGTAGCTGCCATCGCGGCCCCTGCCGCCATGGCATCGTCGGCCTCGTGGGTGACCTGAGGCCAGACCTCGAACCCGGCGAGATCAAGGAGTTCCTCCATCTCAGGGAACTGGGCGAAAATATCGTGGTCGATATCGGACCCGTCCTTGTAGCCGTCGTACAACTCGTTGCGCCATGACCTGATCACGTGGTCGGTGGCGATCCCGATATGGGTGGCTCCGCCCGACACAAGGTCCAGGACCGTGCCGAGGACGCCTCGTTGCGCGCCGAGTCGAGGTTCCTTGTTGGCCGGAGAGAAGTGATACCGAAAGAGTTCATACGTTCCGTCGACCAAGTGAACCTTCATCGGCCTGAGTCTGCCATCATCAGGCACACCATGTCTGTGCCGCATACCGGACTTCCGATCGAAGACCAGATTGCCGAGCTCTCTGCCGCGCTAGAAACCACCGGCCACGCCGTGCTCACCGCCGAGCCGGGAGCGGGGAAGACCACCGTTGTCCCCCTCCGGCTGCTCAAGGCCGACTGGCTGGGTGACCGCAAGATCGTCATGCTGGAACCACGGCGAGTCGCTGCTCGCGCTGCGGCTCGCCGCATGGCCGCGATGCTCGGCCAGGAACCAGGGCAGACCGTTGGCTGGGTGACGAGAGACGATCGACAGATCGGGCCAACCACTCGCATCGAGGTAGTGACCGAAGGGGTATTGACGGCTCGCCTCGTTCGTGACCCGATGCTCGCCGGTATCGGAATCGTGATCTTCGACGAGTTCCACGAGCGTTCGCTGCCCGGCGACACCGGCTTCGCTCTTGCGCTCCATGCCCGTGTAACCGCTGGGCTCGATGCTGCCCTCCTCGTGATGTCGGCCACGATCGATTCCCAACAGATCTCAACGGCGCTTGGTGGCGACGGACCTCCGGCGCCCGTGATCGAAAGCCCGGGCCGCACCTTCCCGGTCGAGCTCGTGTGGCGGCCACGTAAACCTCGCTCCCCGCTCGTTCCCGCCGTAGTGAAGACGGTGGTCGAGGCCTTGCGCTCAAGCGGCGACGTGCTCGTCTTTCTGCCCGGCGTCGGGGAGATTCGTCGAACCGAACGAGAGTTGGCGGCGGCAGTCGGCCCCGAGGGACCAGCCATCCTCCCTCTCCATGGCTCACTGCCCGCCGTTGAGCAAGACGCTGCACTCATCGCCCGCGCATCCCGGCGAGTCGTGCTCGCCACGGACTTGGCTGAGACCAGCCTGACCGTGGACGGCATTACCGCCGTGGTCGATGCCGGGCTCGCTCGGGTGCCGCGTTTCGACACGCGCACCGGCATGACTGCGCTCACCACCGTCAGCGCCTCCCGAGCGTCAGCCGACCAGCGCGCGGGCCGCTCCGGACGGCTGGGCCCGGGCATGGCCTACCGACTCTGGTCGAAGCTCGAACACGCCAGTCGCCCACCCTTCCTTCCGCCGGAAATCACCGAAGTCGAGGTCGCATCGCTCGTGCTCGACCTTGCGAGGCGGGGCATTCGTCATCCGTCCGAATTGCCATTCCTCGACCCGCCAGCAGAATCCGCATGGGCCGCAGCCGTCGAGCTTCTCGAACGTCTTGGTGCTTTGGATGCTGGCGGTCTCCCATCGAAACTCGGCTTGGCCATGGCGGATCTTCCCCTCCATCCCCGCCTCGCCCGGATGGTCGTCGACGCCCGCGATCCTTGGCTCGCGTGCCTCCTTGCTGCACTGCTCGAGGACCGTGACATTTTGCGCGGCAGGCCGGCCGACCTGCCCGCCGATATGGCTGAACGACTCGCCTTGATCCTCGACCGGGACCGCCATCACCACGACGCTGACGGTCGAGCCATCCAGCAGGTTCGTCGTCGAGCCGACGACTTGGCCCGGCGCCGCGCCATCGCCACCGGCGACGTTGTGACCAACGACATCGGCCGAACTCTGCTGCTCGGATTCCCCGACCGCCTCGCTCGGCCTCGAGCAGGAATCCGCGGGCGCTGGACACTCGGCGATCAACGATCTGCGAAACTCGATCGGCAGGACTCGCTCGCCGATGCCCGCGGCCTTGTGGCTGTCGATCTCGGGGGCCGACCGAAGGAGCCCGTCATCAACCGAGCCGCTCGCCTCGAAGCCACAATCGACCATCTCGTGTACGCCACGCCGGACCTTGACGCGACCATCGCGGAGATTGTCGAGCAGTGGGGGGTCACCCCAACCGTCGGCGGTAGCCACGACGGCCGCGGCACTCGCAACGTGCTATTGGCGCTCGGCGCTCTGACCTATCTCGAAGTCATCGGGCCCGACGCCGACCAGCCCAAACCGGCAGATCCACGTCCGTTCGGAATCGATGATCTCGACGCGCCGGCCCTCGTCAACTGGGCGGCCGCCGTCCCGGACCTCGATGCTTGGATTGAGTGGGGGCGTAGTCGCGGCGTCGACCCGGGCCCCGCATCGGATATGCAACGCACAACGCCCGGCGGCCAAGTGTTGCAGTGGAGGTTGACCTTCCCCCTTCCAGAGGGCGATGGCATCTTGCCATTCCTCATCGAGTGGCCGGGCGAGACACCAGCGGCTACCTCAGCACCGGGCCTCACACTGATGGAGTTATCACTGCGCCACCCCGACCCCGCGATGGCAAGCCGGCTTCATGAGTACGCAGTACCGGTCGAGTGCGAGCGAGGCGACCGCAAGCTGAGCGCCACCATCTTCGGCCCGTCTGGTGTGATCGAACTCAGCTGACAAGCACTGACCCCAGGGCATGCTGGGACCGGTCGCCAAGGTGGCTTACTCCTGCACGAGTTCGATCAGGGTGCCGAACGAACCTTTGGGGTGCACGAAGGCCACGGTGGTGCCACGCGACCCGGGGCGAGGAGCGACGTCGATCGGTGTTGCGCCCGCTTCGACCATCTGGGCGAGAGCGGCCGCACAGTCGTCGACGCGGTAACCCACATGATGGAGTCCCTCACCGCGCTTCTCGAGGTATTTGGCAATCGGTGAGTCGGGACGGGTGGCCGCGGTCAGCTGGATATAGCTATCGGCGACCTTAATAAGTGCCTCTTCGACACCGTCAGAGTCGACAATCTCGCGATGGTGAACTTCTGCGCCGAAGGCCTCGCGGTAGTAGGAAATTGCGGCTTCGAGATCGTTGACAGCGATGGCGATGTGATCGATTTCGGTGAGTTGCATACAGGCGAGCGTAGCCAGCACGACCACCAGGCGCGAAGTCTCCACCACCTGATTCGCCGACAGTGAAACACCGGTTTGATGGCCATCAAACCACAGGACCTCGAGAATGCGAAGCTTCCGTTGGTCGACGAAGGCGGCCTCGATCCCGACGCCGTTTCTGAGCTACTGGCCCAGGCGTCGGCGCGAATTCGCGAACTCGAACTAGACGGCGTTCGCGCCATCGGCGGCACAGTCGGCGAGATGCTCGACCAAGCCGTGAAGTCCAGCGAAACGATTACCGAGAAGGCAGCTGCAGACGCAGCGTTGACCTCCGCGGCCAAGGCCCACTCCGCTGAGCTTCTCGCCACCGCAAGGGAAACGGCCGATGAACTCACCACCGGAGCAACAGCCAACCTCGAGAAGACCCAGTCCGAGGCGACGACCGAATGTGAGCGCATCACGTCTGAAGCCGCCGAAGCGGCGACCAAGAAGATCGCTGATGCCAAGCACCGCGCCGGCGAGACGATCGAAACTGCCCAGGCCGAAGCCGACACTGTCATTGGCAAGGCTCACCAAGACGCTATGGATCGATCGACCAAGGTGATCAACGAGGCGCAGCAGCGTCTCGATCGCCTGCTCGCGGCCGAACGCGACGTGCACGACCGACTCCAGGCGGCGATGTCTGACATTCGGAACTCCGTAGCACGTGTTGGCGTGGACCAAGAGTCCGAACTCGCCTTGACAGTCGAGGATCCAAGTCCGGCTGTGGCTGAGGAGACGACCTGGGCCGACGACGACCCTCGCGACGAATTCAGCAAACGGCGCAAATCCGCGTAGTCCCTTAAGGGATTGCGACGAAATCAGCCGTCGGGTGCGTCTCTGGCCGCGCAGTGCGTGATGACAGCAGCATCACAACCGTCATAATACAGAAATGTTCAAGAATAACTTGTCATCTGACTGTCAATATTGTAAAGTAACTGCAACACAGAGAGAGCGATAGAACGAGCCGAAGCAGCCACAAACTGCGGAAGCGAATTTGAACCCCCCTCCCGCTCGCTTTGTGGACTGGTCGAGGCGTCGTCCTGGGCCTGCCGGAATTTGTCCACACCGCCCGCGCAACCCGGCAGGCACAAGACGGCGCCTCGTCGCGTTTCCCCTAGATTTTGCGAACCGGAAGGCTAACCGCCAAGCAGCGTGCGACCCTCGAGGGCCCGCCCGAGCGTCAACTCATCGGCATACTCCAGGTCACCGCCAACCGGCAGACCACTCGCAATGCGGCTGACCTTTACACCCATCGGCTTCAGGTATTTCGCTAGCAAAGCCGCCGTGGCCTCACCCTCGAGGTTGGGGTTTGTGGCGATGATGACCTCTTCGATATCTTCCTCGCCGACCCGCGTCATGAGTTCCTTCACGCGGAGTTGATCCACGCCCACGCCATCAATCGGACTGAACGCACCCTGCAGCACGTGATATCGGCCCCGGAACTCTTGTGTTCGCTCGATGGCCACGATGTCTTGTGAGTCCTCGACCACACAGACCATGCGTTCTTCGCGACGGGGATCGCGACAGACCGCACACTCCTCACCGCCCTCACTGAGGTTGAAACATCGGTCACAGAAAGACACACGTTCCTTGGCGTCAACAATCGCTCGAGCGAGTCGAGCAGCGTCCTCCGTTGGGGCCTTCAACAGATAGAACGCAACACGTTGTGCCGACTTGGGCCCGATGCCGGGAAGCCGACCGAGTTGGTCAATCAGTTCTTGAACAGCGGACGAATAGCTCACTCGGTGCCGCCGAGAAGGCCTCCAAGGCCACCAAGGTCCATGCCGCCAAGGTCCATGCCTCCCATTGCCCCCGACTGCCCCGACTGCAGTTGGCCCGTAGCGTCGCGGAGCGCAGCAAGGACAAGATCTTCCAACAGCGACATGTCGTCTGGGTCAATCGCTTTCGGATCAATCGAGACCGATTGGAAGTTGAAGTGCCCATCGACCTCAATCGACACCACGCCGCCACCGGCTTGACCGGTGACCACCTCAGAAGCGGCCGCCTGCATATTGGCCATCATCGCCTGCGCTGATTCGAGCAGACCGCCGAGGTCAGGCATGCCCCCAGCAAACGGGCTTGCCGCATCAGGGTTCTCGGTTGGTTCAGGAAGGTTGCTCATGAGTGTTCTTGGTCCTCGGAGACATGGAGTTCGGCGCCGGGGAAAGCCTCGGTAAGCCGGTCAATAAGATCTTCAGTGTGTGATGGAGCGTCGACAAGATCGTGGACATCGACCTCGTCATCGGCGGCTGGTCCGGGATTCTCCTGCGGAGGTCCGGGATCATAGGCGCCGTCCTCGTAGGGCGGTGGCTCATCGACCACCGGTGCTGGCGCCGGGTCAGGCGCTAACTCGTCAGCGACCGGTGCTGGCACCGTGATGGGCCCATGGTCCGCAACCAGGGCGGCCCACAAGGCAACGAGTTCATCAGGCGAGCGCTTGCCCGACGATTCGCCAAGAAGATCGTTGGCCGCCTTCACGACCTGCGAGCTCTCCAGACCGAAATGGACCGCAGCCAACTCCACGACTTCTCTCGGTGACTCTGGTCGGATCTCGCTGAGCTCTGGGGTCGCGGGAGCAGAAAGTGCGGGCGGGACCGGTGGAGGCGCGACGGGGAGCGGAGGTGGGGCCGCGCTCGGGCCGGGCACAGCCGCCGAGTCGGCGCGCTTCTCAGCCAGCGCTCGTCGCGCAGCCGCTGCCGGGCCTTTGGTGGACTTGTCAACGGGAGGGGCCGGCGCTATTGCCGGCGTGGCCGACGCCGGGACAGCGGGCGGACCATTAACCGGTTCGACCTCTTCGGTAGGAGCAGGAGTAGCGGCCGGGGCGACTGGGGCCGGCGTAGGCGGTGCCGCCGAGCGTGTTGTCGCCGCAGGAGCAGCGGCTAACGCTGGTGCTCCGCCGGATATCTGCTGCTCAAGCCGTTCGAGACGTTCGACGACCGCGTCAAGAGAACGATCGGTGGCAGGTCGACACAGCCGGACAAGTACGACTTCCAGATCAACTCTCGGATCGGGTGCTTGGCGCATTTCAACGAGTGCGATGCCGAGCGCTTCGAGTGACCGAGTCATTGCGGCGGGGCTCATCGACCCGGCCAGGCGTTCGGCCCGTTCCTGCGCCGAGCCGGACAGACGAGGCGGCGGGGCACCCATGGCAGTCAGGAAGCCGTCGCGCAAACCAGCGAGAACGCCTTCGCCGATGGTGCGAGGGTCGCGCCCACGACCGGTGGCATCACCAACGGCGGCCAGGGCGGCGGCAACATCATGCGTGGCGAGGGAGTCCAGCAAGGTGTCAGTCGATGTGTCAATCTCGACTACACCACCGGCAGCGACCACTCGGTCAAGCGCCGAGAGCGTGTCACGAGCCGAGCCTCCGCCGGCAGAGACGACGTAGTCGATTGCCGCTTCGTCGACTTCGAGGTTGGCATCTTCGATGATCCAGCGGACGTGGTCCGAGAGTTCATCGGCGCCAAGGAGCGAGAGTTCAAATACCTGACAGCGGCTGCGAATCGTGTCGACGACCTTGTGCGGCTCAGTGGTGGCCAGCACCCACGTGACGTGGTCCGGCGGCTCTTCGAGTGTCTTGAGCAGCGCATTCTCCGCCTGCGAGGTGAGCATGTGCACCTCATCGAGGATGTAGACCTTCGCCCGACCAGGGTTGCCGAGATTGACCTTTGACAACAGGTCACGCATGTCCTCGACCTTGTTGTTGGACGCGGCATCAAGCTCGTGAAGGTCAAACGACCGGCCGTGCTCAATCGCTACACAGCTCTCACACTCGCCACATGGCTCTCCGTCCTCGCCAAGGTTCTCGCAGTTGAGCGCCTTCGCCAGCACGCGAGCCGAGGTGGTCTTCCCTGTGCCGCGGGGCCCGTGCAACAGATACGCGTGGCCGACTTCACCCTTCACCACCGCGTTCTGCAGCGCTGACACAACATGCTTCTGACCTCGGATCTCCGAGAAGCGCTGCGGTCGATATCTGCGGTAGAGCGACTGGTAGGCCATGCCCGATCGACTCTACCTACAAGTCGCCGTTCGGCGCCGACCACAGCGAAGCCTGGACCGAAACGACGAGCGCCCGTTCCCGGGAGTGGCGGCCAGGTGATCTGCGGCACACAAGCGGCTCCGCTGAGAGCTGCTGCCTTCCGGCCCTGACTCGATTCACGGACGCCCGTTGCACAGGACCCGACCACCACACCCCGGAACGGGCGCTTCAAGGAACACGATACCCTTCCTGTCCGGAACCCGTGCCGCGGGTCCCGCCAGGAGGGTTGCCAGAGCGGCCGAATGGGCACGCTTGGAAAGCGTGTGAGGTGCAAGCCTCCATGGGTTCAAATCCCATACCCTCCGCAAGCAAGGCCCGGGCCCACCAGGTCCGGGCCTCTTGCGTTTTGCAGGGTGTGCCACGGCCGCTTCGGTGCTGTCGACTGCTTCGCCAACCACAAAGCACACTCAGGGTCTCAAAGCACACTTGGGGTCTGTCCCCAGACGTGCTTTGTTGCGGGGCGTGCTAGAAGTCCACGGTGAACGCATCGCATCACCGGTGGCGGGTCCTGCTCGGGCTCGTTGGGGTCTACTCGGCATTTGGAATGGCGGTAACAGCGCTCGCTCCGATGCTGACACTGGTGCAAGAAGACATCGGCGCATCGCGTGGGTCGATGGGCCTTGCACTGGGGGCATGGGCGTTCATGTTCATCTTCACCGCACCGCTCGCTGGTCGGTTCATCGACAGATTCGGCATCGGATGGGCGGTAGCCCTCGGCGGCTGCTCCGTTTCCGGGTCGCTTCTCGCTCGAGCCGGCGCCACCAGTGTCTCCTCGATGTGGCTCGCCGTCGCCCTGTTCGGCGTCTTCGGCCCGCTCATTTCTGCCTCCGCCCCGACGTTCGTCACTCGATGGTTTCCTGACGAAACCGAACGGCGCCGCGCGGTCGGGATTTACGTGGTCGCACCGGCAGTCGGCGGCGTGGTGATCGTCGCCACAACCAACTCGTTCCTCTTGCCGCTGTTCGACGACAGTTGGCGAAGAGTCCTGATCGCCGAGTCCGCTCTGGCCGCCGCACTCACCGTCGTTTGGGCCGTCACCTATGCGACCGCCACCAAGCCATCAATTCCGCGCCCAAAGACCACACCAGAGGGAGGCCACCTGCGCGAGCTTCTCGGATCGTCCGGCGTTCGCCTTGCGCTCGGCCTGGCATTCACCGTCTTCTTCGTCAATCACTCCCTCGGACCGTGGACGGTCACTGTGGTTGAAGATCTCGGCGACTTCTCACCGTCGGTCGCCTCGAACTGGACCGCTCTCGCCGGCCTCGTCGGTATCGGAATCTCAGCGGTGATCCCCAACTTCGCCAACCCTCGGCGCGTTGTCGGTTTACTGATCGCCGCGTTCATCGTGTTGGCGTGTGGCCTTTGCATCACCGCGTTGGGATCACCGCCGCTCATCGTGATCGGCACGATTGTCTCCGCCACGCGCTCAGCGCTGATCCCGCTCACCATCCTCATCTTGATGGAAGCCGACCGGGTGACGCCATCCAACGCCGGCCTGGCCAATGGCATCTGGTTCGCGGTCGGCGAGGTCGGCGGTGTAACCGGTCCCTTGGTCATGGGTCTCATTGCCGACTCGTCAGCCGGGTTCACCGGCGGGTTGCTTGTGGTCGCGGGGCTTGCCCTCGCCACAGCGATTGGGACGCGACTGGCTACCGTGTCCAGGTGAATCGAACCCGACTCCTTCGCCTGGCCGGCGTCATCGTCACCGTTACGGTCGTTCTCGATCAGCTGACCAAATGGTACGCCGAGGAGTCTTTGAGCGACGGCGACACGTTCGGACTCCTACCAACGCTCGAGTTCGACCTCGCCTACAACAGTGGCTTCTCGTTCAGCACCGGGTCTGGTCAAGGCCAATGGGTCGGTGGCCTCGTGATTCTGCTCTGTATTTTCCTTGGCACATTGATTTGGAAGACGACCGATCGAATTCGTCTGTCAATATTCGCCACGATCCTCGGCGGCGCACTCGGCAACCTCATCGATCGTTTGTTTCGCGGTGACGGCGGGTTCCTCTCTGGCGAAGTCATCGACTTCATCGATGTCAGTTGGTACGCCGTATTCAACGTTGCCGACATGTTCGTCGTCTGTGGTTGTATTGCCTACGTGATCATAGAACTCCGAGAACACCGGGCCGCCCCGAAATGAGCATCACCGTCACCCCAGCCAGCAACGCAGTCGGTGCGTTTGTCAGCGGAGTCGACATTGCCGCCGGGCTGAGCGACAAACAATTCACCGAGCTGCGCCAAGCGTTCGTGGACCACGGCGTCATCTTCCTCCGTGACCAGGACATCACCCCCGAGCAGCACATCGAATTCGCCGAGCGGTGGAGCGAGATCAACATCAACCGCTTCTTCCAGCCCGTCGAGGGTTACCCGAATGTCGCTGAGGTGCGAAAGGACCCGGACCAGGTCCACAACATCGGCAGCAACTGGCATACCGACCACTCCTACGACGACGAACCAGCGATGGGTTCGATCCTGTATGCCCGTCAAGTTCCAGCCATCGGCGGCGACACGATGTTCGCCGGCCAGTACGCGGCCTACCAGGCCCTCAGCGACGGAATGAAAGAAACGCTCGGGCGAATGTGGGCCCACCACTCGAGTCGCCATGCCTTCGGCGCACTCGCATATCTCCAACCCACCGAGACCGCTCAAGTGGGTAAACGGATCGGCAACCCCGAACTCGCCACCCAGGACTCGCGGCACCCCGTCATCATCAAGCACCCACTGTCGGGACGGCCCGCGCTCTACGTCAATGGCGATTTCACTGTGCGTTTTGACGGGTGGACACAGGACGAATCCGGGCCCCTACTCCAGCAGCTCTACGCTCATGCGTCACGCCCAGAATTCACCTATCGCTTCAAATGGGAGAAGGGCTCGATGGCGATCTGGGACAACCGAGCGGTCCAGCACAACGCCATCAACGACTATCCGGGCGAGTTCCGACTGATGCACCGCATCACCCTCGAAGGCGAATCCCTGGAACCATTTGTCGTGACCTGACGTTCAGTTCACGATGACTGCAATTCTCGAACCCGGCGAGGCCGCGACAGATCTGGCACCGTCTCCGGCCCCTGAGCCACATGCCGTGCTGAAGCACCGGCGCGGCACCCGCTGGATGCACTGGGTCAACTTCCCCCTGCTCACCATCATGATCTGGAGCGGTCTACGGATCTACTGGGCCGAAGACATCTACGCCTTCGGCATCCTCGACTGGGAATGGTTCACGTTTTTCCCTGAGTGGTTCTACGAGAGTCTCGGGCTTGAACGAAAGCTCGCCCGTGGGCTCGCGTTCCACTTCTCCTTTGCCTGGCTCTTCGCCATCAACGGGATCGCCTTCGGCATCTACACCATCGTGACCGGTGAATGGCGCGGGCTTGCCCCGGACCGGCAATCACCCAAGGACAGCATCGGCGTGCTGCTCCACGACCTACATCTGCGCCAAGAGGCTCCGTCACAACAAGGCCGCTACAACGCCGCCCAACGGATGACGTACAGCCTGATCATCTTGCTTGGTGGGGTAGCGCTGCTGACTGGTTTCGCCATCTTCAAGCCCACCCAGCTCAGCTTTCTGACCGCCATGTTCGGGGGCTACACGATGGCTCGCCGCATCCACTTCGCCGTCACCATCATCTTCATGCTCTTCTTCGTCGTGCACATCCTCCAGGTGGCGCGAGCCGGCTGGCGCAACTTGTTGTCGATGATCACGGGTTATGAAGTCGTGGACGAAGGTGCCGGTCATGGCTGAGCATCCCCGACTCTCGATGGACCACTACCGACGCCGGACACGACGATCGTTCCTGACCGGAGGTGCTGCGATGTTCGCCGGGTTCATGGGCTGGCGCAGCGTGCAAGGCTCGGCCGCCGATCGACGAATCCCAGGTGTCTTGCGCGACGTCCACGGCGTAAACGAATCGATCTGGTCGTCGCTGTTTCGCGAAGACCACCTCGCCAAAGAGTTCGCCCGCGAAGATGCGTCGATCCTCAGGGTGAACGGCCGAATCGGTATCGACGACGAGATCGATCTCAACCAATGGCAGATCGTTGTCCACGGCCCAGACGGCGAAGAGTGGGGCACCCACACCCTGGCCGACATCAAAGCCCTCCCACGCCACGAGATGACGATCGAACACAAGTGCATCGAGGGCTGGGCCCAGGTCACCAACTGGGGTGGCGCTCGGTTCTCAGACTTCCTCAACCTCTACG
>Ga0315324_10000132_pt1 | contig 27770 bp, 22 predicted proteins | sample M150021515metaG_FD_203919 | JGI IMG/M metagenome (GOLD analysis project Ga0315324, IMG submission 203919) | Ammonia-oxidizing marine archaeal communities from Monterey Bay, California, United States - M1 500m 21515 | ecosystem: Environmental > Aquatic > Marine > Intertidal zone | place: USA...
TGAATGTGTGACCACGTACCCCGGTATTGTTTCTTACATGAAGGAGCACAGGCTCGACATTTCAGGAGAATCTATTGCCGAGGCGGTCTCGCATATCCGAGCGGGAAAATTGCCGGACCCCTCACGGATTCCTAATGTGGGTAGTTTTTTTAAAAATCCAGTGTTGGTAGCTGAGCGAGCCGAAGCCGTCGCCAAGGCATTTCCTGACCTCGTGCAATTTGATGTGGCAGGTGGGAAAAAACTGTCGGCCGCGTGGCTCATTGATCAGATGGGATTAAAAGGCTACCGAGTAGGCCAGTTTGTCGTATCAGACAAACATGCTCTGGTCATCATTAACGAAGGCAACGGTACGCAGTTGGAATTGTTTGAACTGGTTGGCGTTGTCAAACAGAAGGTGAAGCACACCTTCGGGATAGATCTGGAAATTGAACCCAGAATCTATCCCGACGGTTTTGATATGTCCGTCTGAGCTACTTGATCTGGTTATTCCTCATCACTGGTCTGGTTAGCGGCCCTTGGATCGTTGGCGATACGACCAACAAGACTGGGGTGTGATTCAGTCACGACCCGAGAATTTGTTAACGGACTTGGTGCCGCACTTTTAGCAACCCCTGGCTGCAAAACTGTCTTCTGACGCGGTTTAGCCGGGTTATCCCTTGGGTCATTCCCGATTCGTCCAAGACTAGCAGGATGCGCTGTCGCCTCAGCGATAACTGGTGCTGGTGCTTCCTGGCTCTTCGGTGCACTGTCCTGTTGTTGCGTGTCACTAGAGGCGACAACAGCCTCGACCGGTGCTTCCTGGCTCTTCGGTGAACTGTCCTGTTGTTCCGTGTCACTAGAGGCAGCAACAGCCTCGACCGGTGCTTCCTGTGGCGCTACTGCAGGTTCCCGTTGGCTTTGCTCGACAGCAGGTTCCATTGCCGCAACAGGGGCCACTACTGCTTGCTCTGGTGCTTTCGTGGATTCAGGCGCTGCTACAGCTTGATCAGAGACTTCCTGTACTGTTGTCGCGGTAACTTCTTCCTCGCGAACTCGTTTGCCCCGGCTAGATCGTTCCCGGTTACCGCGATTTCTCTTGTCACGCCCTTCACCATTGGCAGCTTGATCGTTCTGATCATTTTGATTCTTGCGTTCATTCCGTGGATTGGTAGAACGTTTTCTTTCCTGATCAGTCTTGCGATCGGCTGTTTCATCCCTTGCAGGTCGCTTGTTCTCATTCTGCTTGTTGTTACGCGGTTTATGGCCTTCTTCAGAACGGCGATTGTCCTGTCGATTGTCCTGCTTTTTGTTTTGCCGATTATCCTGACGGTTTCGGTCGTTGTTAGGACGTCGGTTCTGGTTACCCTGAGCACCCCGGTTATTCTGTGATCGATTGCGACCGCCCTGACGTTTTTGGTCAGCACGCTTGGGTTCAACCTTTTTCGAGCTACCAAACAGTTTACCCAGAAGCTTCGAAATAAAACCTTCGCCTTTCTGTCCTGGTTTTGCTGCTGGCTTCGTCTTCGCTCTGCTTTTTTCTTTCCCAGTTGCGGGTTGTGGGGCAGATGGTGCAATAGTTTGTACTGCCGCCCGTTCTACCGCGACCGGTTTAGCGGCAGTAACAACAAATTCCTCTTGTTCCTCAGAGCTGGTGATGTCGTAGGAAGCTGCTGTTTCTTCTGTTGCATCCTGTGTCCTGATTCTTTCTACGCGGTAGTGCGGCGTATCCATCTGTGGGTCCGGGACAACAACGACCCTGACTTTACTGCGTTCTTCAAGCTCGGAAAGTGCATTTCGTTTTTCATTAAGTATGAAAGAGGAGACGCTAATGGGCAGGAACGCTCTGATTTCTGAACTGGATTCCTTCAGTGATTCTTCCTCGATCATCCTGATGACAGCTAGCGCGGATGACTCTACGTCTCTGATTGTTCCAAGACCACTACATCTAGGGCAGACCACACCACTGGTTTCCCCAAGTGAGGGCCTGAGTCTTTGCCTGGACATTTCAAGCAGGCCAAATCGTGAGATCTTGCCAACCTGTACTCGTGCCCGGTCGACCTGCAGCGAGTCGCGCATTCTGTTTTCTACTGCGCGCTGATTTTTCGAGGCAGTCATGTCGATAAAATCGATCACTACCAGACCACCAATATCACGTAATCTGAGTTGTCGGCAGATTTCTTCTGCAGCCTCTAGATTCGTGTTGAGTGCAGTCTCTTCAATGTCTGCGCCACGAGTGGCTCGAGCCGAGTTAATGTCGACTGATACCAGGGCCTCGGTCGGATCGATAACCAGTGCACCGCCGGAAGGCAGGCGGACTTCGCGATTGAAGGCTGATTCGATCTGGCCTTCAATCTGGTATCGATTGAATAACGGAACATCACTTTCATAGAGCTTCAGCCGTGATTTGAACCGAGGCATTACCTGATCTACAAACTGGTTGGCCTGTTCGAATGACTCAGGCGTGTCCAGTAAAATTTCGGCAACGTCGTCCCTGAGATAATCCCGGATGGCACGAATGATAACGTCGCTTTCCTGGTAGATAAGGAAGGGGGAAGATCGCTCGGCGGCAGCCTTGGTGATGGCCTCATAGAGTTGAACCAGGTAATTAAGGTCCCACTGTAGTTCTTCAACACTGCGGTCGATACCAGCTGTTCGAACAATAACACCCATGTTTTTGGGGATATCCAATTGCGACATGGATTCCTTTAGCTGATCTCTTTCTTCTCCTTCAATCCTTCGAGAGATTCCACCAGCCCTGGGATTGTTGGGCATCAACACCATGTACCGGCCGGCAAGTGATAATTGGGTGGTTAGAGCAGCACCTTTATTGCCACGCTCTTCTTTGTCCACCTGGACAATGATTTCCTGGCCTTCTTTAACGACTTCCGCGATGTTGACACGACCACGGATTTCGTTCGGTGGTACCCTGAAATACTCGCGGGAAATTTCTTTTAGAGGCAGGAAGCCATGCCGGTTTCCGCCGTATTCTACGAAGGCGGCTTCGAGGCTGGGCTCGACCCGGGTGATTTTGGCCTTATAGATGTTGGACTTTTTTTGTTCTCGGACCCGGCTTTCGATGTCCAGATCGTAGAGTTTTTGCCCATCTACAAGCGCTACTCGCAACTCCTCACTATGAGTTGCGTTGATTAACATTCGTTTCATTACGATTCACACTATTTCAGGCGCCTTGGGCGCGGCAGGTGAACCGCCAAATCATTTTCATTGTCAGTGCTGCGGCCAGGGCCGCTCTTACAAATAGACTCCGTTGGTCCCAATGAAGGGGCACAGGATTCTGGTATTTTTACAGTTCTCTACTTTAGACCCGATGTTGTGGGGTCAACAAAAATTTAACATTGATGAAAGTTCTAAACTGATCAAATTAACCGATTTGACGCTGCACTTTCCGCACTTCGACGCGGTTATTGCTTGCCTAGCTACTTAATTGAAGCTAGACCCCAAATATTTATTTCTCAAATTTTTATCACGTTTAAAAAGCGTGATATAAAAACCTAAGGGTAAAAGCGTTTGTTCGTCGACCTCTCTTTGTAGGTACGCTTTATTGACGATAACGCTATTAAAAATGACGGTGTTATTCAAAAGGTGTATAAACCCGTCTGCCGCCTATCATAGCAATAAATAGTAATGTTTCAAATTATGCTTTTTGTGCCCTGTAAACCACTGTAAACAGCCTGAATTCGCCGATGACGACGTCCAGTAAAGTTCAAATACATGAAATTGATGCAGATATTGCAGGTCAGCGACTGGATAATTACCTGATCAAGACACTCAAAGGGCTTCCTAAGTCCCGAATCTATCGGATTATCCGCAAGGGAGAGGTCCGGATTAACAGCAAACGGTGTAAGCCAGAGGTCAAACTGGTGGCAGGTGATCTGGTTCGAATTCCACCGATTCAACACCTGCCGGCCAGGTCTACCGCCGTTGGCCATTTTAATGACGTTGAGAGCCTGATGGTCTACGAAGATGATCACCTGCTTATCATCAACAAACCGGCAGGCATGGCGGTTCATGGGGGTAGTGGGGTCAGTGTAGGTGTCATTGAATCGCTGCGCCATGCCAGGCCTGAAGGCAACCGGCTTGAACTGGTACATCGCCTGGACCGGGGCACTTCCGGGTGCCTGATGGTCTCGAAACGGCGCAGCTATTTGAGATTGTTGCAGGACGCGTTGCGTAAACCCGGACAGATCAGGAAACACTATCTGGCGGTGGTGCACGGCAGGTGGTCAAGGAAGATGGTCCAGATAGATCAGCCTTTGCTGACGAGTTCTATCGCTGGCAAAGAACGCGTCACTCGCGTGAATGGCCAGGGTAAGTACGCGGTGACCGATTTTTCATTACTCGAGGCCAATGATGAAATGTCGATAGTCAGGGCCTCACCCAGAACGGGTCGTACCCACCAGATAAGAGTGCACGCCCGATGGGCAAGACATCCATTGGTCGGTGACACGAGGTACGGGGACCAGACCCTGGACCAAACCTCAGGGATAGAAGGGCGACTTATGTTGCATGCAGCGGAACTACAGATTCCGGCACTTGGAGATAGACCCGCCATCCATGCAAAGGCGCCAATGGATGAGGATTTCCTGCTTAAAGTTAATACTAGTTTTTCAACTAAATCGTATTATATTCAATGATTTAAAATCATTTTATAAAGTCAAATATGCTATAGGAAAACGACTGGAGAGCTTCAGATAACAGCATGAGTGGCAGCCCATAGAGCGTATTTATATCCCGCCCCCGGGCGTCGCAAAGCAAACTGACACCAGCTTGCTCGACCTTGATAGAGCCGGCGCAATCGAGGGGCTGGTCTAGTTGGATATAGGTGTCGATTTCATGACTCGACAATGTCCTAAAGCGGCATTCATAGTCTTCCACAGCGCTAAATGTTCGGCCGTTACTGGCAATGAGTGCCAGAGAGGTACTGAAGGTGACCCAGCAACCACTAAAAGCGGTGAGCTGACGCGCAGCCTGCTCAGCGGTTCCTGGCTTGCCGTATAGTGTGTGCTCAAGATGGCACACCTGGTCGGAACCGATACATATCCAGTGTGCTTCATTTTGCAGTTGATTGGCGATCGACTGGGCTTTTGAGACACCTAATCGCGATGCCAGCGAGCTGGGATTCTCGCCCGGGTTCGGGCTTTCATCGGTGTCAGGTCGCATCTGGGTAAATGTGACACCCAGGCTCGCAAGAAGTTTTTTTCGGTAGGGGGAAGTAGATCCCAGAATCAGGCGTGGAATGGTCATATCCTGCTCGGTTTCCGTCATTTCTTTTCACATGGCATGGGCAACTCCCTTATTTTAGAAAGCTGGCCTGAAGACGGAGGACCGCTGACGCTTCTTCCACCAGATCATCCATAATGACTTGCACGGTCCTGACCTCGTCAAAATAGCCAATGCTTTGTCCTGCCCCTGAGTGAATCAATGGTTCAATATCATGTTCTTCAATGGCGCCCAGTAAATCGCCGACCAGTACATCCTGATACGGCATCTTCAATGGTTTGGGGGCATCTTCTGACTCCCATTCCTGACTCCAACCCGATCTAACCTGCCTGAATGTTTTACCAGACTCCGATCGGGTAATAACAGTATCCCCACTTCCTGCAGCTTTAAGTTTTTCTGTATTAACAGGATGCATATGCCCCTGATGTTCTTCTGATAGCAGCCACGCGGTCCCCATCCAAACTCCCGCTGCGCCCATGGCGAGGCCCGCTGCCACGTGTCTACCGGTTGCCACGCCACCTGCGACTAATACCGGAACATCTCCTGCGGCGTCAACAATCTGCGGCACCAGAGAATAGGTGCCGATGGGGCCCGTGTGGGCACCGGCGTCATAACCCTGTGCGACCAGCATATCAACACCTGCTGCCACGGCTCGTTGAACGTGGTGCGGACTACCGATCAATGCGAGTGTTGTTTTTCCGAGTGCTTTCGCCCGCCTTAGCACCTCTGGCGGCGCGCCAATACCGCAAGCAAACATATTGACCGAAGATTCCAGCACCGCTTGAATCTGCGCCTCCTCAATCTCTGAAGAGCGAATAAAGCGAGTACGCATGCCTGGACCTGAGGCCGGAGGAACCTGATATTTTTCGATCAGACTAGAGACGAAGTTTTTATGTTCCTCTGATATTTCGGCTTCAATTGCCTCTCTGGAATTGTGTTCTGGCATTCCCGGCGGCAACACAAGGTCAACACCAAAAGGTTTGTCACCGACCAGGGATCGGATCGAAGCCAACTCTTCCCTGATCTCGTCTGGGAAACGCCTGGTAGCGCCATAGACACCATAGCCACCGGCATTGGTAATCGCCGCGACCGTTGCAACGTCGTGGGCAAATCCAAAGATTGGATAATCGATGCCCAGCTGCTGACACAGGGGCGTCCATACTTTTTGCATGCGCTGAACTCCAGAGGGTTAAGCTGCCAATACTAACAGCGATTCTGGTTCTTTAGCTTCATAATCGACCAAAAAAGGCCGCCCTGAGGTGGCCTTTTTAGTCTTAAGTACTGAACACCCAAGCGTTTCCTACATGCTGTCTCTAACCTTGAATGCGTAGGTTTCTGGTGCGCCCCAACACTGGAATCCAAGCTGTTTGCTCGAATAGTCGGGAACAAAATGCCGAGGGGTTTGTAACGCTAGCCGGCTAATTGTTCTAAAACTATTGCAAAATGATTCAACAGAAAGCTGACGTCTTCTTCATCAATAATCAGGGGCGGCTTAATCTTAATCACGTTGTTACCGTAGCCATTAGTATTTAGCAAAATGCCCCGGGCCTTCATGGCCTCGACAATATCACCGGCCAGTTTTTCACTTGGGCTTGAAGGATCACCATCCTTTGCTATCTCCACACCAATGTAGAGACCCAAGCCGCGGATATCGGCAATCGAATTGAAACGCGATTGGAGCTCCTCCAGGCCGGAGACGATTTTGGCCGCCATAGCGATGACGTTAGCCTGTATATTCTCCGACTCCAATATATCCAGCACTGCAATACCTGTTGCACAGCTAACGGGGTTGCCACCAAAGGTATTAAAGTAGGGAACACCCCCATCAAACGCTGCGGCGATTTCTGGCGTCGTTACCAGCGCTGCCATAGGATGACCATTGCCAATCGGTTTTCCCATTGTGACAATATCGGGTACTACCCCTTGCTCCTCGAAGCACCAAATATGTTTACCGGTACGACCAAAACCGACCTGTACTTCGTCGGCGATAGTGACACCACCGGCGGAATGAATATGCTCATAAGCCGCTTTCAGGTAACCCTCGGGAAGCACAATTTGACCACCCGTCCCTATCAGCGATTCGGCGACAAAGGCAGCAACGCCTTTGCCCTTTAATTTTAAGCCCGAAATTATTTTTCCCACGTCGGCGGCGTACTTGGTTCCAGCATCCGGGTCATCAGCGCGATAGGGGCCATCAAACATGTTTGGAGCCAGGGTCTTGTGAACATGGGGGGGCAGACCCGGTCTGCCTGGGCGATCGATCCGGTGCGGGCTAATGTCAGTGCAGACGCTGGAGTTGCCGTGATAAGCCGTGTCGATGACAACAACGTCATTCTCTCCCGTAATGGTTCTGGCCAATCGTAAAGCCAAGTCATTCGCCTCACTTCCCGAGTTTACAAAATAACAAACACTCAACGGTTCTGGCAAAGTGGCCGTCAACCGTTTCGCATACTCTGTCATTTTTTGGTACAGATAACGGGAGTTGGTATTGAGTGTCGCAAGCTGCTGCTGTGCGGCTTTCACGATAGTGGGATGACAATGCCCCCACTGACAAACGTTATTGACGCAGTCCAGGTAGGTACTGCCATCATAGTCGTAGAGATATTGCAGCGCACCTCCGCTCACTGAAAGTGGCTCATCATAATGAGTGTATAGGGCCCTGGAGAATAGTTTCTGGCGATCATCTACCATCGCCTTGACATTATCTTGAAACATTTCTTTGTGAGACCTAAATCCACACTTTTGTAGAAATCGCTCTTGCGCAGCAATCGGGTTAAGTTTGATCAGCTGACGAATCGCCTTCCATGCACCGTTTTCTTTTAGTGAAACATGGGCGTTGTCTGGTTTGGTATGGCGAGTGAAAGCAGCCATACAAACATAAATAGACAAGCGGGTAGCCATCAAATAATACAGCAGGCCAATCTCTTGTTCTGTTAAGGGCCAGGCCTGGTGGTATCCACGAATGAGTTCACTGGCATCTTCCAGCGGGTCGTCGGCGTCAATCAGTGCATCCGCCGCTGCGGTAGCAATATTGCAAACCGTATGGGTAAAAACGGTATCCCCAAAATCTATAATGCCAGAAATATTTAGGTCGCCATCAGCGCCTTTTTCTACCAGTGCACTTCGACCGTGCATATCTCCGTGTATCACGCTCATTCGCTGTTCAAGCAAGCAACGATAAACCTTACTGTCATACTGGGAGAAAAAGTATTCCACCAGGCGTCGTTTAGCTGGGTCCTCGATGTACTGTGTCTGTGACATCACGCTGTGAGTGTTTTTCATGTCCCAGGGTAAGTTGGCGCGGTTGGCCGCTACATGGGAAAATCCGGACAGGGCCGCATCGGTTTCGCCCAGAAGCTTCCCAAGCTCAAATAACAGTTGTGGATCGTCACCCTTTGCATCTTTAAGTAACTCGCCAGGAACGTAATTCAGCAACCTGGCGAAATGTTGGTTGCCCATGTCATCGACAACGGTACTCAGGGCTTCGCCACTCAAGTTCCGGTGGCTGTCCGGAAATTGCAGAGAGGGTAACCGCCCTGACAATCGCGAGATAACCCGCGCCTGCATGTCGATCACTCCTGCACTTTCCAAACCATCGTGAATCTTGAACAAATAGTCGATGTTGTCATCGCCCACAACATGAAAATTCTGGTCGACGTAACTACCCAGTTCCTCCAGCTCGATAGTATTGACACCGTAGTGTTGCTGCACTAATGCGACCACCTGCTGATCAGAAAAATTGGGAGGTCGACTGTCGGTGACTAACATGTAAATTTCCTATTGGCTGTCTGAAATCACTTCGCCATTTCTCAGGAAAAGTGAAGCCAGGTCGCGTAATTATTGACATCTTTGGCGCCCCTGGATGCGGGATTTGTGGCGCATATACGCATTCGTCTCCTGATTTTCCAGCAGGGGTATGTAAGTCGACAGTACCGTCCAGAAGACTTTATGGCAACTCACAGCCAAAGCTTATCGCTTTATAATAGCCTCAGTAGTCTAACAAAAAATGCCATTGCTCTGGCAGACCCGAGGCGTGCTCGCATCATCACAGAGATAGCTATTGGTCCAGTAATGGCAGCCGGGTCGATAAACCGCTTTAACCTTCAGACAGAGAGTAGCTACATCATGCAGGACCATAGGCGCATGCTGTTAACAGGTATTGTCTTGTTCATGTGCTCAGTATCCTTGAGTTGGTTGCTCAAAGGAATAACCATAAAGTGGGACAAATATACTGGAAGTTGAGTTCTCAAAGCTTAAAAACTGATGTGGAAATTCAACGCGTGTTGGCCGTAAATGACAGAGTTTAGGCCGGGGGCCCCAATGTCCCGAATGTCCCGTTTTGATACGATAAGTTCATGACATTCTATAGCTGTTGATAGACCAGCAATAGATATCTAAGGAGAAGCATGAAACCCGTAGGCATTATCGCTAACCCGGCGTCTGGCAAGGACATACGCCGCATGATAGCCAGTGGCGCTACTGTCACGAACCAGGAGAAGCAAAACATCATTGTTCGTATTTTGCGAGCGATGGAAGCCCTGGGAGCCAGGCGGGTGGAAATTATGCCGGACAATACCCGAATGGGCTTACGCGTGATACGCGAACTGCAGAACGAGTTGAAGAATATAGATCTTGCGTTGCTGAATCTGCCCTATGTACAAGGCACTCAGAGCGATTCTATTCGTTCTGCGCAGTTAATGGCAGAACAGGATTTTGCCTGTATTATCGTGCTGGGCGGTGACGGCACTTGCCGTGTGGTCTCGAAGACCTGCGGTGAAGTGCCGCTGATTCCTGTTTCCACAGGTACCAACAACGTGTTTCCACAAATGATTGAAGGCACGTTAGTGGGTATGGCGGCAGCGGCAATTGCCAACGAAACGGTGACCCAGTCGCAAGGCTGTGATCGTGCGCCGAGATTAGACTTGCGCAATCAGGCCGGTGTCGTTGTGGACCACGCCCTGGTTGATCTGGTTGTTGTCGACGCTAGTGGTATTGCCTCACGCGCAGTGTGGGAGCCCGAGACTATTAAAGAGGTGTATCTCACCCAGGCGCGCCCCGCGAGTATAGGTTTGTCTTCCATAGGTGGTCAGATTCACCCGTTGGAACCGATGAGCGGTCAAGGCCTGCGAATTGTATTGGATGTCGAGTCGCGTAACGGTTTTGAAATCACTTGCCCTATAGCGCCTGGTTTGATGAAAACCGTCACTGTCGAAACATATCAGACCTTCGATACTCATACGCCGCAGGTAATAAATTTTACGCCCTGTGCCGTGGCGCTTGACGGTGAGCGAGAAGTCATGATTCCGACGAATGCTAACTACACGGTAAACTTTAACAAGCACGGCCCTTTGGTAGTAAATATTGAACGAACTCTAGGGCTGGCAACTAAATCGAATTTTTTGATGGGCAAAGCCGAACCTGCCAGGCAGCGTTCACGCTAGTGCCAAAACACAAATGAACAACAGTGTCTCTGAATAGGAGTACTCGATGAGCCTGAATAAGAAACAAATGATCAAGCTTTTCACCAATCTGGTGCGCACCAGTCATTACGACAAAATGATGTATCGCCGCATGATGCAGGGGAAGTTGATTGGCTTTTATCACCCGGCTGAAGGAGCTGTAGCACCTGGTGTGGGTGCCTGCACTTTTCTCAAGAAGGATGATAATTTAAATCCCCATCATCGTGGGCACGGCATTATCCACATGGTGAGCAAGGGCATAGATGTGAGTACTTTCCTGGCAGAGCACACGGGTAAGGAGACCGGCTGTTGCAAAGGGCGTTCTGCCTTTCACTTCCATTATCCAGACGATAAGGTATATCAGCAGTCGGGGTTTATTGGACATAACTTCGCTCCGACAGTGGGTTGGGGTTACGCCGCTAAAAGGCGAGGGAAAAGCCAGGTCGTCATGAACTGTTCTGGTGATGGCTCTTACGGCGAGGGTCGTGCACACGAGTCCATGCTCATGTGCCAGAACTGGCAGCTACCCGTGATCTTTTTCTGCGAAAACAACGGTATGGCAATTTTCTCCTCCTCGGAAGAAATGCACCCCACCGAGGACATCTCTTCCCTGGCGCAAGGTTATGGTATGCCCGCCGTTATTGTAGATGGACAAGACGTTTTTGCAGTTGCTGAGGTTGCGATGGCCGCCATCGATCGGGCTCGTAAAGGCAAGGGCCCTTCTTTTGTTGAATGTAAAACCATGCGCTTCAACGAGCACGACATAGGCACTCCGGATCTGAAAGGCTGGGAAGACCGCTCAGAAGAGGAGCATGCCGACATGCGCAAACGCGAACCTGTTAGGCTCGCCACCGAGCGCGTTTTGGCCGATGCCATTCTCACGCAAACGAAGATCGATGGCATTCACGAGGCCTCCCTGAAAGAAATTGAAGGAGTCGAGGAGTTTGCCGATAACAGTGAAATTTGTCTTCCCTCTGAGGAAGAGTTACTTGCCGATGTATTCGTCGATTAAAGAGAGTTGGAGATTTCAGCATGAGGACAATTACTTTAATTGATGCTATCAGAGAGGCCTATCAGGAAGAGATGCGCCGCGACGAAGACGTGTTCATGGTGGGGCAGGATATTCGCGGCGCGATTTTTCCGCACACCAAGGGGCTGGTAGAAGAATTCGGCAGCGATCGTATCGTCGACACGCCGATTGCAGAATCCGGTATGTATGGCGTCGCGCTGGGTGCAGCGCAGGAAGGCATGCGACCCATTGTGGATTTTATGTTTGGTGGATTTTCCTATGTGACTTTTTCGGAGTGCACAGTGACGACTGGGCAGTACCATTTTTTACATGGCTCGCCGCGATCTTTACCGATTGTCATGACAGCCGGTGTGGGTACCGGGCAACGCCTGGCGAATGATCATGCCATGAGCATTCACGGTACCTTTGCCCACCATCCCGGTATTAAAGTAGCGATGCCATCAACACCTTACGATGCCAAGGGGATGTTTAAAGCCGCGATACGTGACAACAACCCGGTTATGATTCCCTGGCATATGGGTATCATGATGCTCAAAGGTGATGTGCCGGAACTGGGTGAGGATTATGTGGTTCCCCTGGGCGTTGCCGATATTAAGCGCGAGGGTTCTGACGTCACCGTGATGGCGAATAGCTTGCAATTACAGCACGCATTGAAGGTTGCGGACAAATTGCAGGAGGAGGGCATTAGCTGTGAAATTATTGATCCGCGTTCTTTCGTGCCTTTTGATCTGGATACAGTGTTGAAATCCCTTGAGAAAACTAACAGGTTGGTTGTAGTCGATGAAGACTGGGAGTCAGGTTCATTTGCCAATACCGTATCAGCCAATGTGATGGAGGCCGGCTTTGATTTGCTGGATGCGCCGGTTACTCGCGTAACTCTGCCAAATATGCCGGTGCCCGGCGGCTACATGGAAGATTACATAGTGCCTACCCCAGAAAAGATCGAAGCAGCTATACGCAAAGTCCTGGCTTAATTCGAGGAGATTAAAAATGGCAAAGCCCTATGTGATGCCCAAACTCGCCATGGCCATGAATGAAGGTACTGTTAACGAGTGGTTTGTCAATCACGGTGACAAGGTTGAGGCCGGACAACCTCTGGCCTCTGTGGAAACCGAAAAGGTGGCCTACGATGTTGAATCGCCTGAAAGTGGTTATTTTTGTATTGTGCTACCAGAGGGTGAAACCGTAGCTTGTGAAGAGCTTATCGGTTACTTTTGCGATACGCCTGAGGAGGTCGCTGAACTAATTACAGCTGCTTCGGGTACCTCTCCAACAGATAGTAGCGTCTCGGTAGGGTGGGAACTAACTGGAGTGGTTACACCCGCGGCTGAAACTACTAAGGTCATTGTGCCAGCCCCGGCTCACGCAGAAGGGTCCCGTATCATCGCCTCGCCACTGGCCAGGAAAATGGCAAAAGATGCTAATCTGGATTTGCGTGTTGTGACCGGCACTGGCACCGGTGGTCGTATCGTTAAGCGCGATGTGTCGGGTGCACTGGAGCGTGGCCTTCAACATGCGCCTGCCCAAATGAGTGCCATGGGGCAAGTCGGTGCTAGCCGTGAGCTGGCACGCATACCAATGACCGGGATGCGCAAGACTATTGCCAAGCGCATGATGCAAAGCCTGCAAACTACAGCCCAGCTATCGTCGGGTTGGGAGTCTGATATTACCGACATGCTGGCGGCACGCAGCAAGTTTGTTGCTAAAGCCGAACAGTTGGGTACTAGGGTTTCCGTCAATGCATTTATTATCAAAGCCATCGCTTACGGCATCAAACAGGTACCCATCGCCAACTCCTGCCAGCATGGCAATGATGTGGTTATTTACGACAATATCAACATGGGTATTGCTATCTCTGTGCCAGGTGCGACCGAGTATGACAGCGGTTTGATGGTTGCCGTTTTGCACAACGTTGAACGTATGGGGGTGGTGGAAATTGACCGCGAAATGAAGTCGTTAATTAACCGCGTGCGAAATGGTGAAGCAACAGTAGATGATATGTCCGGCTCCACAATCACCTTGTCCAGCACGGCGGGCATAGCGCCGCCGGGGATGACCACAACGCCAGTGCTAAACTTGCCTAATGCAGCCCTGGTGGGGCCCTCTACGCCGGTGGATAAGCCTGTGGTACATAATGGTGAAATCATGATTCGTACGATGATGCCTGTAAGCTTTACCTTCGACCATCGTCTTCTGCACGGCGAACCTGCAGCGCGGTTTATGAACGCGATGCACGAAGCCCTGGAAAACCCGGAATTGATGTTGGCCTAAGGAACAGTATCCATGTCTGAGTTAGATCTGATTATTATCGGTGCAGGCCCCGGCGGTTATTGTGCGGCAATTCGAGCGGCGCAACTTGGCTTGAAAGTGGTGGTCGTTGAAAAAGATAAGCCCGGTGGTGTATGCCTGAACTGGGGCTGTATCCCCTCCAAGAACCTCATTCACCAGGCCGAGGTGTACCACTGCATGCACGAGATGGAAGCGGTGGGCGTATCTGTCGACCGTTCCGGATTGGACTATAAGCAGGTTCAGGCTAATTCACGTGACGCGGTGAAAACGCTTACCGGCGGCGTGGCTGGTTTGCTGAAAAAGAACAAAGTGGCCTATCACCTGGGCATTGCGAAGGTCACAGGTCAAGGTCAGGTAACCGTTACCGGCGTCGATGGCGAGCAGAAACTAAACGCTAAAAATATACTGGTCGCCACGGGCTCAAGACCGATGAATATTCCCGGCTTCGAGTTCGACGAGGAAGTGGTGCTATCTTCTACCGGCATTCTGGCCATGACCAAACTGCCAAAATCCATTGTGATTTTGGGCGCTGGCGCTATTGGCTGTGAGTTTGCCTATGTGATGAATAGTTTTGGAGTGGATGTGACGCTTGTTGAACTTGCCGAACATATTCTGCCCACCGAAGATTTTGAAACCACCGCTATTCTGCACAAGAGCCTTGAGCGTGATGGCATTAGCATCTTAACGAAAACACGGGCTACTGGTCTGAGCAAGACCGCCAAATCGGTAGCAGTGACAGTCGTGGGAGGCGATAGTAAACAGCAGACTCTCAATGCCGATAAGGCCCTGGTCGTATTCGGTCGTGTACCCAATACCGAAGGTCTGGGCCTGACGGAAATGGGGGTAAAACTGGATGACCGTGGCTATGTCGGCACAGGTGATTATTGCCAAACCGGTGCGGCGGGAATTTATGCTATCGGTGACATTACCCGCTCACCCGCTTTAGCGCATGTTGCGTCAAAGGAAGGTGAAATGGCCGTTGAGTATATTGCCGGGCATACCCCGTCCATTAAAATAGTGAATCCGGACAATGTGCCCTCGGCTATTTACTGCGAGCCGCAAGTCGCCGGATTTGGTTTGCGCGAAGACACGGTCAAGGCCGATGGTATCAAGGTAAAGAAATCTGTTTTCAATTATGCCGGCGCGGGCAAGACGATAGCGGTGGGAAAACCCACTGGTATTGTCAAAGTGTTGTGTGATGTAAAAACCGATGAATTGCTGGGCGCGCACATAGTGGGTCACAACGCTACGGAACTATTGCATGAGTTGTTGCTGGCGAAACATTGCGAGCTATTACCCGAAGATGTCGAAAGTATGATCCATGCGCACCCGACTATTTCAGAAGCGATTATGGAGGCCATGCGCGGTATCAACGGTAAGGCGATTCATGGATAAACGCATCGACTGCAAATTCATTCAAATTCGTAGATCGCAAGTGCTTTTAGAAGAGAGCCTATTCGCCCAGAGGGCTATGATCGGGCAACAAGGAATCGCCCTCCGCAATCTCGCAGATCAGGCCCAAGTCGGCTTGGGTATCGAATAAATGAAAGCGGTTGTGCTGCAATTCGCCTGAACCCAGGACGGGAATGGCGTTGGTTTGCATTCGTTTTATACAGTCGTCGTATTGGACGGCTTCAAACATGACATGGTGGATCCCTGGGCCTTTCTCTCGCAGAAACTTTGCATAAACACTGTCCTCGTCTCTAGGTTCGATCAATTCGAGTTCGACATTCCCCAGTTGAACCCAGGCGATATTAGCCTTGGCTACAATGGGTTTGTTACTACTGCGAAAGTTCGCGCCCTTACCGTGCTCCGTATCTACCTCATTAAAATGCCAGTCACTCAAACCCAGTAACTCCTGATAGCGGCGGGCCGTAGTGGCGGCGCATTGAACAACAATTCCTATCTGGACGACGTTGGTAAACAGTGCTTGATCCATTGCCAGGCCCTCTCAGTCTTCGTCTGTGTTTAGCGCAATCAGCTCCACTGGAAATCCGGAGGGATCTGCTGTGTCGATTTTGCACATACGCGCACCATGATCCTCTATGGCCGTTGTGACTTGCCATCCAAGAGAGCCAAGGTGAGACAGAGCATTGTCCATATCCGGTACAAAGAAACCCACTTCACTCAAATGGCCGATTGCCTGAGTTTGCTCGGACCCCGTCTCATAGCCTACAGTTTGTGTCGTTTTTGGCTGCATCAGCTCGAGATAAAATTCATCATTGATCCACAGCACGCTCAGGTCTTTTTCTCCGTCAAACAATTCTCCACCGGGACGCAAAAAACCGGAAAGACCAAAGGACTCGGCCAATAACTTTTCGGTCTCATCGATATCTTCAACCCGAATGCAGACGTGGTTCAGCAGCATGCGCTGTTCGCGCTGACATTTTCCAGCCAGTGCCCGGTATTTTTCCATAAATTTATCAAGTTGCTGTGTTGCGTCGTTTTTTCCTGTGTTCATTGTCCTTTCCTGGGCTTGTATTGAAATGCCTTAACCTGTCGAGTGAGTCGGGCCTGACTCCGGGCAGTTTTCATGCGGATAGAGAAAGATCTTTCCAGCTTTTTTGGAAAGCGCAGCCTCGAAGGCTTGACTCGCTTCAGACATATTGTATTCGTGAGTTATCAGCTGATCAGCCCATGCCTGTACCTCGGGATTTTGCAACATGTGCAGCAAACCTTCTCTGTGCTTCACATGTACGTCGTGGTTACCGCTGAGGTGCACACCTCGATTGTGGATTACGTCCAGCAAACGAATAGGCAGTGGCTCCGAATTTTCCACCAGAAATCCATACAGCCAAACGTTGCCAAAGCGCCGTACGGCGGCTAGTGCTTTGTGCTGATAGTAAGCGTATCCAGATGCTTCAAAGACGTGGTCAGCTCCTTTTAAATTACCGGTTAGGGCGTGGATCTGTTCCAGCCAATCTGGATCGTCAGGGTTGACGATATGATCAGCCCCCATATGTCGGGCCTGTTCCATCCGGTAATCGTTGCGGCCCAAAACAATCACATTGGCGCCCCGGTATTTGGCATTAATAATGGTCCCGAAACCGATAAAGCCGACACCCGCAACCAGCACCCACTCATCTTTTTTGACGTCGCATTCTGCCACACCAGTATAGGTGCAGCCGATGGCGCAATTGGCCAGGGCCGCGTAGCGAAATGGCAGGCTTGCGGGAATCTTTTGGACCATACGCTCCTGCAATATTCGGTATTGCACAAAACCAAAGCCACCGGATTCCGAGCCGCACTTGCTCTCAATGGCTCTCAGCCCTCCAGGTACATATTGTGCCTCTATGCCTCCTAGCGCTTCCAGGATGGCGTTGGGTTCCTGAGTTTCTGTCAACAGTTCGTAGGGAATACTCAGGCAGTGAGTGGGGCTCAGCTGGCGTTGGCAGACGAAGCACTCACCGCAGGGATCACCCTGGTACATGACTACGCGATCTCCCACTTTAAGTTTAGAATCGCTGGTCACTTCGCAGATGGTGCCGACGCCTTCATGGCCTTGATGGTCGCAATCGGAATGCCACTCCATCAGGTGCTCTTTATAGACCTGATGTTCGATACAGATCGGCGCGATTTCGACTTTGACCATGACATAGCCGGGAACGATTTTTGGATAGGGCATCTCTTTTAGTGCCACCTGCTTGGGATGAGGTATGGTCAATACAGTATTGGTCCTGGACATGATTGTTCTCCTTTGATCTTGATTAAAAAGGGGCGCAGGCTCAGAAGGCTGTATACCCGTTAGGCTAAAACTATCCCGGCGTTTCTAGCGATATTTATGCCGCTGTGCGTTCCACATTAAACCCGCAGAAATCACCATAGACACTGCTACCCAACCCAACAGTTGATCAGCGGACTCCCCAGAGTAAAGTAACCCTGCCATGGCTGGACCGAGCATGGCACCCGTACCGATAGCAGGTACCGATAAAATGACGTAGCGCCCATCTATATCCAGTTCAGCCACTTCGGCAATGGCAAAGGGCATGCATACGCCGAACGCCAAAGCAAACAGACAACAACCGATGGAGTAGCTGATCATGGTGCTCGAATCTGCTAAAAATATCAGGCCGGTGGCCATTACCCCCAAGCTAAGTAAAAATGGGCGGATGTTGCCGAAGGATTTACCGATCGCTGCGGCACCTAACGAACCCGCTGTCGCGAAGACCAATGCTGCAGCTAGCAGTATGCCGATACTACCCGGATCAAAGGCGGCACTGTTGCCAAGTCGCTCCAAAAAGGCCCATACCGCAGATATCCCGGAGAACACAATGAGTGTGCCAATAAGTGCACTCCAGATCGCCATGTGGTTGATGTTCTGCGATGCTTGGTCCACATGCAGATGTTCGCGGCCTTCCTGCTCCCGATTTTTATTGCCTCGCGCCGGCAACAAAAACAGCAGGGGACTAAGAAGTGCAATTGAGATGAGCATCACTACTATCATTCCGTTGAAACCATAACTGGCAATTGTGCTAATCGGTAAGATCAGTAATAAGATGGCGCCGAGTATTGCTTCTGCGGCGATCTTCAATCCATACCAGCGGGCTGGATTGCTCGTGTCTGAGAGAATCGTTGTGCCGATTCCATACATCGCCGCGAAGGCGCCACCAGACACGGCTGTGGAGACGAGAAGTATCTGGTAACTGTCGGTCAGAGTGCTGGCATATAAGCCTAGAGCGGCTATCGGTGTGGCAACCAAAGTGACCCAACGCCAGTTCCATTTCCGTATCCAGTAAAAAGCCCACAGTGTGACGAGGTTAAATCCCAGGAAAAATGCTGCGCTGATAAACCCAACCTGGGAGTTGTCCAGACCCTTGCTATCCTGCGCTATGCCTACATACATGGGCAGCAAGTTGTAAAACAACATACCAATGGCGGAAATAATGATCGCCGAAAGTACAATCGCGCCCGCATCCATAAGATTGTTGTTATTGTCGTTTGCCATTGAGTATTTCCTGCGATGTCAGTAGGTGAGTCGTATGTTCGGCACTCCTGACGATGTAAGCGCAAAAAAAAGCCGCCTGTAAAAAAGAGGCGGCAATTCTTAACTCATTTACATGAACTATTTATAAGTTGTAGTTCAGTGTGACCCCGTAGGTTCGGGCGTTACCTTGCAATGCTACAATCTGGCCGATGATGTCGGCGGTAAAGCGCTCCTGCTCGTATTCCTCATCGGTGACATTGCGTGCCCAGGCTGCCAGTTCCCAGTCCCCATTATTTGAAAGTAGCGCAGCACGCAGGTTGAGCACGGTATAACTATCGGTGACTAGCCACGGGTTATTGGTGGATTCACGGAACGTTTCGTCGCTGTACTTACCATCTGCCTGCAAGGCGATACTGAGACCGTCGTTGATTGCGAATTCGTAGCGGATAGTGCCCGTGAGCTGCAATTCGGGAGAATTCGGCAAATCGTTCCCGTCGTAGTCCGCGAATGCGCTGTCTACTTCTGTGTCGAGGTATGCTGCGCCCACCCGGATATCCAGACCATCGACCGGGCTGGTCAGTAACTCGATCTCCGCGCCAAAGATGCCGGCCTCTTCCAGGTTGTCCAGTCTGAAACCCAGGTCAGAGGGGACAAAGGTTTGTATGTCCTCATAATCGTAGTAGAAAATGGCCCCGTTAAGTTGCGCCAGACCACCGCCTAAAGTGGCCTTGGCACCGAGTTCAAAGGCGGTGACCTGCTCTGATTCAAAGGGCTCAAGCTCATTGTTGTCAAACGTGAAGTCACCGAAGTAGCCTCCAGATTTGAAACCGGTGGTCACCGAGCCGTAAGTCAGCCAGTCGTCATTGGGGCGAAACTCTAATGCAACCCGATAGGTTGTGTTGGTTTCATCGGTGCTATCGTTTGTCTCGGTAAACGGAATGGTGATTCCCGCCGGCAAGCCCAGTTCGACACCAACAAAGCCATCGAATGCAATAGGGTCAACAATAGTTCCATCGGTGCCACCGGCGAAATCGGTTTCTTCACTGGAAAAGCGAATTCCCGTGGTGAGCTTCCAGCGCTCTCCCAGTAGCCAGTCAACACTGGCGAAAACCGCATAGGCATCTGTTTCCTGATCGTTGTTCCATATTACCGGTGTGACGCCCGCCAATAGGCCTAGGATATCCGCTGAATTAGCGATATTGTCGGACTTGAAAGTGTCGTTCCAGTAAAAGACTCCGGTCATCCAACTGATAGAGTCACTTTCGCCAGATAATCGAATTTCCTGTGAGAATTGCTCCATTTCCTCTTCGTGAAGCACCGCGAAAGCTTCCAGATTTGTCGACCAAATATTTTCTCCAAAGTCCCGGTCCTGCTTTATCCAGCCGGTAATGGAGGTGAGGGTTACATTTCCGAATTCACGGCTGAAGCTGAAATTCAGCGACGCTACGTCAGATTCGATTCGCATTTCGTCTGCCCGGGACTCCTGGAAATCGTGAGTGAATGGGTCGCCATCGCGGTCGCTGACATCCATGCCCAGGGTGTTTACGCAGTCCGCAAGCCTACCCTGGCAAGGGGTAACAAACACGTCATCAGGACTGTCCCAGTAACCGCCGACCGCGGTAAACGGGCTGTTGACAATATCTTGGTCCATGAAGCTAGCAGTAAAATTCCAGCTCAGTCGATCGTAGTCGCCTGCTAATTGGGCACGTAGGGCAGTCGTATCGGAACCCCCAAAATTTTTCTTTGAGCCGCTGGCGGTATGGTATTCGTGAAAGCTCTCGTCCTGAGAGTCATACAATACACTGATCCGCCCAGCGATGTTGTCACTGAGGCCGCTACCAACAGCACCTTCAAATTTTATCTTCTCGTAGTCGCCGACGGTCAGAGATGCGAAACCGTCCTTCTCCTGGGACGGTTTGGCGCTGATAATATTGAGCGCTCCACCTGTTGCGTTACGGCCGTAGAGCGTTCCCTGTGGCCCCTTAAGGACTTCGATGCGCCCGACATCCAACATGGAAAGGTTGATCATGGCGGGGGAGGCCAGGAACACTTCATCGAGATAAATACCAACTGATGGATTGTTATTGGCGTTGAAATTGTTCATACCGATACCGCGTACGGTAATGGCAGGGTTGGCGTCGGACATACCCGCGCCTTTGATATCGATATTTGTCGCCAGCATGGCCACGTCACGGGTATCTTCAATACCCATTGCCCGGGCCACGTCACCGTTAACGGCGGTAACGCTCAACGCAACATCCGTAATGGCTTGTTCCCGTTTTTGGGCGGTGACGATAACTTCTTCGAGAATGGTCGCGGCATTGGCAACGTGTGATCCTGCAGTGATTATCAAGGTTATGACAGTGACCAGCTTTGCTGTTTTCACGATGGGCTCCTTGTGACTTTATTGTTGTGATGGCGCTAAAAAAACACTGTGCCAGATTATAGATAAGCTACTCTAGAAAGAATATTCACTTTTGGTAATGATATTTCTGACCCTATGGTTTACATTTGTGTACCGTTCGTCGAATCGTGTAATTTGCGATAGTGGTTTGGAGATATCTCACTATGCGCCTTGAAGGCGCGACTGAAAGGAGGGGCCTGAGAATAATCCAGCAAGTAGGCTATTTCCTGGACGCTCAGGTGAGTGTCCGCAAGGTAGTGCTTAGCCAGTTCCATGCGCGTCTCCAGCACCAGGTTTTTAAAGTTGGAACCAGCCCGGTACAGGCGTTTTCGCAACTGGCTTGGGGATAATCGTAATTGTTCAGCAGCCTCTCCAAGACGATACATTTTGCGTCCGGGTCGACCGAGTAACAGTCTGCGCACTTGTTTCACCGTGTCCGCAGAGTTGTCACCCCACCCAAGCACGCGCTCACACATCGCGGTATAGACATCCTCCATACCTTCAACAGCATGATCGACTGGGCAGGCCAGCCACGATCTAGGGAAATGCAGTTCACTGTGTTCTGCTTCGAAGTTTAAGCTGGCGCCGAGAAAGGTGGATTGGTAAGTGGAAATGTAGTCCGGAGCTGGATATTGCAAATAAATGTGAACCTTTGCGGGGTTAAAAGCGGCACCGAGCAGAATCTGCAGACTGCGCCAATTACCGGTAAAACTGTCCTCGACGATATTTTGTATATCCCGGAGGTGGCTGAACAGGGGAATGGCAGTGATCACCGCGTCGCCATCGGCGAACTCAAGCTGGTCATTATAGCGATCCGAAGTCAGGCTATGGTATTTGTATAACACCGTCAGGGCCCGACCGACCGAGCCGCTGTTTACGGCGGCATAGCCGGTTAAACCCAGGTCGATCAGCTCTGCCCTGGCAAACATACGCAGGGTAATATCTGGAACTTCAGTGCGTATCACTCGGCTCACCTGGTCCAGTTGGGCCTGCTGAATATTTTCGGCGCGCTCTATGTCGCCTTGGCTTATTCCGGTTTCACGCAGGGCGCTTCGGAACAGAGACGCACCTTCCTCACCCAGGCAGCGCTCCAGTCGGCGCAACCAGTTGGCGGCGATTCGACTTTCTTGCGCGCCGTGCGACGCTAGCGATAGGGTGTCATTAGCTGGAGTCACAATAGGATACTACCTCTGCTTGTTTATCTCAGGAAGGTGCGGCACTTGAACCCGTTACCAGCTCCAATAAGGCCTCAGTGGGGCCGCAATCCCATCCACCATCGACTTTCAATACCTGTCCTGTCATGTATCGACTGGCGTCTGAAGCTAAAAATAAATAGACACCACTCATGTCCTCGACCTCGGCCACACGCCCCAGGGCTGTAAATACCTTACAGATTCTTTGGCCTTCTTCACCGCTGCCAAGTGCGGTGGCTGTGTAACCAGGGCATACACAATTCACCCGAATACTGCGCCGACCCAGCTCCAGCGCGGCCATTTCAGTCAGGCTGGTTACTGCTCGTTTGCCTGCTGAGTAGACAGCGGATCCGGGTACACTAATAAAAGCGGCCATTGATGATGTGCTGATGATAGTACCACCATCGTTCATCGATGCCGGTGCGTGCTTCATGCCGTAGAGCACGCCCCAGTGATTGACCTTCGTTACTTTTTCGATCAGGGACTGTTCGGTTTCTACCAGGGTCGAACCGACATCTCCCACCCCGGCGTTGAGAACCACAATATCCAGTTTTCCGCCTAGCGACGCAGTAGCCTTGGATAGAGATTCAGCCACGCTGGCCTCTTCTGCGACATTGCAGTAAACCGCTGTGGCGCCCATCTCGGCTGCGACAACACTGGCCTCGACAACGTCGGCTATTACAACCTTTGCACCGTGCTCGATGAAAATTTCAGCAACCGCCCGGCCGATACCGGACGCGCCGCCTGTAACGTAGGCATTCTTACCTGTAAGACTGAACATTACGATTGCTCCTGGTTGAGACAGTTGACGCCCGGGAGAAGGGTTGGATTCTCCTGTTCACATGGAACCTCACACAACTCGATGATATTGCCGCAGGGATCGCGCATATAGACCGCATTCACACCAGAATCTTGGGGAGCGGGCTCGCCCAACGCTGTTCCACCCAGATTGAGGCAACGCTGGTATTCCGCGCGACAATCATCCACATAGAAACACAGGTGGCGAATGCCGCGTTCATGCGGGCCCAGACTTTCCGGGTGAACTGCTGTTTGCGGTGGAGCCTCAAATTCAAACATCTCGAGGTAGCAGTTGTGCCCGGCTAACATATAGCCTCGGCTCCTGGAGTCTTTACTGCCTATCACCGAGTCTACGGTAGGGTTGTTAGACCACCCCTCATCGCTTATGACGCGAAAGCCGAACATCTGCTGGTAAAATTCTCGAGCTACCTCAAGATCGTCAACAACCAGGCAGGGATGGGCAAAGGCGAGAATCATTCTGTTAACCTAGGCTGCGATTACAGTGTGTGCCGCCGGGGCATACCGTTCGGTCAACATAATAGCATTGCCTCCACAGGGCTCCTTTAGATAGGCGGTGACAAGCCCCGTAAGCGAATCACGCTGAGGTTTTTGCAACGCCAACATGCCGGCCCAAATAGCGTCTTCATAGGCGCGTGTTACGTTTTTAGCCTGATAGATGATGGAAGAGATGTAGGGGCCATGTTCTGCCATATGCTCCTTTTCAAAGTCCTGACGAGCATTTTGCAAAATGAACAGGGAGCGGCCCTGGACTGGGTCGTAGTTTTTGTCAGACATGACGACGACATGATTGTCCGCGTCTTTGAATTCTTCCAGAACACGCAAGTCTAAAATATCCTGATACCATTTGGACATCGCTTCTACATCCTTACAAATTTCCCCATTGCCGACCATTTCTAACCCGCATTCGCCGGAGGGCGCATGGGTAAATTCCTGTACCCGAAATGTGTCGTCCGTGTATTCCATAATCTCAATCCACCGCCCTTCTGGATCGTGAACAACAAATCCATCGTAAGTTGGGAATTTTTCAAAGGGCATGACTTCAGTGGCACTATTAGCTAGCAGATGATCCATAGACGCTCTTGCGTCGCTGGTCAGCCAGCAGATATGGTTGTAGCCGTGCCCGTGATCGGCCCACCAGTTGCGCTCGTATTCAAACTGAAAGGGTGGCGCTTCAATTTGTATCTGGTAGGCGTGTCCGCCGCAACCCAAGAAGGTGTAGTCGGAGTGCCCTTCTTCCGTCACATGAAACACGCTACCGGAGAAAAAGTTGGTGATACCGTGGTGCCAGCGCAAATAGGGAAACATGTTGTCCCGGGGATTATCATCGTAAATGCACAAGTGATGCAGACTGTAATCCAGATCTGGGGCAGTTTTCATGGCTTGTTTCCGTTTCGGTTGTTGAGCGTTTAATTAGTATAGTGAGCCGTGGAGACTTGTGTATGGCTTTAACGGACAAAGGCGACGGTATTACCGGACATTTCTGTGCCTGTACACAAATGTAATGCCTAGGGTCTAAAATATCATTAATAATTGGCTGGTCAAGATATAGAGTATGGTTTTCAAGCCTAAACTCACTTGGGCTTGACCAAGACAGCAGCAAAGACAAATCGAATTCTCACGATTCCCAACCCGGTTAGTTTGCGCTGGCGGAGCGACCCTATCCTTCGATAGTCGTCGGTTATTGATATCCAGGCAAGCACGCAATATGGAAAGAGATACCTCTGACCCCAACAGTAAATGACAGGAATCTATATGAATAATTTGAATAACAAAACAGCGTTGATATGTGGCGCCACCACGGGGATTGGACTGGCTGTCGCGCAGAATTTCGTCGCGTATGGCGCCAAGGTAATCATTACCGGTCGTCGTGAGTCAGGTGAAGACACGGCCAGCAAGATTGGTGCTCAATTTATTCGCAGTGATGTCAGTGTCGAGGCCGAAGTGGATACTTGTTTTGCAGAGGCGGAAGAGCGTCTGGGGAAATTGGACGTGCTAGTCATCAATGCGGGTATTGCCGAAGATGAAGGCAGCATCGAGGAATTTCCTAGCGAGCGGATGAAAAGTATTGTAGAGGTCAATTTGAATGGCGTGTTTTACTCACTCAAATATGGCCCTCGGCACATGAATGATGGTGGGTCTATTATCAATACGGGATCGGTTGCCGGCTCTGGGGCCACACATGCAGGTACTGGCGTGTATGCAGCGACCAAGGCTGCAGGCGCATATTTGGCTCGCACCGCCGCCATTGAAAATGCACCTCGCCGAATTCGCGTGAATTCCATTTGTCCGGCGATCATTGCCGGTACCGGGATGATGATAGATGACGACGGTAGCGATGAGGCCAAATTTCTGGGCACGCTAACGGCATTTGGTCGCATGGGGCATCTAGATGAAGTGGTTGGGCTATACAACTTCCTCGCCAGCGAGGCTTCCACTTTTATTACCGGTCAAGAAATTCGCGTTGATGGCGGTTTGACCGCCGGTATTAGCCTGCCTATTTTCGAGGCAATTGGAAGCTGATTAACTGGAACAATGCTGTTCCCTATACTGCTTCGGCGTGGTGCCGTGGTACTGGCTAAAGGTGCGATGGAAATTGGACGGGTCCGAATAGCCGGTTACAAAAGCCGTCTCTTGCACCGTCATCGCGTCGTTGCGCAAATAGCTCGCTGCCAGTTGCATGCGAAAGTCCAGTAGCACTTTTTTATAGCTGGTGCCTTCATCGGCCAGACGGCGGCGAAGCGTGCGTTCGCCAAGGGACAGGTGCGAGGCGGCAACTTCTATTAGGGGATACTTTCCCGGCGTATTTCCCAGCAGGCGACGAATTTCTCCAACCAACCCCTCGGTGGCCTGCAACTCGTCTAGTAACGCTGCACACTGGCGTTCGCAAAGTTCGGCAGCTTTTTCGTTGGCGAAATTCAGCGGCTGTTTAAGTAATTTTGCAGGGAAATTCATCTGGCTGAATTCTCGTTTAAAATTGACCTGATCCCCCAGTACCTGGTTGTACATCAAACCATATTCTGGTGCGGGGTAACTAAAATCTACGCTTGTAAACCAATGTCTGTTGCAGCCAATGGCTGGCCCTATCTCTGCCCACTGGCTGAACAAACTTTCCATTTCATAGTGCAGCTTGGCGTCTGTGTTGAGCATGTCCGGTCTCGCGACTTCTACCACACGCAGATGAGCGATATCTCCTTCTACAAACAACGCTGTGTGGACTACAGCGCCTATCACATCCTGGTACTTTGTATGACGCTCAATAGCCTTGCTCAGATTGGCGCTGGCGAACATGGCATAGCCTAGGAGTCCATGATCTAAAATGTTGACACCCTGTCCGTCCAGCAGCCCCAGCCCTGGTACGGGGTGTTTGCGCAGTACTTCATCGAGCAGTTGGGAGTATTGTTCCTGGCTGATGCGGTTCACGTCACCATCCAGTCCAACTTCACAAATTTGATAGCGCTGTAACAGGGGCTCGACGTCAATATCATGCTCACGCAACACAGCCAAAGTGTGTTTGATGTAGATATTGTATTCCTGAAGGGACTTTTCCATTTGCACTCTGCCCGGGAGCCGGACATTTTGTCCGCAAATGACAACGATAGCGCTAACTTGAAGGCATTGTCAACGAGCTTCCAACATGGCGATGGCCTGCAGTGCATTGGGTATTATGGACTTTGTAGGGTTTGGCAGAGGCAAACTATTCTTAGGACACGAAAGAGTGCAGGGTTTGTTCGGAGATACTGAATCCTGGGAAAGTCTGCGCGGTGCCGGGCAATGGCCGTAGCCCCTTATTCAAGCAGTGGGCACTGAGTGTGCCGTTTTCACTGCGCTACCGGTTCTCGATCAATCCACAGGCAATGAGTCGAGCGTTGACCATTGTGCGCGGGTTGATCAGTACCTTCCTGATCAACCGGGTCGGGGTGGCCGGTAAGTCTTATCAGTGCTGCGAGCCTTAACGATTACCACAGACGTAAACTTGGCTCTATAGAATCAATGGCTTACGAGATTTTTATGATGTCAGTTGGAGAAATAGCTATGCTTAAAAACTTCAATTAAAATGGATACTTGCACCACATTCGGCATTGTAATGCGAAAAATGTGAGGGTAAGATGCGCGCGATATGTCGACAGGGCCCATCCCAGAGCGGGTTGACCATCGTAAGCTGGCCAATCAGGCAGGGCTTATAGAGGGTACGCTACCCATCCAGTGTTTTCATCGATTCGGTGAAATGCTTGTGGTGAGTGAAGGTGATGTTTACCTGCGGCTCGAGTTCAGTGAGGGCGATTTCGGTAGTACCAGCGTTAATGGATCAGCGGCCACAGAGGTGTGTCTAATATGCCAGAATTGCATGCAGCAGTTCAGGCGACAAGTCAGTTGCGATGTTGCATTGCAAGTCGTATCTGACGAATCCAAACTGGAACGTCTGTCTGAAGTCGGC
>Ga0315324_10000134_pt1 | contig 27629 bp, 9 predicted proteins | sample M150021515metaG_FD_203919 | JGI IMG/M metagenome (GOLD analysis project Ga0315324, IMG submission 203919) | Ammonia-oxidizing marine archaeal communities from Monterey Bay, California, United States - M1 500m 21515 | ecosystem: Environmental > Aquatic > Marine > Intertidal zone | place: USA...
AAAATCAGTGCAAGCATGGCCATGGACGTGACCTGTAACAAATATATCGGGGACTTCTCTGATGACTAAGCCATCCTCTGGCTCAGGTGAAAGTGGGGTTTTACCGCCCCATTGAGGGGCTAGGTGGCGACGGCGGAGCATTTGCCGCATTGCTTCAACAGGGTCTTTGTATGTCACATTTCGTAGACCTGCAACGAAATCGTCAATCGATTTACCATGGTAGGATAGTAACCTTACACCATCGAGACTGAAATCACAGGGGTTACCCACAAATGTAGTGCTATTGAAATCCTGCTGGATATCTGGTTCTAGAGTAGGTTGAGGCTCAGCAGGCCTAACCGCATCGTGGTTACCAGGTAGCATGATACATTCTACCCATTCGGGTAGCAACTCGAGTAATTCAGCAAATCTGGTGTATTGGCCATACAAATCTTTGATTGCCAATTCCTTATCTTGCCCCGGGTAAATTCCAACTCCATCAACACAATCTCCAGACAATACCAGATACTTGATTGTACGAGCAAGTGGGTCGGCATTGAACCATTGAACCATCTTATACCATTGTGCTTCAAGGAAAGTTTTGCTGCCAACGTGAATATCGGAAAGGAAGGCCACAGAAACGCCTTGTTCTGCAAATTTCTTTTCATGATTATCTTCCATTGGAAAGTGCAAGTCATTGACATAGAACATGTCACCATTTTGTGAAAATGTACCAGAAACTCCAATCACGTCATCGGGCATTAAGCCCGATTCAACAATTTGCGCATGCTCAATTACTCTATCCTCGCCTTTCCGATTCATCAACAGGCAACTGATTTCTCCACTTGCATCTTCCAATGAGAACATCAGGTGACCATTCTTTGTGTGCCTAGGGTCGTTCACCAATCCGATTGCTACGGCAATATTTTCTCTTGCTTGAAATCGACCTTTCTCCGCTTGTAGCCTTGCTATTTCCATAGGATTTCTTGGAAGATTAGAATTCTTGATTATCAGTTTACGAAGCCTTTCCAAACGGTCATTAAATGCATTGTTAATGTCAGCCATTTTTCCTTCAGTAGTACTGTTTCCCGTGATATCGTAGTGTATCTTGATGTCGATCATAGCATCGACTGCATCCATCGGGAAATCTTCACGCTTCCAATCTGGAAGATTGTTGCGTAGGCTGACTAATTCAGGTTGTGCTTCAAGTATTGGGGCGATGACTCTACCTGAGTTTGCAGAAGGAATCATATCGACCGAAAGTGGGCCTTTTATGCCCTTAGAACGTAGTTCAGCGATCATACCTAAAGGGTCAGGATGGGACTCGAGGCACTCTTTAACCCCACGGGTAGCAAGCAGCCCCGCACTCATTAAGTGCTGGAGAATCACGCCCCATGAGGTTGCCATATTTGCAAGACATAATCGGACGTACAAGAGGTGTTCGGATACTTTCAATGAAAATTAAAATCACTTGCCATCCCATGCAACGTCCGTGTCATCGCCAACTGAAGTCCCGGGGTCTTTCCAAGAGTCTTCCTGCCAAGAAGCATCAGCCTCTGCTACTCTACGCGACCGCTCTGCTTCGGATTTCGCCTGCGCCACGGCTGCACTTGCCACTTCCTTTTCCTTCTCATCAAGTGCCTCCTTTTGACGTACTTTCGCTCTGTCCCAACAATCGATTGCTGTTTTTAGAGCAAAGTGAACGAATGAAATTTTATTCTCTTGCCGGGTTCCACCCATTTGGACAGATTCGGCATTTGCCCAATGTGCAGAGGCGATTCCAACGTAAACTAAACCAACTGGCTTATTCGAATTGAGGGCGATTGGCCCTGCTATACCAGTTATTGAAATGGCTATATCGGCACCAGACCTAGCTCGGGCACCCTCTGCCATTTGTATTGCGACAGCGGCATTAACTGCTCCTTTTGACTCCAAAATATCCCTTTCAACATTGAGTTCGTTGACCTTTGAGTCATATGAGTAGCATACCCAACTTTGGCCGAACCATCCGCTAGCGCCTGAGATATCGGTTAAGGTACTTGCAAGAAGGCCACCGGTACAAGATTCGGCAACGGTAATCGTTGCCTTTACCTCTTTTAAACGGCGAACTAGGCGAGCCGCCAGGGCTTGGACTTCCTCATCCATTGTATGCCCACGAGAGCCCGTACTTCTTGAAGTTAGAGGGGTGCTATTCAAAAAGAAGTGCCAATTAGGACTGGTTGGGCCCGTGGTCTAGCGGTTATGACACCTCGCTTACACCGAGTTGATCGTGGGTTCAATTCCCACCGGGCCCACTCACAAAAATAGCCACTTAGTACGCCGTTTTTGTAACCTAACTTGGTCAATGAAGACCAAGGAAAGGACGTAAATCATCGAGGTTTTTTGATTCGATGACGGTTACTCCAGCCTCTGCAAACGCAAGTTTTGCACTTTCTCTCTGCGGATTGAATCCTATGAAGGTCGAGCCTTCCAATTTCATGGATAAATCCATACTTGAATCACCTACAGAAACCAATCTTTCGGGTGGACAATCTAAGATATCCAATAGTTTCTGAATCGAGGTGTATTTCTCCATTGATGGGACTCTGACTATTCCTTCGTCTAGCAACCAGCCATCATCATCGAATTCGAAACCATTGGCAATCCAATCATCGGCCTTTACCAGCCCTGCAATAGATTGTACGAATATATCCACGCCTGCAGAAACGATGGCAACATGTATTCCCGCAGCTTGTAAATCCGCCACGATTCTCTGTGCCCCCTTCATTAGTTTGCAACCAGAATATGCTCTGAACAAATCATCTCTGTGTATTTTGGGAGATTTGTTCTTCCACAATGCAATATCTGCAGCCATGAATTCATTATCGGTAATCTCACCAATCATGAACTGTTGAAGAAGTTCTTTGGAATCAGTTCCAAAGTGGTCATGTATAGTCTTCCATGAGGAAATTGAATCTGCAAGAACGCCATCACAATCGAAGGCTACACAAAGTGGCTTGTCCATTTCCTCTCCCCATATCATGGGACAGGGCTTGCGCACTTGGACTTGCTTGAATATAAAAAAGAGAATTAGGGGTACATAGGGGAGGGCCTCAGGACCGAAGTCCTGAGGCCACACTCCTTTGTGGGGCTTCCCCCACCTCGAAAGGTGGGTGTTTTCTTCTACTACAAGTCGAGTAATCCACTCTCCCTCGAAAGGGAGAGTGAGATTAACTCACCATCTTATCCCTGAGTTTGTCTCAAAGAGCAGCGTCGCCTTGCCAAGTGCGGAGAACCGCTCCATCGCCAGAGTTTGGCACATAGCTAACCGAGACGTATATGTCAGTGATCAGATTTCCTTGGTCATCAGTCGCATTGATGTAAATTGTATCACCAGAGCCGAAACTAGACTTTAGCGGTGACTTAATATCAATACTATCCTGGAAAGTCACCATACTATCCGAGTTACCCGGGTAGAACCCGTAAACGGTAGTATCCGAAAGACTGTACGCTCCATCAACTGTTACTCCACTGCTATCGGTGTATTGTATTGTTACGACCATAGCCTGTGTTGCAAGTTCAAGTTCACTCTGAGATACAACGATTCGGTGGAAGTAAGAATCTCCACCATCTTCGTATTCAAGAGAGAAAGCGAACCGAGGTACACCCTTTGCAGATGTGTCAGCAAGACTAGATGCCCAAACATAGAGAACACCTGAAAGAACCACTGTAATTGCCACCATTAGGATAGTAGCGATAACTGGGCTCACTGCTTGCTCATCACCTTCAAGAATTAGGTCCTCAAGGGATTCCTCTTCCTCATCACGACGACTCTGTAGTACCAGTGCACTGACGAAGAGACCAGCAGCGCTGATCGCAATCATTGACGGTGCGAATGATGGTACATCTGCAGTTCCAATCAAGCGTACGACTATTGGTAGGGATTGTGGGCTAACGGTTGTTAGTTGCCCGAATGTACGTGGCTGTGCACAATCTCTTCCGACGTCGTCAGTACTCATGATGTTGTTACACCAATTTTGGTCCTCTAGCATTGGTCTACGCTTGCTTTCCAAGGTGATTGCAGACGAAGTACCGTCAGCATTCAAACTGGAACTTCCAACTTCACCAGGACAACTCCACATTTCTCCTTGCTCGCCATTGCTGTTAACACAGCTGTGTGCGTATGGGAAGGAGTAACCGAAGTAACGGTCAGCAGGTGATGCAGTCATGTCACAAGTTTCAGTAACACAGGTTAGGACATCAACTTCGACCCAAACTCTAGTGCTTGAAGAAGTGATGTAAACATAGTCTGTAACCTCTAATGTCTGGCCGTAAGCCGGTGGGGTCACATACTGAGTTCCAAGATTTACGTAGTCCTCACCAGCGTCATCTGCACTGTTGTAGCCATCACTGTGGAATGTAACTTCCAACATGTGAGCGTAGTTGTATGGTCCTTCATCTCCACCATGACCGATTGTGACAGTTGTTGGCACGAAGGTCTTTGGCATGATGCCGCTAATACCGTTAAAGTCGAATGCCTGGGCTGATTCAGTACTTAGGAAGTAATCAGGCACATTCTCTGCGACGTTGTCAACACGGACGTACAATGTTACACTGTCTTCACCCTGCATATAGTTAGCAGTGCTCATACCGTAGTTTGGTATGTAGCTCGGTGCAGTTGCAGTGTCATGTAGGTACATAGTGATTGGACAGAATTCTCCAGATAGTGGATTCTTCTGGTGTGTACCACCATTGTTCAGATAGTCTACTTCCCATTCAGGTGCATTTGTTGTAGCATCCTTAATCAGGTCGAAAGATATCTCATCACCAACAATTGTTGCCGAGAAGTAATCCTCATAATCACAAGTTTCTGCCTTGACAATACTCCATACTAGATCTGCATCTTGATGGTCATTATCGTGCTTCATAGCAGATAAGTCATAGGTCAAGTTATCGACGTTCTCATCATCCTCTGTTAGAGTTACCTTCCAAGGGAAACTAGGTACATCTCCAGCGTTGGAAACAATGTTAATTCCATCCTGGCGATCCCAATCTAGAATTTCAGGTGCATCGTTGACAGGGGTAACTGAGAAGTTAACCTCGAAGTCTTGAGCATCTGTATTCTCTCCAACCCATGAGTAGGCTAGACAGAGTGTAGAACTCATTCCAGTTGGTGTTCCATCAGGGTAGTACTGAGGTATGAATGAAGACAAACCAAGGTATAGGTTGTAACATCCGGTTACGACAATCGGTCCGTATACTGGGTGATTAACTGGATAGTCAACCAACCAAGTGTAAGATACACAACTTGCCTTAGTGTCTGCAGTACGTCCCAAGTAGGCATTTTCACAATATCCACCATCGTCATTCAATGTTAGAACAATTGTACATTCGCCACCAAGTTCGTTAGCGCTGTTCTCATCAATTGCAAGTTCATTTGAACTGACAGATACAGTGAATGCCGGACATGGGTTGTAGCCACTTGTAGTGGTAAATCCATCAGGGAAGATGTCATCCCATCCTTCAGAGAAGGAAGTGGTGTCAACACCGTATGCTTCCATCCAGAAGTTACTGTAGCTTAATCCAGAGTATACTTTCCCTCTGGTATCGATTGTACTGTCACAATCAGCAGGCCCATCATCAGAGCGTACTGCTGTAACCTTGTCACCGCTAGAGTCCATGTATTCCTGGTACCATACTGTTCCACAGCCATTCTGGGCTAGTAGGTAGGTTAGTAGTTGTACATCGTTCAATGTAGGTAGTGTGTAAGTACCGTTTGGTGTGATACTAGAAGGATCACCGCTCATTGCGATATCGTCCCAGCCACCAGCAGCAGTCATTACAATACCGATTTCATCGAACATTGCGGCAACACTAGAGTACTGCTTCTGTACCCAGTATGGGTCAACTGTTACATCGTCACTCTTGATGTGTGCGCCCCATGTGTAGACCTGTGGTTGCTCGTTTGCCATGTCGTTACTTGCCATGTCAATCACGTAGGATGTAGAATCATTAGCAACATTGCCAAGGAATTTGTTAACTCCTCCGATTCCTTCATCGATTACGTTCAAGTTACCTGCTCCATCATCTGCGAAGACTGGCATACAAGGATTGACTAAGTCATCCTTCATGTCATCGTTACAGATGATTGGTGCGTCGTTAACATTGATCACAGTAAATGTGATTGTTGCACTGTCAGTTAATCCATGACTGTCCTCGACTTCGAAGTGGAACACATAGGTACCGAATTGATCGTAGTCAGGGGTGATGTCCATGGTCTGGACAGATAGAGAACTAGCAAGGAGCATAGTTGGGCTCTTTGACGGGTCCGGATCATTAGCAACACTCCAAGTCAATGTTGACTCTTCATCCTGCTCATCATCTGCCTTGTCGGTCATAGTAAGTGTGTATGTGCCACTGTCTTCGTTAACTGTGATGTCAACTAAGTTTGTAACTACAGGACATGCACGCAAGATATCCATGCTTTCTGCAACGTTTGTGCTCATGTCAACCGAAGTGATTGTGTCCCAATCTTCTGCACAGTCTGCATCGACCTTGACTGAAATGTCGTAGGTCTTAGCATCGCTTGGATTGGAAGACCCAACATAGCTGCGGTAGATTAGCAAGTGATTGGTTAGATCGTCACCTTCTGCAAGGTCACTGTGACCCATGAGGAGTGTTAACTCCTCAGTGAAGGTTTGTCCAGTTGCACCTGCTGTAATAGTCTGGTCAGGGTGAACAGATAATACTGCACCTGTTGATTCATCCTGTACGACTACAATCATACGAACTGTGCTAGAAGGCTCTCCGATACAATTCCAAGGAATTCCAATCTCAGAGTCTGTGTCTAGAGAGTTACCGATGTAAGACGATAATCCACTACATGATGATGTTACGTCAGACCAGCCTGTGAAGCCATTGACCTTCAGACCGGAGTTTCCGGAAGTACCATCTTCTGCCCAGAAGACATAGTCCGCTGCGAATGGCAGAGCGTGAGATACATACCAACTGTCACCGGTAGGATCTCCACCTGTGCTGGAATCGATGTAGATCTGCAAGTCTGCAGTTCCCATGTCAACACCAGTTAGTGAAAGATACAGATTGTTAGCATCCCATGTAACAAGGAAATCCTCGCCAGCATCATCGCTAGACATTACGCCAGGCATTGCATCATCAGATGGATTCAGAACGTTTCCATACCACTCTTCCATGTCACCGTCAGCATTCATGTAAGGTGCACGATATGCAGGTGAGACGTATGCTGCTTGTGCGCCGTCAGTAGACTTGATTAGTAGACCAACATCAGATGTTGCAGCACCCAAGTGGGTGATATCCAAGTCAAGTAGGTTACCTTCATGGATTACTGCTGTTGGATCAACGATTAACTTAGATGCGGTAACTGTGTTACCAACTGAAGTCACTGTGACATAGGAGCCAGCATCAATCTGAGTTGTTGCGTCTGCCCATGTTACGTTCTCAACGGAACCTTCTGCGCCGCCGTCTGCCATAAGAGCAGTTCCAGCGTCAGAATTTCCACCGTTCCAGCGGAAGTCCACTGCATCAGTGTACAGTCCGTATAGACCAGAGGTGTCCATATCAGTAGCATCTATCGAGGATAGTCCAGTGATGTAGAGTGCAGTTCCTGTAGTTCCTAATGCAATTAGTTCTGCACCATCGATTACAACATCTGTATCTTCTACGTAGACACCGTATGCGCCACCAGATAGTAATGCTCCTCCTTCAATGATTAGATCTCCACCGTACTGCTCAATTGCAGCAGTGAATCCAGAGATTGAGGTTCCATCCAGAGTTATATCATCGCCAGTACCTACAACGTTAACACCAACCGATGTGTATCCAGTGGAGCTACCTGAGGTAACAACAATGGATCCGTACATTGTAGTTGGGTGGTTACTGCAGTGGTACTCGTAAGTTCCAGCAGTGTTGAAGGTATGAGTCCATGTTGAACCCAAGTTCATGATTGCAGGAGAGGACCAAAGTGGCATTCCACCGACATCTGTATCATTCGATACCACATTGTGGTAAGGATTGCTCGTGTCGGTTGAATAGTTGTTTGATCTCCAGCGAATTGTGTCGCCTTCCTTAGCATTTACAAGACCAGGTGTGTACACATCTTCCATGATTTGTACAGTCCAAACTTGTCCACCACTTCCACCAATAGCGGTGAGTGTAGAACCTGAGTCTGCTAGGTCACAGCCATCGGTTACGATTGCATTTTCCATTACACTGATAGTGTTACCACCAGTGTTGACTGTTGATGAACCACAATCTTCAACCCAAATACCGACTGCAGCAGGTGCAACACGGCCAGGGGTCTGAGAAATATCGTTGTTGGTTACATTAGCAGCGTATCCGTAACGGACACCATCAACTAGGATACCACCATCGGAATCGACAAGTGTGTTTCCATCGATTACACCATATCCGTCCTTGACTAGAATTCCAGATAAGGAAGATTGGCCAAGTCCAGTAATGTCGTTGTTAGTAATGGTCCAGTCCAAAGCACCACGCAAGTAGATTGGGTTCTTTGCACCAGAAATTGTGTTTCCTTCAATTACCATTCCTGTACTGGTTCTGTCCTGGGCATAAATACCGTAATTAGGGCTTCCAGAAAAGTCGTTGTTCTTGATATGTACATCATCAGAGTACGAATTCAGAGCAAACCAAACAGAAAGTGATTCTGTGCCGATGAATGTATTATTCTCGATAACAGCATCATCTGCACCCCACTGTGATTGCTGGTAATAGTAACTGAATCCAGTTCTTCTAAGCATGACGTCAACACCACAGCCGGTCATTGTGTTACCGGTGATAGTAGTATTGTATCCACCTGCATCAAGACAAATGTCTGCAGCGTTAATCGCATTCTGCGCACCGGTTGTTCTAAAGTGAGTAATTACATTGTTCACGATGTTAAACATGTCAGCTTGCTTACCATATCCATTGGCTGCACTGGAGGTTCCAAGTGTTGTTACAATATGTGCTAGTCCAGTAAGTGTAGAGTCCTCGAAACTTGGGACGATATCGTTCCAGTTGTTGTATCCAATCTGGAATCCTTGGGCTTCACCATCATCATTTGCAAGTGCCATCCAGTTGGAATCGTGAGACCAAAGATTTGCACCATAAGGACTTGTAGACCAAACTACCATTGTGTCATAGTTCTTGTAGGAACCTGTGACCAACATTGTTGAATCATTTAGTGAATTATCAGTATTACCATCAATGTACCAAACACCAACGTCGACCATAATGACATCATTATTCATGGCACGTGGAGTTGCTCCCCAGTATCCATATTCAACTAATCCAGAACTGAATGTTCTGCTTAGACCAGTATTCAGGCCAGTACATTGCTGAACCTGTACGTATGCTGTTGAAGTGAAACTGTAACATATACGAGAATCTACTGAATTAGTTAAGACCATTGAATGACTGTTACCAGAAGTATCTGTCAACATAAGTGAATCAAATGCATATCTGAAATCACCGGCGTTGTTCGATGGGTTTACATAAGAATAAGCGCCAACCTTGGCAACTGTTACTGCTTCATATCCAGCAAGGTTTAGTATATTCAATCCCGTACGATCTACAGTTTCGGTTGAGAATAGCAGATCATTTGCATCCCCATTGGAATCTGTCACAGCAGTACCTGTGATTTCACCATCAGCGTTCTTCAGAACTATGTTAGCACCAGTAACTGCGTTAGTGTCAGCAGATACCTGAATATCTAACTGGCGCATACGCTTGAAGATACCACTGCCTGTAACATCAATACTTGCTGTATCAACAGTTCCTTCAATAAATTCAATTGTTGATGTACCGCTAATCACGAAATCTTCAGTGTTACTGAATGTGCTGTCAGTAAAGGATAATTTTCCTGAACCGCCAGATGCAATTCCAATTGCGTTTGACTCAAGTGTCATTCCAGTCCAACTGATGTCCTTTGAGGTTGCTGAACCGAACTTAATACCTGCCCCGGTATTGCTTTCGATAGTTCCGTCGAAGTCCCCACCGATGTCTTTGACGTAATATATACCAGCTATGGAAGTTCCCGAGATGTCAGCGGCAGAGATTTCCATGGAGCCAGATCCGGCTGCACCGATTAGAGCCCCATAGTTTCCTCCAGTAACTGTCAAGGCATTAATTGAGGACGAGACTGACCCAGTAACTTCAAGTCCAGCATTAGTTGGACTTGTAACTGTAATGTCATCGAACTCGGCTGCTGCATAAGAGCCTCCAACTTCCACACCATTGTAAGCGCCAGTGATGGCACCATTGATGAATGATGGAGTTCCTGATTCTCTCACGAAGTTTCCTAAGTCTGAAGGGTCATCGCTAACTCTTGCAAGAATTTCCAAGCGGTCCTGATAGTTGTCTGCACGGTTGTGCAGTACGTCAATGTACATGGTCACTTTAGAAATATTGCCTGCAGATACATCGACTATCGGCATGGTTAGACGCGCACTATGACCTGGGGTGTTGTAGTAGGTGTAAGCGTAGTCTAAACAGATATTGTAATATCCACCAATAAATCCTTCAGGAGGTGCATATACACCGCCGAAGTAGTTACTTGGGCTGTAGTAGCCCCAGTAGTGCATTGGATAGTATATGCTTGGGGTGGTGTCAGTATCGACCCAGTCCCAGCCAGTTGGCTTGTTGTAACTGTATCCATACCATTCAGTGTAACTGTATCCATAGTTGTTACAGTGGTATGATGGTACACCAACTTGATCGTAGCCACCACCGTTTGAACCGTCATAATAACCATCCATTCCAGTGCCTGTGATATTCCAAACGTTATTGGAATTGTCAGTAATTTCGATGTTCATACGATCGTAGATCATGTAGTACTTCGAAGTTGCATAATTGTAGGTTGGGTGAGCATTTCCTCCACCGTATACGGAATTAAATCCGACCTGAAGGTAATCTTCTCCACCAGACAAGTATGGTGACATGTCGATAGCGTAGGTAGTCCATCCAGTACTTTGTCCAGAGAGGAGAGTACTACGGTAAATGGTTGGTAGTGTCATTCCACCGTAAACATCTACTCCGACATCGTTGTCGGTTAGTGTAAATCCATTGACATCAGGTATTGCATTGTAGGAATAAATTCCCACTGCTGCATTCTTGACAACTATATTGTCTACTGAGCCACCTATTTCCTCGAACATTAGACCAATTCCGGTCTGTCCAGAGTTCATAATCATTGAATCATCCCAATCTAGGGTTCCACCGTTAACATATACCGTTGCTACAGTTGATAGTGCATTTGCACCACCATAAATGACTGCAGAGTTGGAAACAGTTAGTGAACCGGAATCCAAATTGATTCCACCCTTTACATCACGGATTACACCGCCATCTAGAGTAAGTGCTCCTCCGTCCATATCCAAGTCAAGTGGATAGTTGCTGGAGAACGCGCTTAGCGTACCGGTGGATTCCGTGATTGATTGCATCATTAGTGTTCCACCTGCTCCAATGGTCAGAGTAGGACTGTTTGTAGCATCGGATATGACTGCAAATGTGTTTTGTATTACAATGTTACAATCATCGATGTTCAAATTATCACTCATAGTGACCTTTCCAGCCCAAGTGAATGTGTTTGTTCCACCGGATATAACTGTACCATCATATCCGAATGCCGCCTCTTGGTGAAGCCTAAGGAATGCACAATCCATGTTGGTTCCATTTAGGTCTACAGGAGCCGGTTCTAGGCGCAACTCAATCGTGTCGCCTACACCAAAGCTACCAGGATACCACGCGTCAGTTGTCAGAGTTTCGTTCTGACCTACTGGACCCCATGCTTGAAGGTTGTGATCTGTGAAGGAATCTCCTGCATCGTTTTCAGTTATTACCCAAACACTGGTTTCTCCATTGACGTCAGTCTTGTGTTTGCCTATTGTGAACAATGCGGCGCCAGCGTCTACAAGTGTAGCTTGTACAGTGTGGCCTTCTTTGAATTCCTTTGTAGTACCAACCAACTTGTATGTTTTAACAGTTGCAAGTCCACCGAAGAAGATTGTACCAGAACTGCTGGATGTAATATCACAATCGGTTGCTGTAGCACAATCTACACCATCTTGGTCAACATCTATTAGTACGATTCGTCCGTTGGTCGAAGCCTTGGACATGTAATCGAATGTTGTTGGCATAGTAATGCTGGCGTCACCGATGGTGATTCCAGAGTTACGTGCATAGATTGCGTTCAGTGAACCTGTGTAGGTCACATCAACATCTGATAATACAATGGTGTTTGGCGATGCCGAGGCAGCACAGGAACCAGAGATTGCATCAGTGGATACTGTTTCTACTCCAATATAATAACCGCAGCCTTGAACTGAGATACCTTCTGTATCCCAATTAGTACCCAGAATCGGATCGCTACCTGGTGCATTGCCCATAATGGACAATGCCCCAATTGTAAGGTCATCCAATGATGGAGCCATGCGGGCCATTGTCAAGTCGCCTGCAGTTAATCCGGTGATAATTGCATTGCTTCCAGACGGTCCTGCTAATGTGTAAGATGTGCCACCAGGGGCCATAGCGATATTTGCACTACCTAAATCTACATCCTCCAGTTTGATAGAATCGAGTGAATTAACTGATCCAGATGCGTAACCTGATGCGTCAAAGTTGTAGGCATACAGGCTGGAACCAGTTCCATCACCTGCTGCAGCAAGTACAATTCCGCTCTGTGAAGAAGCAGAAGTTGCAGTTACGTTACTAATCCAAACTGTCGCCAAATCTACGTTAATCAGATTTACTAGGGAGTCACTGATATCGAGGTTCTCCATGATTAGAGAACCGCCAGTGCTTCCAGCAACATTCAGAACAGCACCACCAGCAGCATTGCCACCGGAGTTACAGTCGTTCATTTCACCATCTCTTAGTGTTACTTCTGAATTTTCAGCGAAGTCGAAACAAGAATTGCTTGCATCATTAACTTCGAAATCGGTCATGGTAAGGACTGTGCCTTGTCCAGAGCCGTGTTCGAATGCTGAACCTACAGAGGTGAAGGTTACGTGGTCCATTGTGAAGTTACCAACATTTGCCGCGCTGGAAGGAGAGGCGCCGTGACGGCTACCTGCTGCAATCGCTGCTTCGGTTGTGTTAGAGAAGTCCACATATGACATCACGTGACGGTCGTCAGTTCCAGTGCTACATGCACCAGTGAATGCTAGACCTTTCCAAGTTCCGCCTAATTGGCCTTCAAAGACAATCGGGTGGGTAGCATTACCTTCAGCTTCAAAGGCACCGCAAGCTCCATCGAAAGATAGACCCTTACCGCTAGCAACCTGAATGACTACACCCGGTTCAATGGTGAGATCGTCACTAAAGGACAGGTATCCTGAAGCCGAACTTGGATTGATTCTAATCGGTGAATCAATCAAATTCCATGTTGTCGGTACAGTAATGTCAGCGCTTATATCGGTTCCCTTTCCTTCGAATGGTACAACACGACTTCGTACTGAACAGTCTACTGCTTGGTTGTCATAGCAATAGTAACTAGAGTAGTAACCCCACCAAGGTGCGATGTTTCCAGGCTTACTCATTGAGTGGCTGCTGTATGGCAGTTCTGGCATGTTTGTGTACCAGGTAGCCATTGACCTCTCTGGAGAGGTTACACCATTGTCCTTGAGGTACATGTTACCCATTCGTGCAATGTGCACACGGTTCTTCGAATCGGAACCATTGTATTCGGTTCCGAAGTAATCGAAGGTGAAGCCTTCAGGTAGGTCAATGTTAGCATTACATCCAGATTTGTACTGGTTCCAGTAGTAGGAGGAAATACAGTAGTATCCAGATGGGTTTCCATTGCTAGAACCGGAAATTATAGTGTCATAGGAAGGGAGTTCGGTTAGACCTACGTCAAATGTTTCCGAACCATGCCCAGAACTATCTGTTCCAATACGGTAGTTTACCTTGTGCGGGTTTGCTCCATTGATGTAAGCAGTTGATTCTCTTAGAGTAGCACCCTTAGTTCTGGTTTGGTCTTGATATCCAACGGTTGCGTAATCGTAAGTTGCCTGACAATTAGAATCGTACTGGAATTCAATTTCGTTGGTCACGTCGTACATTAATACCTGGAAGGTACATTGGTAGTTGGACGTGTAACCAAGGTCATGCCATTCTACAATGAATACCTTGTTTGGGTCTCCAACTTCAAAGGACGTTGTTGTTGTTGTATTGGTGTTTGTCCCAGTAGTTGCAATACTCAAGTCTGTAGCTTTGACGTAATACTCAATGCTAGAAGATCGTTCAAGGTCATTCAAGTCTGTGGTCCAGTCACAAGCCGCTATCTCACATTGAGTGCGTGTCTTGGTTACTGGGCTCAATAACTTGGAAGTCCAAGTTCCAACTGTACCATCTGCGTCAGTGACACGATAGTACATTGTTGGTCCTACGCCAGTAGTAGCTGTTGTATTTAGACCGGATGGCGGCTCTCCTGCATCAGATATTCCGAACGTGAATGTTCGGTCTTTTGAGTGAGAGTCACGCATTCCACCGTGATCTACTTCTGGTGCATAGGTATCTGGCTCAGGTGCAACTTTTCCGACCTTGTAGATAATAGAACCAGAGGATGCTTGAGGTCCGTAGTATCCGGAGCCCATAGCGAATCCAGACCAGCGGTAGGATGTACTGTAGATGTAATAGTATCCAGAGGTACATGTTGGGTTCGTACTAGTCGAACGGAAGAAGTAGTACCAACCGTTAGTACCGACACACATCCAGTTTGCTTTGGAACTGCTGTAAGTAGCGTTGAAATCGAACTTACCGAATGTACCAGTAAAGTCCGCTGGTATGTCAACAAGGTGCGCTGCGGTGTAACCGTAGGTAGTCCTCTTTGGAGCGGTGGTTCCGGCAGTCATCATATCCTCGATACCTGTGTCTGTACCTAGACCTACCATAGCCCAGTCGTTAGACGAACTGTCGTATAGGTAAATCAGGTTCATTCCAGGTCCATTATCGGCAGTTAGAGTTAGGTAACCGCCATCGGTCTGATGCATTTCGATAGTACCAGATGTAGTTCCACCTAGACCATTGTATCCGCCTGATGGGGATGTTGTCCACATCATCTTCCACTGTTGGTAGAAGTAGTAACTGGTTGTGTAGAAACAAGAACTGCTTCCTGTTCCACATTCAGATGTATCAAACTCGAAAACGTATTCGTCTGAACTGTCATAGTAAGTCATCTGGCGATCGAAGGTATTAGCAGTACTAGTTGTCGTGTATGCACGGACATCAGTAGTGGTAATTGTCATCTTCTTTGCGTTTCCAGCATTAGCGGCATCGTCAACGAAGAACCAATGTGTGGTTGATGGAGCTGTTGCAGTACTAGGACTGCCAGATCCTCCTGACGGGTTTGTTCCCAAATTAGGTGTTGATGCTAGATCTTGGTATGCCCAGAAATATGTGACATACTCACCGGCTGAAATCGAACTGGTGGTTGCACGGAATTTACAATCGGTTGACGATGAGTTACATGTGCCAAGGGTTGTTGCCTTGACCGCTGTGTATGTACCGTTGTCAATTGCGTAGTGCAGGTGGGGTGCACCAGAAGTTGTTGTATCAATTGAAGACATATCCGTAATTGTAGTGAAGAAGGTTCTTGCTCCTTCCTTGTAGGATGTGATTCCAGAATATGGTACAAAGTTATCAGTTGGTGCAGTTGAATCGGTACCACCAGAATAGACGACCTGGAGGTAACTGTTTGTTGTGCCACTTGCATATGCGTAAGAACTGTGGTAAGTGCTTGTGGTATATCTTGCAGACATACCGACACTGCCACCATTACTTAGAGCACTTGTGATGTAGTTGTGGCTTCCAGATGCGGCACATGTTGTGGCGCTGTTACAAAGACTTGCAGTCTTCCAACTAGTACCAGTTGCGTAGGTTCCTGCTGCTGCAGAGTTCCAAATAGAACTGATCATCTTTCTCGATGTGCTAGTATAATATCCATAATTAATATTGGTTAATAGTCCGGAACATGTTGCTGTTGGAATTGAGTAAGTATATCGATTAGCCGTTCCACAACTTTCCATTACAACTGCTGTAATTGAGTTAGACGACTGAGAGTAACTGTAACTCATGTACTGCTTCCATAGGACCTCTTCTACTGTTGCACCAGTTGGTAGTGCGTTGGCACTAGTAAAGGTGTACTTGCTCCAAGGCAGGTAATAGAGAGATGCATAGTAGCGGTAAAGGCGGTGGTATACGCCATTGTAACAGTTACCGTAGTAGATGTAACAATATCCACCACTTCCACTATATACCTTGATTGAAGGGTCAAGAGCCAATGGGAATTGGCGGTCCTCATCCATCAACCAATCGGTGTCGACAACTGTGGACAATACGACTGTATCGCCAAAGACCTGTACGAAGTAAGTTGCATGGTAGGGTTCGGTAGAATCCGCTTCCATAACAATTGGCGAAGGTATAGTTGCCAGAAGTTCACCGGTTTTGATATTGCGAATAGTTAGTTCATCCTGGGTTTGTGTGATTTCCTCATGTATGAGGTCATCGCCTAGGTAGAGTCCATATCCTACAGGGAGGCGCATTTGCTCGGACAAGCCGAACCATGCTGCGTCATCATCAAGGACTGGGCGTTCACGAATCACAAGGTTCTGCTTTAGCTGGGTTTCTTCTACTGAATAATCCAGTTCGAATCCTTCCGATAGGGAGTAACGCAGAACGTTACCACCAACGGATACACCTTGTTGTGACGGTTCGGCCATGTAAAGAACCGGCATTGTACCGGATTCGTCAAGGGTCATAACCGTCGGATTGATTCCTGTTATGATTGGGTCCACGTTTGCGTGGACCGTTACTGCGACACCGTTAACTGCTTCAGGTGCAAAGGCAACTTGGTAGATGTTTTCCTTTACTTCCCAACCGCTAGCGGTTGCCTTGATGTTAAGATCAATCTCTTCCCAGGAACCAATATCACTCATGTAGTGTATTGGCTCAGCTGAGGTGAGCAGAGCGGTGTTCCCATCTTCGGTGAGGAACGCCTTCTGGTTCATTGCTCTCATACCCTCTAATTCAGAGGTTTCATCATATTCATAATCTACAGGCTCATAGACCTCTGGAAGTGCGAATTCATCTTCGCTTGTGTCATCCGCAATTGCGAACTCTACTACTTCCTCTGGGGCGTCGTTCTGTACTAGGCCTGCCATTGGTGACAGAGCCATCAATATGCAGAGCAATAGTGCTATTCCTACGCCTCCCATTACGGTCTTTTTGTTTTTATTCTTGTTTCCCAACATCACGTCATCATCTCCTTACGGACTTATATGCAGAGTTCTTCAGCCCTTGTATCCTTTATGAGCATTGGGGTACATGCGCTTTTACAGCATCACGTAAATCGGATAGTTTAGAGATGATATTTTTAGAGTATGCCCAAGAAATAGGATATGGGTTCTTCGAGCCACGTCTCCAATGAATCTTGTTCAAAATAATCACCAACCACCACATAATAGGACCACTAAGGACTTGAGTTTAATTTTAGTACCAACTAGAGGAGCTGATCTCAGCAATAAATTAGAAAAAAAATCGGTTATTTGATTACAAATAATAACAATAATTTGAATCTTAGAATATATTCCTTGTCGAATTCAGGTGTTTTTATGAAAGTAGGTTGACATATTGCCAAAGACCCTAGATTACACGTGTGAAGAATCTTGATTTTATTGTAAAATGTTAGGATTAAAGAATGAGACAAAATTAGTTCCAGTCAGTAATTCAAAGAAAAAGAAAAGGGGGGAGCCATGGAGAGCGGCGAACCGCTCTCCATGGCAGCCTCGGTGTCAAGCACCGTATTTGCTGTCAAAACTTAGGCTAACTAAGGATCAGTAATCCCAGTCTTTGCCGTCTTTACCTTCTCCACCACGGGAGAGGATAAATGCACCGACAACGAATGCTATTACAACTAGACCGATGATTACGCCCCATGTCCAAGTAGGAACTTCTCCGGAACTAGTATCATCTTTTGAGATATCTGTACAATCTTTGTCGCTTGGGTCCAATACACAAGGATCTACCTGTGTTGCGTGTTCTAGCATGATATCGGTGCCCGGTTCTGCGTTGTCCATGTTGCCTTTGTCATCATATGGTACTGCTGTGAAGTAGTAATGCTTCATTCCACTTCCACCAGGGTGATTGATGTTAGCACTAGTTGTAGCGCCAGCATCCACACAGGTAGTTGGCATTGCACCAGAGGTCGACCAAGAGTAGTCTGTCCAGCAAACTTTCCAGCCTGTAACATCAGAATCATCACCAGAAACGGTCCAAGAGACCGTCCATGAATCATCCGTATTTGCCGCTACAGTCATTTCGCCAGCAGCTGCGTCACCATCTACTGCTTTGTCTGCAGTAGCAGATCCAATAGCAAGGGTTGGGTTACATCCACCGCCGTTACAAACGGCTAAGGTGTAGGTGTAAGTTAGCCCATGTGTGGTATCGGTCTGTCCACTTAGAGAGTGAGCGACTAGAGTGGTGTTTTCCTGTGTAGTATCACAAGCACCATCTGAATCACAAATCTCAAGAGATAGCCAGTCGAATCCAGGAACTGTTGTTCCGGCATAGGACCATGTTGCAGTGATTTGGCCACCAGCAGTAGCTTCTACAGTTGTCATAACTGGATTACTTGCTGGTGCATCAATTATCTGTAGTTCTCCACCCATTAGAGCAATAGTACCTTGCGGTAGAACTTGTCCATTCTCATCCAAATTGATTGCAATTGTACCGGCATCTCCAGCAAAAGAGATTGTTGAATCTAGTTGTGCCCAGTGACCATTGCTGGACACCCAGAACACACTTGTAGGTTCAAGTGCTGATGCATCATAGTTGATTGTCATCGACTGTGCATGGACGTCTTGAGCCATGTATACAGCACCTGGTTCGTAATCAAGAATTGCTACGGAGGTGTAATCACCAGCATATCCGAAGAGGGTTAGATCTTGGGTGTAAGCATCTGCTGTACTATCACCAATTGTTATCGAGAAGTCGACTACACCGCGGTAAGTCAAATCGTAAATCATTTCGATACCACTGGCTGAATCATCTAGAGCAATCACATGATTCCAAACCTCGATGTTCATGAAATCCTGTGCAGTTGAATCGTGTGCGTCAGATACTATTACCGAGTAAGTGTTTGTGCCAGCCCAAGAAGAATCAAGGGCAATCAATTGACAAGTTGCGAATAGTGGTCCTACTCCATTGCAATGGGAAGGGATAACACTTCCATTTTCACCTTCAAACATACCTGGATGAGTCCAAATGTAGGACAAAGTTTGTCCGCCTTCATCATCAGCATCTACTGCGTTTGCAACAACAGTAATTGTTCCTTCAGGACCAATAACTATGTCTTCGGTATTCTCTAGAGTTAGAGTAACGTCAGGTCTGTTATTTAGTGCTGAAATTTTGAAAATTGATGCATCATTGTTACTTGATGACATGTCTGAGTAGTCGTCCACAGAATCTGTTTGCGGAATGTTAGTCATCGAAGCAGTTGCTGTGATGGTGTAGACACCAGGGTCAAACATGTGCATCAGACATGCTTCACCACTTTCGAAAGCAGTACCTGGATTCATCGGGTCGTCACCTAACATCATGTGGTTGTACGGTTGACCAAATCCAAAGGTACAGGAATCTGCAACTTCAGTGTGAATTATACCGGTCACAGTGTTCTCGATATCGAAAGTAACTTCCCAATCGTATAAGACTGTCAAGTCGCTACCTAAGTGACGAACGGATGCCTGTATACTAGACCATGCTGGGTTCAGAGGACCAGAGGTCATGCCCGGCATAGTAGGTGCATCCATTGCATTACCGTTTTCATCAACAGTGTATCCTTGGTTTATCGCTAGACCAGTAACTCCGATGTCGTGGTAAGTCTGAACTTTCCCTTCGATCAAATCTTCACTAGTAGATGCAACATCATCAGTTGCTGCTGAGACTTCACAGTAGTGAATGAGAGTTCTATCTTCTCTGGTACCATCTGGAAGGGTAGTTGTTTCTGTATCCTCACAATCTGGAAGTTGTCCATACATGACATAACTAACTAAAGTCACTTCAATTGAATAGTCGCCACTTTCACCAGCCATATCTGGTGCTACAACGCCTTGCCAAGAAGACTCATTTTCGAAACCGATAACAAACCTATTATCGTTTGTGATATTAGTCTCATCTTCCGCATGGCGGAAAGTTTCAATCATGATACTTGTTCCGAATCCATCCAACTGAGTAGATCCCATAAGGTTTTCACCAGCAGGGCCCAATGCGGACTCCAGAGTTCCTATTACTACTAGTTCGAGAGTAACATTGCGTGCGGACCAAGAGGTTGAACCACCTGTTCCCACTGTTAATGTGAATGGTTTGTCACCGCTACCGCCTTCGACTTCCTTTCCGGAGTCCCAGGCTAGGTCAACAATGATATCTGTCCAGTCAACTACTGAAACTAAATGATCTTGTGCTGCCTCGTCATTTGCAGGGTTACTATCGCCAACTGCTGTAACCTCTACTACTACTACATAGTCTCCTGTGATTGGAGTCCATACTGCAGGAGCACCTTGGTAAGACATTGTGTACTTACCATTGTCAAGGGCTGCGCCAGCATCTAGTGAAGCCCATGGACAGACGAAGGTGTCGTCACAGACGACATCGCCATTTGTCCAAGAAAGTTCGTTACCTGCTATGTCCTTAGCAATCATGCCTCGGGCACCGCTTTCGGCTAGATACACTGTGACGGAAACACCCATCTCAGTGATCGCACTATCACCAGCATTGCTGATGAAAGCCTCAAAGGTCACATCTTCACCAGCTTTCAGCGTATGTAGCTTCTCGCCAGTTATATCATCGGTCGTTGTAGCGCGTGGCGCTAGTATGCTCACGACTTCAGCATCGGGACCTGCACGGCCATCAGCTTCAATCATGTTAGTTTGTTCCAATTCAGACAAATCTAGCGCTGCGAGCGAAGTGCTTGCTAACATTATTATTGCCAAAATCAAAGGGGTTAACTTGCTCATTGTCATATCCTCCAAAGGGTCGGTTGGATTCTCCACGCCATGTAGGGTATTTATGAGTTGGCAAAGGCGATTCAGTTTAACACAAGAATAAATAAATAATCCGGTTTCAAAATTATAGTACGCAGCAGCCCGAATATTACAAAAATTACATCTGGAAATAATTCAAATCATTGCTGCTTGGTGCAATATGTTTGTGTTTACTATACCTGTTCAAAGATAGCCTCCGGCACCGAAATTAATCGATTGAAGAAAGTGCTTGAGAAGGAGTAATCCTCGTCGCTTTTGAAACTGGAATCCAGGTTGCAGCCAATACAAGAATCCATCCACCTATAACAATAGATAAGACCTCCATCCAAGGAAGTATCAATTCAACACCTTGCCCCTCCCAGAAAGTCCGATATAATGCGACATGGAAAGCAAGTGCAACTATTGCTCCATTAAGCATACCAAGTACTGAAACCCAACTTACCTCCAGTATCATTCCAGCCATGACCATACGTTTTCTGAACCCTAGGGCTCGAAGCATTCCGATTTCCCCGGAGCGTTCAGAAACCGAACGGTAAGTAACGACGCCTATTCCTGCAATGCCAACTACCAAGCCTAGTGCGAGATAGGATTGGAAAATTGCTAGGATCGCAAATACCAAACCTAGTATCAATAGAATTTCATCTTCGATAACAGAAGTATAAACACCCTGGGATGACAAATCTTTTGACAATGATTCTTCGAGGTCGTTAGATGAAACATCTGCATCATGTGAAACATAGATTCTAGTGACAACACCTCCAAACTGTTCATCGACGATTTCCCCGTTCATCCAAATCCCCATACTAAACAATTGGCTCGACTCTGATAAAATGCCTCCAACCATTACTTCTCGGCTATTTCCTGCGTTTGAAATATCAATTAGCGAAATCGATTTTCCAATTGGAAGAGTGATGCCTATAATCGACTCTCCAGTATTAGGGTCGACCAATGCAAATGAACTATCTACGAATACGATATCCTTGTTATTTAGCATGGATTCCCAAGCCTCTTCTTGCGTGTTTCCTAGTGCCTTATTCCAATCTTCCAATGGAATTCCGCCATGCTCAATGAAGCCTGAATCAACCCCTCTCAAAATATAGCCAATACTATCCTGGCCATCATCCACCCAAACCACTGCCCGATTCACAATACCCACAGCATCGATATCCGCAGGGTCGGTTTCATTCAATTCCCATTGCGTGGGGTCAGAGGATAAATCGAGCGGGACCTGTCGTGAAGAGGATAGCAGAATCTCAAACTCACCGCTAGCATCCTCTACATAACCGGTTGAATGTTCTTCGAATTGTACCGAATAACCAGCTAGCACTATCACGCTAAACACTGTCAATGAGAACATTCCCATGATTACAGCAGTTCGCAGAGGTGATGCTGCAGGATGGGCTAAGGACACCTTGACTACCGGACCAAATCTCTTGGCAAAGAATGGACTACTCGAGATCCATGATGCAAACCTTGGTGCAATTCCAGATAGAATCATAACGCCTGCAAAAACCTGAATCATACCAAGTACGGCAAATGTAATTTCATCAGGTTTTATTCCTGAATCTACCGGTGCCCACGAGTCGGGAGAGAATGCCCAAAGGGCCAATGAAATGCCCATGACCGTCATTGTATTCCGGCCAGTGTTTCTAATGGTCCAACCCTTCAAATGAGGCAACACAAAAGTGAATAGAGGTACAATTGCCATGATTAGGAGTGAGGCCATAATATGCCAAAGAGCGAACCTCAATGAAGAGGAGGAATCGATGGTAAATATGCTCAACCCTGTGACTCCACCTCCACCAAACAATACAATCAGTAACAATAGCAACCACCAAGGAATACCACGGCTTCGCATTGGAGATAGACCGCGTAATGCCTGAACTATGTTTAGGCGACTTGTCCAAAGTGCAGTTGCCCACAATGTCATCATAGCGATTAAAAAGCCCCATGACATTCCGATTAGCATACTTTCGAGGCTAAATGAAAATGCGATTCCTTCAGCACCCGCACTGGTAAATACACTACTGAATGCAAGAGATACTATCCAAGCCAAAAACAGTCCAAATATCCCACCTACAACAGAAGCTGCTGAAGAAGTCATCATCCCTTCCATCAGTGCCAAGGACCTCATATCAGATCGCTTCAATCCTATTGCTCGAATTATGGCCTCATCTACTCGCCTAGATTCGGCTAACATCATCACTATCGTTAGAACAAGGAGAATTCCAGCCCCTATTGTAAATGCTCCAAAGACGAGGAACATCGCTGATAATACCCCTGCTCCTTCCTCTGCTGCCGCCAAGGCGTCATCCTTAGCCGCTACAACCCTGAGGTCCATTGAGTCGGTGCCTGCAATGCTATCTAACCAAATACCAATTGCAGATTGGTTGCCGCCGTTTATCACAAGAATACTACGTTCCCCTTCATCAGCAGCCGCTAATATTTCGCCATCGCTAATATTGATGAAACCTATGATAATAGATTCAAGTTCATCTAAACCGGGAGCATCAAGTGTCGACATACTGCCATTAATGTCCATAATTATCGGGAATGTATCGCCATAAGCCCAAGGGATCAGGCCGTTAACACGTATCTCTTCAGATTGATTGAGATGAGAGAGTCGTGAGGAAATCAAAATATCTCCTTTTGCGGGGGAAAGTGGACCATCTGTAGCCAAGAGTAATTGCGGCATCACTCCAAAGCCACCGACATCAACTGTTAATGGTAATCTTGGCGTCAATGTATCACCATCAACTAATACACCAAAAGAGGTTGAACAAATGGTGTCACCATCGTAGGCAAATACCCTTTCATCGCAATCTTGTTGAAAAACCGCAAGTGTAGTCAATTGACCATCGAAACTGTAGAGTGAGCCGTTATTAACAACGAGGCCACCACGGACACCATCCCAATTTTCAGGAGATGACTCTCCTGATGCTGTAGTCCAGCCACTGGGAGAACCAACCATTACTTCATTGTCATAATGAAGCCACTCGCCTGACAAATTAGATTCAACCCATTGGCCATCCAAATATAGGTAAACATCATTACCAGTCAAATGCTTTACTGCCAGCCAATCCTCACCCGAATTATCCAAATAATCCATGGAGAAAATGGTCGAAGGTAAATCTGGTAAGTTTTGCGGCAAGATGGCTGCAAGTTGGATTTCTTCACCCTTGATATGGTGAATAAGGTCGCCATTTTTACGGTCGGGAATCTCAACCAAACCATCGCTATGCGCCACTAAAAGTGAATTATTCATCAATGTTACATCATAAATTAATCCACCATCGGGAACCTCCCAACCATGACTTTCACCACCTCTATCATTCTGGTATGAAACGGCGCCACCTGACACATACCAATCGCCATCTTCAGCAATTAGTATCTCGTTGATCCTGTCGTCAGGCAACGACAATATTTTCATTACTTGTTGGATTTGAACAAGAGGTACTTGAAGAACTTCCATCGCCGAACCACCATCGAGTAAAACGGATGAGTTTTCATTCCATGAAGTCATAAAATCACTATCTAGTCTACCCAATCCAATTGTACTTGAAATTGAGATTGCATCATCGTCAGCATTAATTTCAAATCCACCCGCCTCAGCATCAATCAACAGATTGAGGATTGATTTTACATCTGCAATACTCTCCGATGCATCTAGGCCATCGGTAAGCGAAACCCGCATCATGTTAACCTCCCAATTTTTGGATTGTAGTTGTTGACTAAGTTCAAGCGACGTGAATAGCGCAGGTGATTTTGTGCCTCTCATCGAGCCACGGCCATCCATTGAAATCACTGAATCAATAGTTAAATTTTCAGAACTGCGTATCAATTCGCCCTCGTTTGAATAAGTGTACCAAGATAATTCGACCAAATCGCCTTCATTTATCTCCAAGTCATCTGAAGCCACTTGATTTATTGAAACCCCTTCCCAGCCAGCATATGCATACCAACCTGCAGAAGGTAATGCTAAGCCGTCATCTCGACTTAGAGTGGCGGTGGCCTCCAATCCATGCGACCACTCATCTGCTATGCCAGCCGCCAATAATGATTGGCCAAAACCTGTTGTGAGATTCATATCCAAACTATTAGAAAAACCAGTTCGCTGGTCTTTTTGGAAAATTAGTAAATCGGTTTCGCCATACATCGCTTCAACTTCTTTGCTAAGTGTAGCATCAAGACTGTCTCCAACTACAAGTGATGAGGTGATTATTGCTGAGGCAACCAAAAGTCCAGCCATCATCAATGCTGCTTGACGCGGTCTTCGTTTGACTTGTTCCATGGATAGACGGAACACGACGAGGCGGCGTGGAGAGAATAATGGCTGTAACAACATACTCGAAATTATTCCTCCTGCTATTGTGCAGCCCCAGGTAGCAAAGAATCCCATTTCGAGCCAATCTAGTAACCACCATACAATCCAAGCATCTAGAACGGGGGCCAAAATCAGTATTCCCAGATACCAAAACTTCGAAACATCACGCCTTAGGCCCCAAGCCGAACTTGCACTGATAGGAATTATCAGCACAATTACAGCAAGTGTCTCAAGTAGCATACTTATTCCTCTTGATCTAGAACTCTTCCATCAAATATGTGAATAGTACGTGAACAGCGCCTAGCGACACTATCATCATGAGTAACTACTACAATAGTAGAACCTGAATCATTCAATTCCGTTAGCAAATCCATGACTTGCTCACTAGTTGTAGAATCTAAATTCCCTGTTGGCTCATCGCAAAGGATGACTGAGGGATTATGGACAAGCGCTCTAGCGATTGATACTCGTTGTTGTTGGCCACCTGATAATTCGGCAGGCCTGTGCTCACACCTATCTCCAAGGCCAACTTTGTCCATTGCTTCTGTAGCTTGCTTCCTTGCTTGATTAGGATTTATTCCCATTAACAATAAGGGAATCTCAACATTCTCTACGGCACTCATCACATCGAGCAGATGGAATTTCTGAAATATGAAACCCATTTCACGCCCACGTAAGTCGGTTCTTTCATCATCGCTGATACCAAATAACGGCTTACCTGAAACTTCGACTTGGCCTGCGGAGGGGTCATCTATTCCGGATAAAATATTCAGAAGTGTGGTTTTCCCACATCCCGATGGCCCCATAATTGCAACCATTTCACCCTGCTCTACCAGAATATCGATTCCCCTAACGGCTTGGACTTTTTCGTCCCCCATTTCATAAATCTTCCAAAGACCCTCACAAGAAAGTGCTACTGCCATTATGTAAGACACACCGCCACGGGTTGATAAGATGGTACTCAATAGCGTGTCTATGCAGGTGAACGTACTCGCATTTGGGCCCATTGCAGAGAAAATGGGGGGCAGAGAACATCAATTCGAAGTTCCACCCAATTCATCTATTCGTTTTCTATTGGAAGAAATCGGACTAGATATGTGGCTTGGTCAAGGCCTTGTCCTCAGTATTAATGGTTCAATAGTAGGAGAGGATGAACCTATTTCTGAAGGTGATGAAGTAGCCCTACTTCCGCCTGTTTCTGGTGGTTAACAGCCGATTAATTGACAAAGCGGGAGCGTTTGGGGCGTAACAGAGGGAATAACATGAGGTTCGGTACTTTTGAAATCATGATTCTAATCGCTATCTTCTTTTTGCTATTTGGTGCAGAACGTTTGCCGAAACTTGCTAGGGCTGCTGGACAGTCAAAAGGTGAGTTTCAAAAGGGCCTTACTGAAATAACAACAATCCCTTCAACTACCAATACTGAAGCAGACTTGGACGCTGGTGGAAAAACCGAGGCCGTAGACATTGCTCAAAAAGCTGATGCAGCCGGCGTCGACCCCTCTGGGAAGACCACCAAAGAGGTCGCTGAAGAGATTGCTTCTGCCGAAGAGTGATCTATACTAGATTGGATTTCAGCAATTATTGCTTCACTATTTGGAGCAGATGAGGTCATCGAAGAACTTCTTGAAGAGGCATGATTAGTTTCTTGAACGTTTGATTTTCATCGGTGACCCGCAAATATCACACTCTTGTTCATCTTTAGAATCTGCTTTCTTGGTCGCTCTACAACCGATGCATCGCAATTCCCAGGCCCACTGCTGCTTGCTTCTTTTGTTAGAGACCGCTTCGAATGGGTGATTTAGAGAACGGCAAACATTCTGTAAAGAGTAATCATCTGTAAACAGCGTCTGACCTGTTGCTAATGCGAGGGCTAGTATTTCCAAATCTACTGGGCTCAATCTAGGGAGGTCACCGGTGCTTGCCGCCGCCGTTTCTGCGTCACCAGTACCTATGCTCATCCATTCCATTTCGATGGACTCGACCAACATTGCACGTTGAGGAGACAGTTTTCGAAGTTCTTCTAACTGGCTGTGAGCAACTATTCCACCTTGCATCCGCTCGGCCGGCCAATGAAGTAGAGCAGCAGTATCGAGCACCGGCATATAACACCGGGTCGGGTTTTGTAGCAATCAAGACTTCGATTAAGAAAGGGTTCATCCGTATGGTTGTCGCCCCATGGACTGAATGTCGTGGAAAGAGGCGATTGTCGATTGGTTTGATGGATTTGGAGCCCTTAGCTTGGGTGCCATGTCTTTTAGTGAGGCGATCAT
>Ga0315324_10000135_pt1 | contig 27472 bp, 26 predicted proteins | sample M150021515metaG_FD_203919 | JGI IMG/M metagenome (GOLD analysis project Ga0315324, IMG submission 203919) | Ammonia-oxidizing marine archaeal communities from Monterey Bay, California, United States - M1 500m 21515 | ecosystem: Environmental > Aquatic > Marine > Intertidal zone | place: USA...
ATCAATTATACGATGATAATATAATTCAACGAGACCAACGAGAACGAGACCAACGAGAACGAGACCAACGAGAACGAGACCAACGAGAACGAGACCAACGAGAACAGAAAGAACGAGACCAACGAGAACAGAAAGAACGAGAACAACGAGAACAACGAGAACAGAAAGAACGAGAACAACGAGAACAGAAAGAACGAGAACAACGAGAACAGAAACAACGAGAACGAGAACAACGAGAACAGAAAGAACGAGAACAACGAGAACAGAAACAACGAGAACAACGAGAACAACGAGAACAGAAAGAACGAGAACAACGAGAACAACGAGAACAGAAAGAACGAGAACAACGAGAACAGAAAGAACGAGAACAACAAGAACGAGAACAGAAAGAACGAGAACAAGAACGAGAACAGAAAGAACAACAAGAACGAGAACAGAAAGAACGAGAACAAGAACGAGAACAGAAAGAACAACAAGAACGAGAACAAGCACGAGAACAGAAAGAACAACAAGAACGAGAACAACAAGAACGAGACCAACAAGAACGAGAACAGAAAGAACAACAAGAACGAGAACAGAAAGAACAACAAGAACGAGAACAGAAAGAACAACAAGAACGAGAACGAGAACAGAAAGAACAACAAGAACGAGAACAGAAAGAACAACAAGAACGAGAACAGAAAGAACAACAAGAACGAGAACGAGAACAGAAAGAACGAGAACAGAAAGAACAAAAAATTAGTGTATCCAATAGACCTGAATTTGCTTTGTATGAAAATATAATTAATAGAACTGTTAATAACAAATATAATGCATCCCTAGAAATAAAAACCGGTATTACTGCATTAAATAATTATATCTCTTCATTTAATGAATATGTAGAATTTATTAATAATATAAAATTAGAGAGGGTTAATGGTGAAGTAAACAGTAAATTGATAATAAACCCCGTATATGAATTTTTAAAACAGAAACGCAAACGTATTAATAAATATATTAATACTCACAATAATAGATTATCACCCAAATCTTCTTCAGAAAAAATTAGCCCTAATATACTAAAAACATTCGATGATAAAGAAACACTAGTAAACATACGAAGACCAACATTTAGACCAAGTTCGGCGTATGCAACTACAAACCCAGGGTCGGTTAAATTATTTCAGGGTTCAACTACAGGAGGAGCAAAAGAAAGGGTTTATAATGTAACAGATGTACTAAAATATGTAGATCATATAGATACTTGTATAATAAATATAACCATGATATTGATACTCATTATTATGATTATGTGGATATTACATATTTTATATAAACCCGTATATAATGAACAAAAAAGAATAAAAGCACATTATATCGATAACTGTATAAATAATAACCACTATAAAAGACTAACATGTGATGACAGTAATACTGTTTAAACCACCACCACTTTTTACGATTTTAGATTTCTCAATTAATTGTGGTGTTAAATGTTGATACACTAACTCAATTCTATTTAATGTTTTTATTATTTGTTCATCTGTCATAGTTGTATATGGATATCTTGTTTTTAAAGATTTAGGTTTGATTTTACATAAAATCTCATAGTCAGACAATTTTGTCATATATATGATTAAGGAATTTGATTTGGTTAAAACTGATACCTTTTACTACACCCCCTATATCAGTAGTATTATTTTTCAGATCGATAACTAATTTATATATTTTTTTACTATTGAGGATATGACTATATGATATTAAAATTATTCTTTCATCCGATTTTAATAGTATTTTTTCTAAATCCAATTTACACACACCACCTATTTCAAATTCCCAAAACCAATTAGCAAATAAACGGAACCTATTTGTATATAATTCATCATCTACATAAACATAATGAATGGTGATAGGTAAGGATTTATAATATGGTCCGTATGTTAAAATTGATTGATCGTAAACATTATTACATAAAAGTTGTATAATATACGATATAATCTTATTAAAATTGAAACTTACAATAGATATAAACGCGGTAACACTCATAAATATTTGTGTTTTATCCATAATATATCAATCAATATTATATTGATATATTGTTATATTATATATTATAAAACATGTCTAAAAGGGAATCGATCAAAGACGTAATAGATGATGAAAAACTAGATGATGACATTGAGATAGAAGAAGACAACGATATAGAAGAAGACAGTGGGGTAGAAGAAGAACCAATAGAACCATCTTCTTCAGATTATTTTAAAATGATTAGTATTGTACCTATTCAAGAACGTGTAACATCAGATATTATGTCATACTACGAGTTCTCTGAAGTCATAGGTATACGAACTACACATATAGAAAACGGTTCAACTGTTTATACAAAGGTAGATAATTCGTATTCTCCTCGACAGATGGCATTAAAAGAATTATTTGACAGAAAATGTCCACTTAAAGTGCGTCGCCAAGTTGGTAAAAAAATAGAAATATGGAAATGTTCAGAACTTGCAATACCAGCACAGTTTAGAAGTTATTTAGACGATGAATAGTTTTTAGAATTTATTCCCACATTCACACAAGTATGAAAATTTCATATTATCACCACTCACAATACTAGTTACTATTTTACTAGAACATTTTGAACATTCTTTATACACTTTTGGATTAGTTACATCGAATGCAGCAGTATTCACAAAATCCCCCCTACCACCTGTATCAGACTTATTTTTTTTATAAGATTGAGTAAATCGTAAAGTGTCTGATACGGAAGACTTATACCGTGTTTTACACGCACTACATTCATAATATAATTCTTTATTGTCAGTTATGTCTACCAACACATGTTTACATATATCACAGAATCTCATTGTATATTAATATAGGCAGTAGCCTTTATATATTTATTCATAAAAAATATTTCAACTTTATATATACGATGGGACGTTATGATTTTGACCCAGGATCTGGTAATGATTTTACAATAGAATGTGCTTCAGGGGTACAACCATGCTCACAGGATTTAACTAGTACTAACAAATCTATGAATTCATATTGTGTAGGCCTACAACGTATGTTTGACGGAGATGAATATTGTTTAGCATGGAAATCTAAACAACCGGCAGCACATAAAGTATCATTACAAAGAGCGTGTCTTAGAAATGAATACGCAGATCCATCTTGTACAGAATGGCGTGTAGAACAATCAAATGTTAGTGCAGTTAAAACTGTTGAGGACAGAAAACAAGATGTAATAGATGCGGTGCGTAAATTCTTCTCCGACGCTTTAGTTCTACAATCAATGGGGGAGCAGGTAAGAAATGATTTTCAACGAGTTGCCAATAATGCAGAATTAGATATGGAAGATGAAATAAATAGAGTTATTGATGAAGAATTATTAAAAGCAAAGGATGAAGAAGACGCTATGCTAATCGCAGAGGCTGCTATGAATGTACCAGCATCAAATATAACCCAACCTGCTATAAACTCACCAAATATATTAAAAGATACTCCTCCAGACCCCAATGATAAACTAGCCGTTTTTAAATATAAAATAGATAAAATATTCCCTGATATAGGGAACCCTAAATTTGATGACAATAAACATGTCATTGTAGTATTTGTTGTAATTATAATTTTATTATTATTGTTGTCTTCATCTAAAAAGGATGGTAATGATGAACAAATGATGAAAATGATGCAAATGATGCAAATGCAACGTAATACAAACACAATGTATTAAAATTTAAGTTCTAATTTTAATCTTAATTTTTTTTTGATTTTAATGATATACATGGCGAAAGTCAGTGAGGAGTCGTACTATGATAATCTGGTTAATACACGAAGTTATAATTATGATGAAATCGTTAAAGCACTTGATATTGTAAAACAGTTTATTATTGATAAAAGTTTAATATTGGTAGGAGGTATGGCAATAGATTTTGCTTTAAAATTGAAAGGTGATAAAATCTATTCAGACAATCAGTTACCAGATTATGATTTTTATTCATCTACACATATAGACGACGCTTATGAATTAGCATCAGATTTATGTAAAAAAGGGTTCAAGAACATATCATGTATACAGGCTATGCATTTAACAACAATGAAAGTTAGGGTAGATTTCGAGGTTGTGGCAGACATAACATACTGCCCAGTAAGTATATTTAAAAGAGTCCCATATTTAAAATATGGGGACATTAAAATAGTTCACCCGCATTATCAAATGATTGATCAACATAATGCATTAAGTATACCCTTTGAAAACCCGGGTCGTGAAGTTATATTTCATAGGTGGAAAAAGGATATGTTACGATATGATAAGCTGTATAAATATTACCCTGTAGTTGCTACCATAGAAGACCCGATAGACCCTGGGATAACATTGTCTATGTCGTCAAAAACTAAATATAGAACAGGTGGATATACACGGACCGTTGAACGTGAAGCTATGTCTAAAGAATTAGAACTGGAACTAATAGAAATAGAGATAAAATTTTCCGATATTAAAGGGGGGTGTGTTTGTGGGTGGGGGGGTATAGGGTATACAATCAATGAGAAAAACGAAAGTATAATAATGAAAATACCAAATAACGAGTATATATCAGTGGCATCCCATGATTATAAAGAATTCGTCAAAACCAATTCTTTAACAATTAATGAATATTATAGTGAATATTTTGGACAAATACCTAGATACGTTACATGTAATACACAAATTAAAGATTTTGATAATAATACTAAGATGTTACAGGTTTTTGACACTTACGGTTTACTATTAAGTGCTGAAAAAGTATCTGATAAATACGATGTATATATATGTAATACACAGTGGTGTATGGCATACTTAATGAATAGGATATTTAAGCCAGATAATAGAAAATCATTATTTACAGCAGAAGAGAGATATTTATATTGCAGAGAATTAGTAAAAGATGGTAAAACCCCTGTAATAGATGTATATGGAACTGACAATTTTACATCGTCTTATATCAATATGGTCAAACGTAATAAAGAAATGATTTATAACATTAAGGCTGTTAGAATGCAACCAACTAATTTTTACCCATCACTTCCAGAATGTTATCGTAAAAACACATTTGACATAGAGAGTAGTCAATACTTTATGATAGATGGGCGTAAATTGGATAGTTTTATAGAATTCAACATAAACCCTTACCCTGAATATGACACTTAAAATTCTTTTTAATAATAAAGTTTGTAATATTTATACATATTTTTATATATCATGATTAGTGAAACAGTTATCTTAGGTGTAATATTATGTTTATTCATATTATCTTACCACTCTTATTCAGGACCTCGATGGGGGAAAGGACCGAAAACTGCATACTGTAGACTTGTTAAAGTGTTAGGGAAACCGCATTACATTAATACTAATCCTAAAGGGGTATCGATATGGAAAAAATTTACCCCCGATACCCCGTTTACACGTGTTATGTTGATCGATGAATCGGTCGCACAATTCATACCTTATAAACATTACGGTTATTTGTATGTAACTATAAATTATGAAATAGATGAAAAAAATATAGGAGATGTTTTATCATGTTCTGAATCTGTAATGTATGATAAATTAAAAAAAGAATTAACTGTACGGAGTAACTCATTAGAAAACTCTATGGTTTGGCTTGTTTTAGTTCATCATATTAATAAGGGTGAAATTGATGTATCACAAATTAGAGAAGAAATCGGTAAGAGGACAAAATTATCATATTGTAATTCTCAAAATAATTATAACATATTACAATCTATTAAAGATGAATACTTACTTAGGAACTGTGATTATTAGAATTTCAAAAATGTATATGTCGTGAATTTTCAGGTAATGTTTATTTTAACAGTTTTTCAATAATAGGTAAATTAAGTTCATTTAATTGTAATACCAATGTTTTCCCATTAAACGACCATGCCCCTTGAGGGTATTCTGACAATTCATTTGTATATATTTCGGTTTTTAATATTTTACCAGTTTTCCCAATTTTAAAAGTAACATTTCCACATTTTATAATATTATCACACATGACAGCATTATTAGTTTTTATGATAGTTTGTACCATATTTTTATATTCATCGTCTATCTTAATTTTAGAAAAATCTAAAGAAGAATATTCAATCTCTTCTACTGAACACATAGATTTTAAATTATTTATAGATTCCTTTATTTGTATTTCCGCAGTCATTACTGCTTGTAGTAGTTTAGAAAATTGTTTATTAATATGATTTTGTGTCTCATGTATTATTAATCTGCATTGAGACAGGTGATCTATGTTTCTATTTATTTTATCAATTATAGTTATTATTTTGTCTGAGATGGTAACATCTTTATTCTTATATTTAGTCCAACAGTTAAACATATCCATACATGAGTATATTATCATCTCTGGGCAAGAACATGTAGACAAATTTAAATATATTGTAGGGATTTCCCCGTGTATAGTTGTATGTGTTTGTAACTCTATAGAGTTAGATTTTCCTGTTATTTTAGACGACAATGAAATCATTATGGCCCCATCTATAGACGAATTTGATTCTATATCCCTTACAAATTTATCAATTTCATTACTAGGCACAGGTCTGGAATATTTTTTAACTTCAACTAAAATATTACAACCTATATTAATCATAAAATCGCCAACCTTTCCTTTTTTAGCAGTATTTATAACAGAGTACTTTTTCTTTAATATTTCTTCCACTTTATGTTCACCTTCAAGGCCTATTATAGAACTCGTTTGCATATTAGGCATATATTGGTCGCATTTATTTAATTTGGCATATCCTACAGATTTAAGTATATCTATTATATCTTCATTCGATAACGCCTTTGTCCATGGTATTAAATCTTTAGGAAATTTGTTAAGTATGTCATATAAACAGTTTTCAGTCATTTCTGTCATATTTATATGTAATAATTATATTATAAGGGAGTGTTTAAATATTAAATGCAGAACTTATATACTTTCCTGCATCTGATATGGTTGGACTATCGTGAAACAATTTTAGTAAGCATTTTGAATCTAAAAGGGCTTTAGACAAAGTATCATATATTATCATAGGTATGAACTTATCACCTAATTTTTTATACTTTTTTTCAATATATGATTTTATTTTCTTTTCAGTAATCTTCTCCGACAACACTCTCCATTTTTTATGATATATTATAATATTACATGAATATATCGATACAGGAAATTTGGTTTCACTTTGTATAAAATCGCTTATAAATATTTGTTTATATGATGACGACTTTATTGTAGGGAATTCCGATACCCCCTGTTTTGTATTTAGTGAGGATGGTATATCGCGTGATTCCTCTATATCAATAATGGGGATTTTTGAACTAATTTTATCCACGAGTTCATAAAATTTCTCATCTTTCAGTTTAAGTTTACCTGCTATAATTAAATTAATATGCATATTTTTCAAAAGACTTACACAGTACATGAACTCTTTTTTATCAGGCTTCCCATTAAGAATGCGCATACACTCGCTATACAAACTATATTTACTACACGGATTTAATTTTGACATTATCGAAAGTATACTTTTCTTGATAGATGACATAGAATTGGGAAACTGAAGGCTGATAATGAATTCATCATTGTGGTAATCACATGTTATACTTATTAATTTGCTTTTATTTATCTCTAAAGCCGAATCTGCTAATTTTTCCTTAATAGATAGAAATATAGTATACGCTACACATGTAGGTTCTGACGCATAAGCCAGAGATATACAAGAACATGGATGAGCTCTTTTAAGTTTTTGTAATACAAACCAATTACATTTAGTTTTAAAAGATATGTTTACTATGGTATTTGGGTATAATTTATTAGGTATAATATACCCAGAAATGTTATTCAAAGATTTAGTTAACATTTTATATATAAGTCAATAATTAAAAATTGAAAAAAAACAATGTAATATCCAAATAATGAGTGATTATACCAACGTATATCTTGATGATTTATTGGACTTGTAAAGCAAGTCTAATAAACCTAAAATAAGATATACATTAATATAATCTACGTAAATAATTAATTAATATAATCTACGTAAATAATTAATATAATCTACGTAAATAATTAATTAACATGATACATACCAACTAATAGAGTACCAAGGTGAGACATATAATAGTGTTATAAATGTCTTAATAATTTTTTTTGTATTATATGATAGTGGTATATGATGTGACTATAATTTAGTTAAAATCAACCAAAATTGGGAAAAGACGGCTCCTGACCGGGATAACTTTGCTGTTGAAATCGTGGTTGTTGGAATTGGGGTTGTTGTTGTTGGAATTGGTGTTGTTGTTGTTGTTGTTGTTGGAATTGGGGTTGTTGTTGTTGTTGAAATTGGGGTGGTCCCATACCTGGTGGTCGCATACCTGGTGGTCGCATACCTGGTGGTCCCATACCTGGTGGTCCCATACCTGGCGGTCCCATACCTGGGGGTCCCATACCTGGTGGTCGACGTTTATTAAAATAAAAGTATAACACACCCCCTATAATTAAAATAAAAATAAATGTTATTATAATAGGAGAAAGACCTGTGGAACTTGCAGCATTATTAATACCATTGTCTAGTACTGCTGCAACAGGTGCAGCAGGTCCTCCACCTAAAATCCCCCCGAAAATCCCTCCGACGGCACCTATAGCATCCGATGCAACCCCCCCTAGTTCTGTTTCTTCGGTTGATGTATTGTCAAGGTCTGTGCCTGCTATTATATCATTGACAATATTATTTGTGGTTTTTGTCACCATTTTACCCATACTAGCACCTATTTGAGAAATAGTCACCCCGTCCATGTCAACATCTTCAAAATTTAAATTTTGATTTAATTCGCCGGATATATCCATCTTCTCAATGTTATCCTGACTGAAACTAGCATTAATATTTTTTTTGACTATATTACGTATATCTGATTCAGATTTATCACTAGAAATTAATGACAAAGTAGGTATTGTTTTACTCTGTTTATTAATTTCATTAGTTATTTTATCTATTAATTCTGATTGAGTTTTGGTATTAGTAGTTGAATCCTTTAAAACACTTAAATTTATGGTGCCCGAATTAGTCATACTCGTATTTCGATATACACCCCCCTTTAAATTTATATTTTGATTCATTACTAAAGACCCAGAAGATAATGTTGTGTTTTTGACAACAGTTTTTGTTGTAATATTTGTAATAGATTCATTGAGCTGTTTAACAGCTGACTTAGATTCCGATGCTCCCATATCAAAATATGTATTATATAATCACGATGATAAAAAAATTATATTAACTAAATAACAATTTCACCTTTTTTTGGTGTATATTGGTTCACGGTGGCAGATGTATTGTTAACCGATTTATGTATAAAATTTATTATAGTATCTATAGGTAATCCTAACTCATCTATCTTTTTAATAATGATGGATAATGGTGATGTATACTGTTCCCATGGGTTATAAATATAAACTAATGTTATAAATGGTATTAAAATTAATATAGAAATAATAGAAATAAATTTCGTAAGGTTTTTATATTTACAGTCACAATAATATGACAAAAATATAATTAATACAAGTATAAATATAGTTTGTAGTGGCTCTAACATACGTCTAATACCGAATATACCAATTTTCGTATATGTAATATTAGTGGATATATTATTTATTTCATCTTCAACAAGTTTTCCTACATCCGATAAATCTATATCAGGAGTCTTATTAGAACTCATAGTATATGTAAAAAAATATAATTAATATTATCTACTATTAAACTGAATCATACGTATATGGTTCCAAATTAAATTTAAGTCCTATACCCATAGAATTTATTTCTTGTACAAATACTTTAGATGACCATTTTGATGCCACCTCAGCAATGTCTGCGTTGTCCTTACATACAGTACATACGTATTTGTTTTGTTGATGATTGACTACAGCATATCTACCACAACCTCTACATATATAAGTATCGAAGCCATCAGAGTGATCAAAGAATTTTTCTGAGAGGAATCTAGACATACCATTACCCATTAATACATCTTTCTCCATTTCTCCTATACGGAATCCTCCTCTACTCGATTTACCTTCAAGTGGTTGTCTTGTAATTGCATCGGTGGACCCGTGACTAACAGCGTAAATAGTATCATTAACAAATTTCTGCAATCTTCTATAATACATTGGTCCTATGAAAATTTCATAATCTATATATTTACCATAAATACCATTGTATAATCGTTCACGACCAGAAGGTTTAAACCCGTACTTCGCAAGTTCTTTTTGAGCTTCTGGTAAATTATGTGAACCAAACATAGTACCATCTGTTATTTTAACTTTTTGAGCACATAATTTACCCATTATACCTTCTATAATAGTATTTATAGTCATACGCGATGGTAATGAATGTGGGTTAAATATAAATGCTGGGGAATATCCTTCTTTTGTAAAGGGCATATCTTGTTCAGCAGCTGTATTTCCTAGAACACCCTTCTGACCTGTCCTTGCACTAAATTTATCACCGATATCACATTCCCGTAATACCATTAAATGTACTTTAGCAAAGAGTTTACCCTCTTGGTTTCTACTTTTAATAGTACCTACTACTATAGCATTTTCATCATGCCTATAGACTTTAGATTTATCTATATATTTGTAATGTCCATCAGTCTTAGTATGTTTAACATATTTCCCAATAACAATATCATTTTTTTCAATAACAGTTCCTACTTTAGGTAAACCATCATGTATTTTTTCATATGATGCATAATCTTTAATATCATCTGTTAATGCTATGTCAGGATTACCTATCTGTTCGTTCTTTTCAAGTTCAACCATTACGAAAGTTAAATGATAACCGTCAAATAAACCTCTATCTACAGCACCTTGATTTATAATCAAACTATCCTCCTGATTGTGGCCTGAGTAGCACTGCACAGCGACTATACAATTAATTCCATCAGGTTGAATAAAATCATTTGCAATAGTTTTCACTAATGGCATTTCAAAATATGGTTGTAAAAACTTCTCTTTATCGTAACGTAAAGGCCATGTAAGTGAATATCCACACGACTGCTTTGATTGTTGTGTTGATAATATAACCCTAGATGGAGGTGCATTAGACCCATAGGGACACATAAGGCAAGGTAATCCTAACATAGATATTGGAACATCACAATGTGTGTATTTCTTCAAGGGATTATATCTATTTTCCCATAGATTATCATGATCTATAGATATTAATAAATTCTCTTGCTCACTTGGTGAAATATATTCTATTATATTCTGATCAAGTAAATCTTTCATTGAGATTGTCTTGGATTCTAATTTCTTTAGGTGGTCATTCGTTATAGTAACCCATTGTTTAAAATCTTCCTGATTTGGGTATTGATTTTTTGTTTCAGAATCTCTTAAATATTGTTTGGTGTAATGGTTGCCATAATTATTATATACAATTATAAGAGGACGCATTAATCTACCAGTATCTACCCAAAAATGAACTTCATTAATATCTGGCTCCCAGTGGATAGTAGTATACGGATTAATTTTTTTCTGTCTTCGCAAATACCTGTACTTATCAACAAAGTAATATGATTTTTCAGTAATACCAATCCAATGCCCATTAACTTTCACAGGCGAATACCCATTAGCTAACATCTCTGGGACAACTTTATCGAGTTTAATGAATTCTTCATCATCGTATATAATTTGTTTTAATATTGTGGAAGATGTTCCTTGCATAATACTTGCTGATATAGCAATTTGTTTATTAATACCAACGGATTCCCCATCTTGTGTTTGTATAGGACATATATACCCCGTATATGTAGGATGAACACGTCTCATTTCATTGGCACGAGCTGATTGTTTCGATGAATTTGTGCTTGAACTATTAATTTGTCTCATAGATGAGACATAGTTCAAGTGGTTTTTTCTATGTAATTGTTGAGATGTTAAACGATTCTCCATTCTACGACCAGCCTTTATAGTAATCTGTTGTTTAGAACCAGTTACAATAGCCTGTGCTAAAGCACGACCGAGGTCCGATGCATTAATGGATGATTTAAGACTTTGTGCTAAATCTACCTTTGAAAAACTAGTAGTTTTAAAATCTTTAGTGAACGCCTTTTTAATCGGTTGAACAATTACAAAATTAAATTGTTGTTTATATGTTTTAGCCATACACACACCCGCGGTGTGCGCGCGTTTACTTTTAAGCGAATCTCTATCAGTAGGATTAATTTCTTTCATTTCAACTAATAAGAGTCTTCTAAGTAGATGAGTTAAATATACAGCCTTTTCATTCCTATCCTCTGAAGTTGATCCAATATGAGGTAATAGATAACTATCAATAGCATGCATAATCTTACCGTAAACGTATTGAATTGTATCTTCATCATTAAGGTCTAAATACCCATAAGTGGCAGTTAAATGTGAAACAAATCTATGTAATATATCATTCTTCTTATAAAGATTTGATGCATCTTTAAAATCTGAATATTGTTGAGTAAACGCCGTATTTAATTTATCCATCATATATTCGGATACTCTCCCGTGAAATATATAAGTTATCCATTTAACAATTTGTTCGTCTGAGGACCACCCTAAAAGTCTGAATAATATAAAGAACGGTATAGTAATATCAGATAATGGTGCTCTATCAATAATGAATATAATACATCCGTTTGTCAAAATCTTAATATATAACTGTGCGGAGTTTTCATATGAATCACCTGGTTTAGAAATAATTTCCAACCTTGCTACTTCATTTTTATATCCCACATTACGGAATATTTTTGGTAGGTTAAATGTAGAAGATTCTGAATTAGTAATAATCCATTCTATTCCTTTAATTATAAAATACCCTCCAAGATCACTGGGATCCTCTTCCATCTGTTTTAAAGCCTCCCGAGATTTATTATGTGTAGTACATACCTTACCTCTAACCATAACAGGCGGTGATCCCATATTAACATCGTTAACAACCACTTTTCGTTCTATAGTAGTTTTATCATGTTTATGGGCAGTGGCAATAACTTCTATATTAGCATATAAATCTGATGCATATGTCTTACTTGTTAAAAGTGCCATTTTAGGCGTTAAAATTTCTTCTTTAGAAGACGTATAATGAGTGGTCGTCGGTGTTTGAATTTTAACAGATTTAATATTAACACGGAAGTGTATACTGCTTATTTCTTTATCTTCAGGTGTTTGATCTCTTTCATTTTTTATAGTTTTTTCTATTGTAAAAACCTTGGTCATAATCTGCCCAATGCCTGTACTCACAAAATTATTACCAGAATCTAAATGATCACTGGCTATCCCACGATAGTATAATTCACCTTTAGGGAATATATTCAGATCATTGATTTTTAAAGGTGAAATATTAGACTTAAAAATATCTGGGATATTTTTAATTTGTGTATCTGTTATTATGTTTCCTTTGTTCATTATATCAAAAAAACACCTCTAAAGAGTAATTGCTTATTATTATATATATAATGATTCAAATTTTATATGATAATTATTATGCAAATACTTATATAGGATGCCAAAATTAACCGAGATCAATATAGTTACAAGTATACCTATTATACTGATTTTATTTTTTCTGGTATATAATCATATAACACAAGACTTTAATAACTCATATTATATAAAATCGTCCATATGCCATAAAGAACTATCATTAAAAAAGGTAAAATTAGAAGACAGACTTGCAATTGAAGAGGTTGTAGATACATACTTACAGAGAAAGGAAAAAAATATGTCTAAATCATCTAACGTTTTATATGAAATAAGGAATGGTGCTCTTAGAGGTGTTTTGGGTGCTATTGTATTAGGTGGTGGTATAAGTGAAATTACTGCAGGTGCGATTGTATATGGTACAATTTCAGGGTTCTCCAAGGCATATACCCAATGTTATACAACAGATAATCGTCTAGATCCTATGAAGGCATGACTTTAACATGCCTTCATGATATTTTTATTTAAATACGAAATTTGAATTATATATAATAAACAAAGCAATATCTGTGTTTAACTAGTACATAATGTCTACTGAATCAAAGTCTGTATCAAACGAGGATATCATGGAATATCTTAAACTTATGGAAAAAAAATTCATGGCCTCTATAGATGCTATAGGATTAAGGATTGAAACTACCAGTTTAACGTCTGATCCAAGTATTAAGAAAAAGGTTGTGACAAAAAAGGTCGCAGATGATAAACCTCCTGTCAATAAATTACCTGCTAATACAATGTATTGGTGGAGACAGATGTATGCTACAAAAGACCCTTCAATAGAAAAGTTCTTTACGGATAAGGATATTGAAAACGCTAAAGTGTCATGCACTAAGATTAAAGACAAGGATCCTCAATATAAGAAGGATTGTGCTATTGGTCAGTGTATATATAGCACATTTGATGCAGCAAAGAAATCCCAACTTAAGGGTATGTATGAGACATTTAAAAAGGAACATGCTATGAAAGCTGTTAAATTGATGGATGTTGAACAATCGTCTAATAAAAAAGAAGAGAAAGAAGAGAAAGAAGAGAAATCGTCTGATAAAAAGGAAGAGAAAGAAGAGAAGGAAGAGAAGGAAGAGAAAGATAGTGATAATTGAAAGGGTTTATAAAGTTAAATATGACGATATGACCCTTTAATATATTTATGCTGGGAAGGGTTATAAGGAAAGAATTTATTATTAGTACCTTGTTTTTTTTTATATCTCTGATACTCATAATTTATACCAATATATGCTTCCTTTGTGTATAATGAATCACTCAGGTTGTTTATTAATTCTAAATTACTGAATATATTAGATGTTATATGGGAAATATTTTCGATCATACCCAAAGCCTTTAATATACGTAAATACCATAAGTCTAGAAGTTGAAACATTTTTAATACGTTGGGGTATGCTATATTGAACCCATCGTATGTAGTATAAGGTATTAATTCATATTCGGCGTTGTTAAAAATATCTAATATATGCAGATTACGTCGTTTGCCATTTATTTTTATATTAATAGTAACCACTGTTTTTTGTATCCTAGACTCTATAGGGATATTTGCACTATGTACTTTAAAAGTAGGTTCAAATCCCGTGTATTGTTTAATAAAATTTTCAAGTTCGGAAGTAAATTGTTGAACATGGTCTGTTATTATTTGTATCTTATTTAAGTTTTTTGGTTTATTTGTCAGAGTATTTATTGCATTTTCTCCTATAAGTACATACCCACTACGTTCCTTTATCCAATTCAGTATAACCCTAGAGTCAAATGGTTTTTTAGGTTTTATTTGTTTCTTGCCTCCTATAATATTTTTTCTTTTAATTAACTGTTGTTCTAACACTACTTTATACTCTTTATATATATCCCACTCACTTGCAAAGTTGGGTAAATATAATTTATGATAAACATTTATTAGTTCAAATTCAGGAGGGTACATCATCATATTATTCATTTTAATAGGCTGTATGGCAAGTTCCATTTTAGAATATATATTATATAATTGTATTAATGGTGACCCATTTACAAGGATTGTAAAATCTTCGTTTTTTTTATTAGTAAACAATAGTACATATATGGTTTTTTTAGCAATATCATTAGATAAATTATTAGCATGTTTAAATATGTTAGTACCGTATATTATGTAAGATCGTTTTGTAGATCTTGGTTTAGATATTAATGTATCTATATTTGATAAAATAAGTGAATTTGATTTGACATAATTTTCAATTATGTCATATATAGGAAAATAATCAGTCTGATTTATATTATTAGACGATTTTGCAGTTTCAATGACATCATCAACATTTTTCAAAAATTGATTAAACATGTTATATATTAAAGACTGTAGAATAATATTTATATTATATCTAGTTGAAAGACTTAAGACCAATTTGATAAAATGTTTTTTCGTCACCCACAAGGATTATTTCATGGATATAACAAACTTAAGAAATCTAACCTAGTGTTACATGGTGATATAAGTGAGAGATCACTTATATATTTTCAAAATGTTCTTAATAACGCATTGCCAAATAAGGATGCAAGTGATTATAAAGAACAAATGGCAAAAAGACAAATGGTGTTAGCCTTGTATGGTGACTATAAAAGACCATACAATAACAATAGAGGTGACAGTAAGTTAGTAGATTTGGTGAAAGGTACCATCATGGAGTGTATTATTCTATGGTTGCCATCTATGGCTATCATGAAACATTTTAATTTATACGATAAAGCATTCATTAAATGGAATAAGTATAGTGGGTTATATGAAGTTGTAAAATTTACTTTAAATATAACCCACGCTGAAAAAAAAATAACTGCCTGTCATCCAAACATACAAAAAGTTTTAAATGAACAAGTATCGTTACGTATCATAGATACACCTGAAAAAAAAGATAAAGAGTCTGAATCAACGAAAGATGAGTTACCCGTTATTGAGAAATTTAATACAAGGTTGAGGGTGAATTCATGGGCTGATTATGAAGATGATCCTGATGATGAAGATGATCCTGATGATCATGATAAAGAAATTATAGTGGATTAGGTTACAGAAAAATAAGGAAAGATTGGATATGTGAATACCAAACCGTAGATAACAAATTTATTATTTATTTTATTTTTTTTGATTGGTTAAAACAATGCAGTACATTTTTAACCTTCAATTGTTGTGATTTATTGAGTCTAATCATATTATGTGTTTCAATCCATTGTTTTAAAAATATTTTATGCGAATAAGTGAAATAATTATTCTTCTTAATTTCCACCCCCGATGTTTTTTTATTTTTAAATATAGTATATTCTTCAATTATTTTATTGATGGTCATAATTTGATACGCATATATATCATGTGCAGTATTAACTATACTTTTAGTGAATGATTTACCCATACACGATTTTGTAATTAACGGGATCATATTTTTATTCTCGAAATGTTCAAGATAATTAAATAATTGTGTAATCACATCATTATCATATCTATAACCACTACCATATAAATAAATTTCAGAATTCCCATATTTTGAGAACATAGGTTTAATAATTCGTAACTCTTTGAATACAAATGTCAAACACCCAATAAGACTAATTGTAAATGGTTCGAAAAATGTATATTGTTTTGTGATTAAAGATCCTCCATCCTTGAGTGTTAATAATCCTGTTAATATTTGACCAAGATTAGCTTTAGCATGAATAGATTCTTGGTTATTATAATCATCAGAGACATCAAACCCTAAATCGGCTGTATATAAATCAACCCCCCTATTGAATCGTTGTTTAAATAATTGTTGGTTATGTAAAAGTGTTACATCTCCATTGTTATTTTTGTTCATGACCCAATTATTAGGATAATTGGTATATAATTTATAAGAATCGTCTAACTGAGCTGTGCTGAGAATAGATGACCCGTACCACTGAAAGTTTTTAATATTACATTTAGTTTTAACATAATGATGTGCTGCCAATATAAACGATCCTGGGAATGCAGCATTATCAAAATATATAAATGAATCTGTATTATCTGGGAACAGTTTAAATTGAGAAAATATTTCGTATGCTTTTAACCATGCATTTGAAATATTTGGTGAATTATACTTATGGGCAACTTCATGTTTAAACTTGGACGACAATTCAAATTGTTTTGTAATATATTTAAACATTTTTGCATTGGTATTATATGGTTCATCATATGTATTTTTAGCTTTCGACAAATCGCTTTTTATCTTATGAATATCTTTATCAATACTATATGCACGAGTGGTAGGCGTTAAACATTGTATTTTAGGTATTTCGTAAGATATGATTGTTCCTTCCCTTTTCAATGATAGCCAATAATTAAAATATTTATCCTCCTGTGACTGTTTAGTCATTATGAATAATATATTTGCATATATAAATTCATTTTTAAAATGAATGAATAATCTTATATATTACAAAAGATTATATATACTTTGACGTCTATTGTTAATTATGGATTATAGAATGATTATATCAGGGTGTTTGGCGTTAATATTTATCATTATTTTCTTTTACAGTACAGGTGAGTCCTATAAACACGAAAAACTGATACCAGGGTTTTGGTCTATTTCTGATGAATTTAAAGATAAGGCTAAAATGGACCAAATGATTATATACTTTGGTAAAGGTGATGGGTATTTATACAAAGGGTTTGTGGCCCTTGTGGTTGATAATGAGACAGTGTTTAATGAAACAATGAATTTCCATATTACACCTAAAGGGTATTTTAAGGACGGTTATGTTCTGGAAATGGAAAAAAAGATAAAATGTATACCAAAAAAACTTACTATGACATTAGACCCATTTGAAGGACTTATGGAGATGAAATGTTTAGTTGAGGGGAAGGTATATGCTAGGTTATTTAAGGATAATCAGATGTCGGCAAAAACAATTCTTAAAATAGATGATCCTGACGAATGTGATGATTCTGATGATTCTGATGATTCTGATGAATGTGATGATTCTGATGAATGTGATGATTCTGATGAAAAATAGAACCTTAGAGTAAATAAAAATATTGATATTTTTGTTAGTAATATACGCCTTTCATACATTTTAAAACTGACACGGATTTTGCTTACTAAACCCACATATGTCTGACTACCAAGATGAAATTGAAGGGATTGACTGCCGTCAGCCTGTGTATATCAACGAATGTACCCTTGTGGATGATTGTGAAACCCAAATAGTATGTTGCTCTAAACAGAGCAACATACCCCCTAGGTTTGTCGAAACAATAGATATCATTTCAGTCTGTAATGGACCGAAATTACGTCGATTGTTTTAACGATTGAATACATTATGAATTTAGAATCTTCTATCGAGATTTACATTCCTTCTGTGTTAAACTTCACAATTATCTGATTTTTAATATATAGTTATTTATGACATACGTCTGAAATAACTATATATTATTAATCTTTTTTGTGATGATATATCTATTTAGGTGTTATAAGTTATTTTTTTGCCATTTAAAAGAAAGATAGATATGTTTATAACCGATAATTTATACAATGAATTCATTAACTAAAAAACGAAAGATAGGTGAGATAGAAACTAATGATGAATTTAATAAAATTTTTAATTATATCTATACAAGTGAACCCATTGAGTGGAAGAATACATTATCATATATAACGTATAAGCGAACATATGCTCGTAGAAAAAATCCTGAAGATGTAAAAAGTATAACTGAAGATTTTAAGGACACTATGTTCAGATTAATAACTTCTTTTAATACTCAATTGGGGATGAATTTAACTTATGAGGAACAATGTGAATATTATAATATAATGTCATCCTTTAAAGCTTTACCTGCTGGTAGATTCTTATGGCAATTGGGAACAGAAACTGTTAATAAATATGGATTACTCTCATTACAGAATTGTGCATTCACAGAAATTAATAATTATGAATCATTTTGTTGGGCCTTTGATTGTCTAATGTTAGGGTCTGGGGTTGGGTTTAATATTCAACGTGAATATGTTTATAAACTATCCAAACCATATAAAGTAATTTGTAATCGTTCCGATACATCAGATGCAGATTTTATCGTACCTGACTCACGTGAGGGGTGGGTGGCAATACTGAGATATACACTACGTGCCCACTTTGAAAAGGTTTCATGTCAATCTAAATCTTTCACATTCTCGTGTCAGTGTTTAAGATCTAAAGGTGCATCTATAAAAGGGTTTGGTGGAACTGCTTCTGGCCCTGACCATTTATGTGAAGGTATAAAAGATATAAATACAATAATTAATAATAGAGCGGAATCAAATGAATCATTGCGTCCAATCGATTGCCTAGATATTATGAATATCATTGCAAGAACTGTTATTTCAGGAAATGTAAGAAGATCAGCACTAATATGTTTAGGAGATTATGATGACATGGAATACTTAAAAGCTAAACGATGGGATTTGGGTATTCCAAATTGGAGATGTCATTCTAATAATAGTGTGGTGTGTGACGACATTAAAAAACTACCAGAAGAGTTCTGGGAAGGGTATAAAGGTAATGGTGAACCATACGGTCTTATTAATATTAAAAACGCTAGACGTATGGGACGAACCGGTGAAGTACAATACCCAGATCATAAAGTTTCAGGTTTTAACCCCAGTATGCGTAAAGGAACAAGAGTTATGACATCCGAAGGTGTGAAAGAAATACAACAACTACAGAACAAATTCTTTAAGATTAAAAATATTGATGGAAAATGGAGCAGAGCTAGATGCTGGCTATCAGGTAACAATAAACCTTTGTATAAACTAACTCTTGCAAATGGATATGAATATTTTTCAACTAAGGAACATAAATGGCCTATTAAAAATAATTCATTATTATCCATAGACACAGATGAAAGCACACCAACTGATCCAGTATCTAACATTTCTCAAGAAGAACTTGATGGATTGAAAATCGAGGAAACACTTGGTGAAACTAGTAATAATAATGGTTTAACTCGCACAACTACAAATAATATAAAGCCTGGCAACAAATTACCAATGATTAGTTCACAAAATTGGGGTAATACCAGTAATGTAGTATTAACATATACAGACGGGTATTGTCTAGGTCTGTTATATTCTTCTCCTGTACAATTTATTAGGAATAGTTTTGAAAACAATGATGAACATGATACTTATATATGGTGTTTACCTAAAACTACTAAATTTGCTCATACAATTCTGACAACATGGTTGACAGAGATAGATCACGCAGTTATTAGGGTTATTGAACAGAAAAGTGAAACAGGTGTAGATTTTAATATCTACACTACCCAAGGAAAAACATTCACAAATTATATGAAAAAATTTGGGCTACCTACAGCACTTAAAGTAGAAGACAAATCATATGGGTTGCCCAATGTTATTTGGTCATCTATGGATGAATTCCGTCATGGATTTATTGATGCTATGTATAGCATATCAGGGAATTTCCAAGAACAATCAGGGCTTTGTTATATTACCAATAAAAGTGAAACTGTTATTAGAGATATTTGGGATATCTTTGGATTTTATGGGATAAACTCTACTATTAAATTGAAAAACAAACAAGTACCTTGTATGGTTATTTTTGAAGCTGTTAAGTTTTCTAATTTATTTCATTGTACAAATGACGATAAACAGGGAAAACTTAATACTATAAAATGTTTAGATATAACAACAGATGAAATGATGGTTGTTAATTGTGAGCTTACGGATTTAAAAGAGGATGTGTGGGATGTTACCGTATTTGACAATGATCATATGTTTCAATTAAGTCATTGTTTTACTGGTAATTGTGGGGAACAACCGCTGGCCAACATGGAGACTTGTTGTTTAATGGAATTGTTTCTCCCTAATATAGAAACGAAAGAAGAATTATTGAAATGTGCTACTATGATATATAGGGTGGCTAAACATTCATTGACATTACCATGTCATCAAAAAGAAACAGAATCTATAGTTCATGAAAATATGCGTATGGGTATAGGAGTTACGGGTGTTTTACAATCTCGTGATAAAATGGAATGGTTAGATGAAACTTATAAACACTTAAGACAATTTGATAAACAATATTCTTCTAAACATGGATTCCCAACATCTATTAAACTAACAACCGTTAAACCTTCTGGATGTTTGCATCCAACAACTGTTATAAGAACACGTCGAAGAGATATAACTATATGGGATTTATTTAAATTATGTGGTGTATATTTACCTACAGACGAAGAGTCTACTGAAAAATGGTTTGAACCTAATAAAGATGTTTATGTGTTTGATATGAATAATAACCCTCAACTTATTAATAGATTATATGATAACGGTGTTAAGACGTTGTTAACATTTGAGGTTAATGATAAAAAAATAATATGTACCGAAGACCATTCGTTTCTAGTTATACGAAATGGGTGTAATAAATGGGTTCAATGTAAAGATTTGACTGTGGGCGATAAAATAAAATGTTTTAATTATTAAAATCTTTGCAGTAATTACGTAGATATTCTATAAATGATTGTTTAGGGGATTTGGTTTCTTGGTCTACTATAAAAAATTTTTCAAATTTATATGGGTCTGAAATATACATGTCAATTATACCCGAATCTGTATAATTTTTTTTTAATATTGCAGGTGTATTATGGATTTTTCCACTGATCTCTTTCATTGCACGAACAATCATTTTTTTTCTATCCAATTGTAACATTTTGGATGGTAGTCGTTGCATCCTTAAAAATATTATTAAAAATATATTAGCATCATATGTTCTAAAGTCCTTGCTGGTAATAACTTTGTCGAATTTTTGAAGCCATATGTTAATATCTATAGCTCTTACAGGTACTAAAATACCTTTACGATTCCATAAAAATACAAAATCATTATCTTTTCTAATTTTTAATATTTTTTTAATTTCTCTGACAAGTTCAACATCATATACATTACATGTATTAAGAACACCTTTTTTTCCAGAAAATTCGACATAGAAATAATCCCTATTTTCCGAATTCTTTTTTAATTTGACATGTCGTTTTTGTATATTCATGGCACCAAAAGACCCGTACAATTCTTGATATTTTTTATTACCTATACGAAAATAACATACCATAACTAATCTGATAATTAGTGCTATCATTTTATTGCGTGACTGATGCTCATCTTTCATTTGCTCCTTTACACTACGAGAAATGTGTGGTATCTGTTCAGCAAAATTTAATAACTGACATAACTTCTTTCGAGAAGACGCTTTATTCCATACTTCAGAATATATTCTTTGTAGACGACCTTTAGAATCATACCCTTGATACAATATCTTAGGGATAGACGTTTTCTCATAAAATATTTTCACATCATTATAATTAGGTGGTATCACAAGATTTTTAATATATTCTAACACTGCTTTATCTGTTATTTGTTGATTTTTAAGATCTTTGAATTCATATTTATCTTTTGTACCAGTCCTGATTATAATCATATATAATATGTCACAAAAGAATATATGTTAGATATCTTTTTTTATTAAAGACTAATGTTATATATGATTATAATGGCTACTGTTACTAAAGCACCGAGTGTATATGGTGAAGCCCGCTGTTTGGATATTGAAGTGGGTTCTTCTGGTTATCACCATTCACCCGAATCACATACATATCAAATAGCCATTGGGGGATCTAAAAAGGATTATATTGTTTGTCATAATACGTTGTCTTTGATTGGAGGGGTTTGTACCCCTGGATGTCATCCGGGGTATTCTCAATATTTTAAACGTAGGGTTCGAATGTCATCTGATTCAGAATTAGTAGAATTATGTAAGTCTAATGGATATCATGTAGAATATCAACGTAATTTTGACAAGACTATAGACCATACTACTATGATAGTAACATTCCCTTGTATGTATCCGAAAGGTACACTATGTGCTAAAGATATTACAGCATTACAACAATTAGAAATTGTTATGCAATTACAACAAGATTGGAGTGACAACGCTGTTTCATGTACTGTATATTATAAAAAAGAAGAATTGCAAGATATACGTGAATTTTTAATCAAACATTATAGTATGAAATTTAAGTCTGTGAGTTTCCTATTACACAATGATCATGGTTTTGATCAAGCACCATACGAAGAAATAACTGAAGATGAATATAATAATTTAATAAAAGGGGTAAAATCCATTAATTCAAAATCTATTATGTTTTCCAAAGACGATGATGAAATAGCGTCCGAATCAACATGTGTAGGTGGGGCATGTCCTATTAAATAATATGCACATACCATTTGAAATATTATTTTTTGAAGATTGAATTATGAGTATATATAAATTAGTAAATATGGGTGTAAAAGATTTTTTCAAGATATTCCCTTGTTATAATATACAACATCAAAAAGATTTGAAAGGATTACGTATTGGTGTTGATGTATCATATGATATTTATAGAGCAAGTTTAGGCATGAAAAACATTGACGGGTTAACTGACACTTCTGGGAACCCTACCATATTATTGAATGTCCTATTACAAAATATTTCTAAGTATAAAAAACTGAGTGTCGCTGGTATAATCTATATATTTGATAACCCAGAACCTAACCCTCTAAAACTAGAGGAAAATAAAAGACGCAAAGCAATAAAGGATGCTGTAAAGACCAAGGTTAAAAATATGAAAGAACACAAAATTAACGATGAAAAAACATCTCAAATAGAAAAACGAACCTTTGCTATTTCAAAAGAAATGATTAATGATATTAAAAAATTACTTAATTTCATGAATATCCCATGGATAGTAGCCCCTAAGAATTTTGAAGCAGAGCATTTAGGTGCAGAGATGATGAAGAAAGGTATAATTACAACATTAATGACATCAGACTCTGATACTTTAATGTTTGGGGGTAAATCTATTATGCGTAAAACCAAGATAAAATCTAAAGTAGTATATGAAGAATATAGATTACATGATATACTTACTAAATATAATATCGAATATTCTGACCTAATTAAAATAGGTGTTGTTATGGGTAATGATTTTAATTCAAAAACAAAAGGTGTTGGTGTTAAAACTGTATTAAAAAAAATAAAAGATATCAAACTCACCGATGAGCAAAAAACATCATACGATTATTTTATGTCAGTGTGTCCATACGAAGATAATGATATATATAGATCTGAAAAACCTGACTACAAAGGTCTAGTAAAATGGTTAGTTGATGAAAAGAATTTTAGTGAACAGCGTGTAAATAATACCTTAAAACCATTTTTAAAGTAATTATTCTTCAGCATCTATACGTTGCCTTGCCTGTTCCATACGTTCCCATATATCAGAATTATCTCCTACGTCTGGTAATGAAGATGTATTTCCAGACATCTCATTTGCTGTAGATATAAAATCCTCTCCACATTCTTTAGGTTCAGTGTCCACGTTTTTATTTATAGATAGTTCTGCAATAGCTTTATCTATATCGTTTAACCTTTTACTTATTTCTAATAAATTTTTAGTCATTTTGTCTATATCTTCAGTTAGTTGTTTTTTTTCATCGCATAATTTAATATGTTTAAGTATATTTTTAATATCGTCTCTGTTACCCATTGTATTATATTATAAATTAAAATTGAAATACATTTAGATAGTAAACAGGGTGCGACAACTATACAATATTTATAATGGACATCATCACATTACTAGATTATTTTAAGAATGTATATGTTATGTCTGACAGGGTAACTGAGTACGATTTTGTGAATACAATCTCCCGTAACGCTGTAATTAAATATGGGTATATTAAAGATTACCAGCAAAAACTTACTGAAGAAGCACTCTATATATGGAAACAATTAATTCAAGAAGAACGTAATGTTATAAGAAAGGCATACAATAGGTTTTTCGGTATTATCGAAATTGAAGAAAAGGAAAAGCATCCAACCAAAGACAAATTAACTTCGGGCGAAAAGGAAAACGAAAAGGAAAAGCATCCAATAAAAGACAAATTAACTTCGGACGAAAAGGAACTACTTCTACCAGTTAAATCGAATAAAGGAAGAGTACTTGCTACACCTATTAATATTAAAAATAAGAAAAAAAGCGAATCGCTACGTACTATAATTAACAACTTACCATCAATGTTTACAAATGAGTGTATATACAACTACAACAAATGTATAATGAACAACGATTTCAAAGGTATATCCAGAGTAATATATGCTAAATATTACGAATATTCGAAGTTTTATGTTTACATAACTAAATATTTTGATATAATGCACGAAAAGTCGTTACAAATTAATTTGTATAATCAGTATCCCGATTTCAAAGATCACTATAATTTATTTACCCATTTATTATTTATATCATCAGAATACGATATTGATAGATTCTTTAGAGATATAGATTTTAGAGAAGTATTAATTGTAAGAAAACAATATCCTAAATGTTGGGATATTATTAATTGTGTAATTGATTAGTGGGAAAGTCTTTTACACGTTTTAAAATTACACCAATTCTTTTTTTTGAATCTTTGTCAATGAACAATGTAGTATTTAAACCTATCTGCAATACATAATTAAACATAGTAATCTTTTTATTCAAATCATTGCTTTCCACATACTTCTCGTCATCGTCTAACCGACAAACATCAAACCCACCGCTGTTATCTAATTCATCCAACTCGCCATTCATCAGTATAGCAGGATTTTTTTGGTCTGTTTTTACCCATTTTTTCATATAATCTTTAATTGGGCAATATAATACTTTAACAGTATTTAGTAAAAATGATAAACGCTCTTTAATTTCTGGGTGATCTTTAAATTTTCCCAGATCCAACATATAATCTGAGTCTACAATATCCAATTCCAACGTGTATTTTTCTTCCACTGAATTATCTTCTTGATTAATTGATGTTATTAGTACTGATCCCCTAGTATTAAGACATGTTTCAAATATATCATCAACCCTACGGTTAATAGTTAATGCTATCAAACGTTTAAGTACATTGTCCGCGAACATCATAGACTGATTTAAAATGGAAGAAGCATCAGATTTCTTTTTATCACTGATAGGGATTTCCCCATTAGCTTTTCGTATTTCATTACGAGCATTTTCTAAGAGATCTTGTAATTCACTCATGTGTAAAAATTATTCTAAAAATTGAATTATATATAAAGTATATTAACTACTTTAATAAGCAATTATGTCCAAAACCGTCAAAATAAGCAAGGATAAAAGAACTAAATCACTTGTTGGTCACTTAAAAAGGTGCACAGTCAAAGATGTTCATCCTCACATTAAATTTATACCCGCTGAAGACAGATTGGATAAATGGTATTTCATGATAGGTATTCAAGTTGGTACTGAATCAGATGGCGAATTTTTCGGAGGGAATGATGAATTCAAGGGTGCACAATTTCTTGGAGAAATTGTAGCTACATCAAAGTATCCTTATGAGCCACCTAACGCTAAGTTATATACACCAACGGGTATTTACCCAGCAGATTCTGCTGATTTCTGTGTTGATATCGGAAAATATCACAAAAATAATTGGCCACCCAGTTATGGTATGGACGGATTTGTCAAAATGTTGTTGTCTGGTCTTATTGGATGGAAGGATTTAGGTTTTGGGATTAATTTGTTTAATGGAGAACGATGTGCAAAAAGGAGAATTGAAATCATAAAAAAAGCGTCACATGACAGTAGAGAATATAATCAAAAAAAAAATAGTCATATTCTCAAATTATTTATTAATACCGATCAACCTAATGAAAAAAATGAGTTGTCCATTACTAACAAACTTAAAGATACAACAATTTAATTATATTATTTTTTTACATGTTTTTTTTACACGATTCTGTTTCACTGAGTTAGTTTTTACATAATCGGAAAACTCATAAATAATCAGGAAAATATCAGGGTCAGTCATACCACGAATGTCTAAATTTCTTAGAATGGTATTTGTAGTTTTATCATTAATAGATTTATTAGAACACCAACT
>Ga0315324_10000136_pt1 | contig 27430 bp, 23 predicted proteins | sample M150021515metaG_FD_203919 | JGI IMG/M metagenome (GOLD analysis project Ga0315324, IMG submission 203919) | Ammonia-oxidizing marine archaeal communities from Monterey Bay, California, United States - M1 500m 21515 | ecosystem: Environmental > Aquatic > Marine > Intertidal zone | place: USA...
ACCAGTCAACGATTCAGCTCGCACTACCACCGGGGGAGCGGGTCTCGGTCGCGCTGCCCGAACTCGCCCCTGAGTCAGACTGGGTCGGCGCGGTGATCGAGGTCGACAGCCCGATGGTGATCGTCGAACAATCGCATGAGGGCCCGACCGGCACTGACCGCTCAACCTGTGCCACCCACACAGGCACATCGTTTGCCGTTACCGATGGAGCCACTCGCGTACTTTCCGACGGTGAGGAACTGACTCTTCTTCTTCTCAACCCCTTCCAAGAAGACGCCGTCGTCGATATCTCGTTCGTGGCGGACGTCGGTCCTGACTCACTTGATGCCATCGTCGTCCCGGGCCAGCAAGTGGTGGCAATAAATGTGACCGACGAGGTCACAGTGGCCCGTCGGGTCGCCGCCACACTGGATGTGATCGCCGGTCGTGTCTCGGTCGCTCGGGTACAGACCAGGGACAGCGAGTCGATGCGAGGTCTGACTGTCACACCAGTGATCCCTGATGGCGCAGAAGTCAGCATCATCCCCATCCTCGGTACTGGTCAGACCATCGACACCATCACCGTGACAAATCCCGATCCGAGTGACGCTGCCGAGGTCGATTTGGAGATCCTGACCGACGGCTCCCTTTCTCCCGACCCGATCGAACTCACGGTCCGGCCCGGCCGCACCGTTCGTATTGACATGAGCACAGAGACCCGTCTCGGTGAACTCGGTGCGTTCTCGTTGATAGCGCGTTCATTGAATGAGATTCCCGTGGCGGTGATGCTCGAAAGTTCAGCAGGGCTAGCTGCCGAAGGTGTTCCTGGAACCGCCGCAATCGTCGGCATCGACGGAGCCTCGAACATGTGGATTGCACCCATGGAGGGCGGGGCAGGGTTACTCGCAATTGTGAATCCATCGACCACGTCGATCGCCGTCGTCGATGTACATGTCGTTGATTCTGCTGGTCAGCGGTTCGTGCTGAGCGTGGAGCTTGGCCCAAGTCGCCGCACGACGATCCCGGTGATGGAGATTGGTGAAGGACGTCCGATTGTTGTCATCGAGTCGACGGCCCCAGTTGTCGTCGGTCGGGATTTGACGGGATTCACCTCACGGCAACTCCTCGGAGGAGCGGCCGTGGGAGAAGTTATTGCGCTGAGTCGGATCGAGTAGACGCAACTGCCGCCCAGAGTTCGGCACTTGTGACCGGCCCGAGGAAGGCATGTTGGACGACACCGTCGTCATCAGCCACGACGAGTGTCGGGACGGCATCGATTCGGTAGCGCTCGTGGAGTTGGATCTCTGCGGAAACCTCAAGCTGCTGCACGGCGACGGAGTTGCTTTCGAGGTGCTGGGCCCGTTCCCATACGCCAGCGCAGGTGTCGCAGGTCGCTGAGGTGAATACCGCTACGAGCCATGGCGCTTCCGGGCGGCCGAAGTCGCGCCGATCAAGAAGCTGAGGGACGTGCGTCGCCTGGACGTACTTGTCTCGACGTGAACCCCCGAGCAGCCCGGCCACAGCACCCGCGACAGCGAGAGCGCCAAGGACCAGGAGAACTCGATCCATGGATCAGCTGGCGTCGTCGCTTGAACCGACCTCGGCCGGCTGGGCTTGGGCCAGTTGGGCTGGACCGGACCGAGAGACCTCAATCAGGCGGTCGACTTCGGCACCGGTGATGGTTTCGTGCTCAAGCAGTGCCCGAGCGATGAGGTCGAGTCCGTTGCGATATTCGATCAGCAAGTCGCGGCAGTGATTCTCCGACTCGACGAGGATCCTGCGGATCTCTTCGTCTACCAACTCTTGGGTAGCGGGGGAGTAGCTCTTTGACTGCATCATGTCTTCCCCAAGGAAGACGGGTCCGCTGTCAGATAGCGACATCGGGCCAACGGCATCGCTCATGCCCCACTCGGTGACCATGCGGCGCGCCAGGCTGGTGGCCTGCTGGAGGTCGTTGGCGGCACCGGAGGAGAGCTCGTCGAATACGAGTACTTCAGCCACGCGGCCGCCCATGGCCATGATCATGCGAGCCTCGGCCTCTTGCTTGTCGAGGCTGTGGCGATCACCTTCGGGCAGCGTCATGGTGACGCCGAGCGCCATTCCGGTCGGGATGATGGTGACCTTGTGGACGGGGTCGTTCTTGGGCTGCACGGCCGCGCAGAGGGCGTGGCCCGCCTCGTGGTAGGCGGTGCGCTCCAACTCCTCTGGCGACCGGACCATCGAGTCTCGTTCGATACCGAGTAAGGCGCGATCGCGAGCGGCGTCAAAGTCGGCGGCGGAGATCTTTTTGCCTCCGCGGCGAACGGCGAAGAGTGCGGCTTCGTTTACGAGATTAGCCAAGTCGGCACCGCTCATGCCTGGACTTCCTCGGGCAATGACCTGGACATCGATGTCGTCTTCGGTTCGCTTTCCCTTGAGATGAACGCCGAGAATTTTGACTCGATCCTCGAGCTCGGGAAGCGGCACCATGACTTGGCGGTCGAATCGGCCAGCACGGAGTAGGGCAGGGTCGAGGATGTCGGGGCGGTTGGTCGCGGCGATGATCACGATTCCCTCGGAGCCCTCGAAGCCGTCGATCTCTGACAGCATCTGGTTAAGGGTCTGCTCGCGCTCGTCGTGGCCGCCGCCGAGTCCGCTCCCGCGCTTACGGCCAATGGAGTCAATCTCGTCGATGAAGATGATTGCCTTGCCCATTTTTCGGGCCGATTCGAAGAGGTCTCGGACACGACTGGCGCCGACACCCACGAACATCTCCATGAAATCAGAGCCTGTGACCGACATGAACGGTACGTCGGCTTCGCCCGCTGTGGCTTTCGCAAGCAGCGTTTTGCCCGTGCCCGGAGGGCCAATGAGAAGCACACCCTTGGGTACGCGAGCGCCGATCTCAGCGAACCGTTCCGGGTGTTTCAGAAAGTCGACGATCTCCGTGATTTCCTGCTTGACACCGTCGTAACCGGCGACGTCGTCGAACATCGTGCCGGGACGTTCCGTCGAGTAGGTCTTGGCCTTGGATCGGCCGATCGACATCATGCTGCCCATCTGACCTTGAGCTCGCCGCTGCATCCACCAGAAGAACAGGATCAGCAGACCGATTGGGAGCAGCAGCGGCAGCCAGCTTTGCAGGAAGTTAGGGGTAGGCGTGTCGTACGTGAACTCGTCGACCTGACCGGCAACGAGCGCCGCATCATCGTCGGGTAGCGGGATAGGACCCACCGTGGCGAACTCTTCGGTGCCGACCGTGAAGGTGATCTTGCCATTGGTGTTGTCGTATTTGCCGGTGAGAACATCGCCGCGCTCGACCTGGCTGATGAAATCCGAGTAAGCCACCTCGGTGGCGTCGTTCGGCGTCAGCAGTTGGCTGGTCAGCAGGATGGCAATTATTGAGCCGAGGGCAATCCAGACCGCATAACGCGGCCAACCAGTTGCGGCTGGGCGCGGCGGCGCGGGCGGTCCGTCGCCATTGTTCTTCGGCGCAGGAGGGGGCGGAGGAGGGTTCGCCATGACGTCAATGTAGACCCGTCGAGCGGTTCATCCGCCTCGCAACGACGAAGCCTTGCGATCTATTGGAATCCTCCGACGAATTGTGAGTGGCTGTTACGGTGCTCCCATGAACCGCCGGTGTGCCCGTCCGGGCTGTGGTCAAGCAGCCGATACCACGCTTTCGTACGCGTATTCGCAACAGGTTGTGTGGCTCGATCGCCTCGCCCCAGAAGATCATCCGGCGAATCACGATTTGTGTCGGCGTCATGCTGATCGCACGCAGCCACCTCGGGGATGGGAGCTCCGCGATCGGCGCAGCGAACAGGTCGGCACACGCCTCCGCTACGTGAGCTGAGTCGAGCACCCAGATGGATGAAGCATCCGAAGTGCCGCAAGCCTCGTGGCGCGTTGTTGTCGCGATCGTGTCGGTCGGAACTGGCATTTTGCTGTCGGCGTTCATCGGGCTCGGGATCGTTGAGCTCGGAGGATGGGAGATTGAGGTCTCAGCGGCTCATGGGGCTGAAATTGGCCGTACCGCCGCGCAGATGGCTGTCAATGCGCCGCTGAACGACAACCGCATCCCAACTGGCGTGGTCGTCGCGCTCAGCATTCCGTTGTGGCTGTGCCTGATAGGCGGGCCGCTTTGGGCCCGTGCTGCGGGGCTTGAGTGGCGGCGCGATCTCAACTGGGGCTTTCGCGGAATCGACGTTCCCCTAGGGCTTGGGCTGGGGGTTCTGACGCAGCTGGCGATTATCCCGCTTGTCTATATTCCGATCTTTGCCATCTTCGGTGAACAAGACGTCGAGTCAGTGGCCCGCAACCTGATTGCTGCGGTCGATACTCCCTTCGACGTTGCGGCACTCATTTTGCTGACTGCGATTGGCGCGCCGGTTGTGGAAGAGATTCTCTATCGAGGCCTCCTGCATCAGGGCCTCGTCGACATGCATCTTGATCTGGGCAGAACCGGGTTTGTGCTTGCCACGACGGCGTCATCGCTGCTCTTTGCCGCATCACACTTCCAGGCGTTGCAACTCCCTGGGCTCTTTGCCTTTGCGGTGGTAGCCGCGTCGGTGATGCATCGGACAGGGCGCCTAGGCACCGCGATCTGGACGCATGTTGGTTTCAATCTCACTGCGGTCGTCACCCTTCTTCTTCGCGTGTGAACTACGGGAGAGCAACCAAGAAGCTCACGAAAAGTGAGAAAAACGTCCTTAATATCTCAAATGGCCCACTCCTCGTCCGAAGGATGGGGCACGCCGAGTAGAGAGTGCACAGATGTCGAACCCTGCGTGTCCCGCCTGTGGAGCCCCCCTCGTGGCCATCGCCATCAACGTCGGGGCCGGTGAACGAACGATGTGTAGTTGCGGAAGATGCGACCAGCGATGGTGGCGGCGAGACGGTCGTCTGACGACCCTCAGTGGTGTCATCGGCGAACTCGGCCAGCCCAAAGCACGCCAGCCTCGACACCACCTCTGAATCTCTGTCGGAGGGCGCCGCGTTCAAGCATCGCCCAGATGCCAATATGGTCGACAATATGACCGACACGACCCGGCCGGAGATCTCCGATGAGGAGACCCCACTGCCTCTCCCCTCAGACCTAGCACGGCCCACATCGCTGGAACAGGCCACCGTAGGGGCTTGGGCTTGGCCGTCGCTCGAAACGGTAATCACGTTCGTTCTTGTGGCGGGGGCCACGCTCTTCCTGCTGCGGAGCCTCGAGCCGAGTCACTGGTTCTCGTCGACAACGCCGACCGGCGGAGATATGGGGGCCCACGTGTGGTCGCCGGCATACCTTCGAGACGTCTTGTTACCGAATTTTCGGCTGACCGGTTGGTCACCGGATTGGTACGCAGGCTTTCCCGCGTTCACCTTCTACATGATCGTCCCATCGCTGTTGATCGTGGTTGTCAACATTGGTCTGGTTGGCTGGCTCGCCATTCCTGCGTCGATTGTCATCGCGACCGGAGTGCTTTGGATGCGTCCGCGCTTCGGCACGTCATCAATGCGGATTGCCGCGATCCACGCCACCGCCTTCTGTGTATGGATGCTCGTGGTTCCGGTTGAGTACGGCATCGCAATGAAACTCGTTGTGGTCGCCGGCATGCTGTTCATGCCAATTGCGGCATGGAGCGCGGGCAAACTCGCAGGCCTTGCGTTTCCTGGTCCGGCAGTTCTCGCGGTGATGACACTGCCGTTCCTCTTCGATCGGTCGTACAACATCTACGGCGGCAATCTGATGTCCACGATGGCAGGTGAGTTCGCGTATTCCCTGGGGCTCACGATCGCCGTCGTGTATCTCGGCGTTGTCGCCCGTGGAATCGAGACCGGGAAGGGACGTGGCCTGGCCGCAGTGCTGCTTGCGCTCGCTGGACTCACCCACTTGTTTGCGGCGTTCTTTGCGATCGTGGCCACTCTTGCATTGCTGCTCACCCGGCCAAGTATTCGCACCCTTGTGTGGACCACTGTGATGGGTTCGTTGGCCGGCCTGCTGGCTGCGTTCTGGGTCCTGCCGTTCTTCTGGAACCGGGCTCTCCTCAACGACATGGGTTGGGGAAAAGAACGTCGCTATGTGCCGGCGTTGTGGAACCGATCGGGATCGTTCGGCGACCAGGACTTTTTGGTCAACGATCCGCCGCTTCAACTCTTCGTGATCCTCGCCGTCATCGGCGCTGTCGTATTTGCCATCCGACGGATCCGATTCGGGATGGCGTTGTCGATGACGGCCATGGTCTTCGCCCTGGCCTTCGTTCTCTTGCCCGAAGGTCGGCTGTGGAACGTTCGCATCGTGCCGTTCTACTATCTGGCGGTTTATCTTTCCGCCGGTCTGGCCATGGCTGAGATTGGTCGATGGGTTGCACAAGGGTGGTCGACTAGCGGCGAACTCGCCCGCCGGGGACGGACACTCCTGGCCGCCGGACCAGTGGTTGTCGGATCGGTGGTCCTGATCGTCTTCATGGCCCTCCCGCTTCGCCAACTTCCCTTTGGTGGACTCAACGATGCTGGCGAATACGGCTGGCCTGGCCTCCGCACGACCGAACAGAACCTCGGCCCGGGATGGCTGCGACACAACTTCAATGGCTACGAGGGTGCGAGCGGCTGGACCGAATACGCCTATTTCGTTGCCACGATGGGCGAGGTCGGCAGTGAGTTCGGTTGCGGACGGTCACTGTGGGAGTACGGCACAGACCGGCTCGGGAGCTATGGCACTCCCATGGCACCCATGCTTCTGCCGTACTGGACCGACGGCTGCATCGGGTCGATGGAGGGTCTCTATTTCGAGGCATCGGCCACCACCCCCTACCATTTCCTTCTCCAATCTGAGCTCTCCGCTCACCCGTCTCGAGCTCAGCGCGACCTGCCCTATTCCGACCTGGACGCTCTACGCGGAGTCGGTCATCTCCAAGATCTCGGCGTTCGTTACTACATGGCATTCTCCGAGGAGGCGGTTGCCCAAGGCAGGGCAGTTCCGGAGTTGACGGAGATTGCTACCGCGGGCGCGTGGGTCATCTTCCTTGTCGGCGACAGCGGACTTGTTGTCCCGCTCGATCATCAGCCGGTGGTCATGGACGGACTAGATGCTGGTGGAGAAGAGTGGCTCATTCCGACCGTAGCCTGGTGGGAAGCCGATGATGTCCCGTTGGTGGCCGCCGACGGCCCGAGTGATTGGCCTCGAACATCGGTTACTGAGATGGAAGAGGCGTGGCCGGGATTGAACGGCCTCGGCGAAGTGAGTCGCGTCTCCCTGATGAACGAACTGGCTGCCGCCTACCCGTCTCTACTTGATCGAGTCGACGTCGATCCTGTCGATGTGTCCAATGTCGAGGTCGACGAGTTCTCGATCAGCTTCGAGGTCGACCGGGTCGGCAGCCCTGTCTTGGTGCGAAGTAGTTATTTCCCGAACTGGTCAGTCAGCGGGGGCGAGGGTCCCTACCGCGTGGCGCCCAACCTGATGGTCGTCGTCCCGACTGACACGCATGTTGAGCTGAACTACGGCCGATCAGGCATCGAGCTCTTCAGCATTCTTCTCTCGATCATCGGCCTTACGGGTCTGCTCTTTCACCGGCGGTTCCGGATTGGGTCCGAGGTTGGGCTCTGGGATCTTGGCGCTGCTCGGGCCGAGATGAACGACGCTGATCAGCTCATCGATGCCGTTTCTGCCGGCCACAAAGGATGGGCGGAAATCAATGATCTGGGTCTACGCATCGACGTGTTGCAGCGACGGGTGCGTTGGATGACGTCAGGTGCTGTGATTGCGCTCTTGGTGACTGTGATTGGTCGGGTCATTCTGGCTCCGGGCGCCGACGACATGCTGTTGGCCCTTGGCGTGTATCTGCCGGGCATCTTCGGCGCATCAGTTCTCATCTTTTGGGGATTTCCGGCCATCATCGACACGGCTAAAGCGCGACGTTCGGCGCGAGTCGCTGGGCGGATCGCCGGGGGAGTACGTCCCGTCGAGACAGCCGACGGCGCAACCCGGTGACCGCTGGACCCGATGTTGGCTTCGGGACAACGCGACTGATCCCGGGTCGATTTGTTGCGGTTGGTGTTCTCGCCACGGTCATCGATGTGGGCCTCGCAGTCGGGCTGAGTAGTTCGACCGGGCGTCTTCTCGCCGATCTTCTGGCGCTGGTGGTGGCGGCCGTGATCGCCCGCTATCTCCACGCTCGAGTGACCCTGCGCGGTGATGACCTCGATCGCTGGATTCGTAAACCAACGGTATTTTTCGCAGCCGCACTCGTCGCTGGTGCGATCGACCTTTCCATGTTCGTCGGGCTCGGCTCGCTGGGCGATTGGACCGCAAAGCTGATGGCGGTCGGAGCGGCTGCGGCCGTTCGCGCCGTGTTCCACCGTGCGGTTCTGTTCCGGTATGTACGCCGCGAACAAGGAAACCCGATTGACCGGCCTGCCCCCGCTGGATCGGTTCGACTGTCCCTGGTGATCCCGGCCTACAAAGAAGAACGACGAATCAGTGAGACGATTGCTCAGGTTCGAGCTGGCCTTGCCATCTATCACAACGCCGGCGATCTTGAGATCGTGGTGGTCGATGATGGGTCGAAGGATGCCACCGCCCAAGTTGCCCGGGAGGCCGGCGCTGATCAGGTGATCGTTCAGCCCAAGAATCGCGGTAAAGGTGCTGCTGTGCGTTTGGGCGTTGCGGCCGCCAACGGTCGAACGATCGCGTTCACTGATGCTGATCTCGCCTACTCACCGGATCAACTCGTCGCATTCGTCGACGCGGTTGAGTCGGGCTATGACGTGGTAATTGGCAACCGCCATCACGACGACACCGACACTCTTCGGAAAACGTCGGCGCTTCGGTCGTTTGGAAGTCGCGTGGTCAACATGGCCGCCAACCTCCTCCTCCTCGGTAATTATCGAGACACCCAGTGTGGGTGCAAGGCGTTCAGGGCCGATGTGGCCAAGATCGTGCTCGGTGCAGGGAGGGTCGATGGCTTTGCGTTTGACCTCGAGATACTGCATCTGACGGAGCGTTACGGCTTTACGATGCGCGAGTTGCCCGTTGAGGTCGTGAACAGCGATACCTCGACCGTGAGCGCAGTCCGGGATGGATTGATGGTGTTGGGCGACATCATTCGTGTCCGTTGGGCGGGACGACGCGGGTATTATCCTTCGTTGCCTGCGGATGCTCTTCCAGTTGGACAGTCTCTGCCAACGGGGGTGGTCGACGGTCTACCCCCTGGCGGAAAGTAGCTTTTTCTTGTGACTGATTTCGATGCGATCTTTAAGGCGTACGACGTGCGGGGCACTGTCCCTGACCAAATCGATGCCGATGGAGCGAGAGCCATCGGTGGGGCCTTTGCCCGCTTCGTAGCTGGGCATGGGGCCACCGCGATTGTTGTTGGTCGTGACATGCGCCCCGATGGCGAGGAGTTCACTGCCGCGTTCGGTGATGGCGCCCTTGAGCACGGTGTTGACGTCGTCGATGTCGGGCTGTGTGCAACCGACATGATGTATTACGCCTCGGGCGCCCTCGGTCTTCCCGGTGCAGTTTTCACGGCCTCTCACAACCCCGCTGGCTACAACGGCATCAAGATGTGCCTCTCGCATGCTGCTCCTATTGGCTCTGACACCGGTCTTGGTGACATCAAAGAGATGGCAAAGGCAGGGCCCGATCCCACGGGTCACAAGGGCACGCGTACTGAGCGCGACATCCTCGACGGGTATGTGGCGCACGTTCACTCCTTTGTCGACATCGACAGTCTCAAGCCGCTCAACGTTGTGGCTGACACCGCCAATGGCATGGGTGGTCTCGTGGTTCCCGCCGTGTTCGATGGGTTGCCGTTCACCCTCGATCACATGTTTCCCGAGCTTGACGGCACCTTTCCAAATCACCCGGCCGATCCGATCCAACCCGAGAACCAGCGCGATCTCATGGCTCGGGTTCTTGAGACTGGAGCCGATATTGGTCTGGCCTTCGACGGCGACGCTGATCGAGTGTTCTTCGTCGACGAAACCGCCCGCCCGATCTCGGGCTCGCTGACGACAGCGATGGTGGCTCGTTCGATTCTGGAGCGTGAGCCCGGCGCCACGGTCCTGCACAACTTGATTTGTTCCAAGACGGTGGCGGAGGTGATCGCGGAGGGAGGCGGCACCGCCATTCGCACCAAGGTCGGGCATTCGTTCATCAAGAATGTGATGGCCGAGACCGGCGCTGCGTTCGGGGGCGAGCACTCCGGCCACTACTACTTCCGCGACAACTATCGAGCTGATAGTGGTCTCATTGCGGCCCTTGTCGTGCTGGAAGCGCTCGGCGATCATCCTGCGGGATTGGCTGATCTGGTCTCGACGCTCGATCGGTACGCCGCTTCTGGTGAGATCAACACCACCGTTGATGATGCGGCGGCGGTCATCGAGCGAGTTGCTGACGCCTACAGCGCCTATGACCAGGATCGATTGGATGGGCTCACGGTCGATCTCGGCCATTGGTGGTTCAATGTGCGAGCGAGCAACACCGAGCCCTTGCTCCGCCTCAACCTTGAAGCGGCCACTCAGGCAGAGGTCGATGACCGGGTGTCCGAGGTGAAGGCGCACTTCAGATCGTAGAATCGGTGTCATGACCCTCGACACCCGTCTACTTGAGATCCTCGCTTGTCCGATTGACAAAGGAGCGCTGCTCTATTTCGCCGATGACGAGATCCTCTACAATGCTCGCCTGAAGAAGCACTATCGAATTCATGAGGGCATCCCCGTGATGCTGCCCGACGAGGCTGTCGACGTCGATGACTCCGAACATGAGCGTCTGGTGGCGAAGGCCGAAGCTGAGGGGATCACGCCGACGTTCGGCGGCTGACATGACTCCAGACGATCTACTCGACTCGGTCCGCCATCTGGCGAACCAGGTCCGTGACGTGGCGATTGCCGCGGCTGACACCGATGGCCTACCCGAGGTCGAAGGCGTCACCGAGGTGGTCATTCTCGGCATTGGTGCTGGCCGCGTCGCCGGCGATGTCATCGCTGCGATTTGTGAGTTGCGTGGGAGCGTTCCGATCATCGCAACCGGTGGACGCTGCCCGTCATGGGTCTCGGCGAGCACGCTTGCCATTGCGCTCTCCGATGGCGTCGATAACACCGCCCCGATCGAAGCCGTCGAGGAAGCCCGTTCTGCGGGTGCCCGACTTATCGCCGTGGCGGCGCCGGGTACGTTCGCCGAGGCGTGTGTGGACTGGGAAATTCCGGTCGTGCTGATTGATCCTGACGCAGGGCCCGCAGCGGGTCTCGGTGTGTCGATCGTGCCTGTGCTCGTACTTCTCGAACGCCTTCGCTTTGCGAAGGGAATGAGCGGCGCAGTTTCCAACACCGCATCCCAGCTCAGCGATCGCGTTGCGCAACTGGGCGAGACCGGGGACATCGACAACTTAGCGGCTGCGCTCGACGGTCGGCTTGCCATCGTCACCGGAGCTGGGGCGGTTGGCAAGCACGCGGCACGTCGGTGGGTGCAAGAGCTAGACCGGGTGGGTGAGGTTGCTGCGGTCCGACGCCGGCTGCCGACCGGACCTGCCGACGTAGCGTCGGGTGTGCGCCTCGCGGAGTCCACGAGCAACGGCGCAGTGCTGATCCTGCTGCGCCACGACTTTGAGCCCGACGGACTCGACGCCGGAGTGGCACTTCTTTCCGATCACTTCGACAATATTCATTCGTTCTCGGCAGCCGGCGATGGGCCTCTCGCCCAACTCCTCGATCTTGTGCTCCTGGCCGATGCCGTTGCCGCAGCACTCCTGCGCCGCCGCTCCGCCCAGTGAGTGACGTCATCTGAGGACCCTCGACCGACAGGACCCCATGCAGTTGCTTGAAGGCGTGATTCGGCACTACGACTGGGGATCCGTCGACTCGATTCCCGAACTTCTCGGCGTTCCCGCAACGGGCGAGCCGTGGGCCGAGCTCTGGCTCGGGGCTCATCCGTCGGGGCCGTCGTCAGTGGGTGGCGCCGGACTTCTGCTCGATGGCCTGATCGCCGCTGACCCTGTCGCCGAACTCGGCAGCAAGGTGGCCGATCGCTTTGGTGGTTTGCCGTTCCTGTTGAAGGTCTTGTCGGCCGGTGGCCCGCTGTCGCTACAGGCACACCCATCGATCTCTGAGGCCGAAGCTGGGTTCGACCGCGAAGATGCTGCGGGAATCCCGGTCGACGCGCCGAACCGCTCCTTTCGCGATCGGAACCACAAACCGGAATTGATCTGTGCGCTGACTGAGTTCGATGCGCTTTGTGGCTTCCGTGACCCGATGGCGACACTCGCCATCCTCAATACGATCGACACGCCGGCCCTCGACCCGGTCCGCGAGCGGCTGCAGATTGATCCGGTTACGGCCGGACTCAATGCGTTGCTGGGACATCTGTTGACGTTGAGTGCCCGGGATGCCGCTGCGCTGGTGAACCCTGTGGTCGACGCGTGTCGGGTCGATGGACCTGAGATTGGTCGCCGTGAACGGGCAATGGCTGTTGCGCTTGGTGCGCTCTATCCGGGCGATGCTGGCGTAGTTACAGCGTTGTTGCTCAACTTCGTCACCCTCGCTCCCGGCGAGGCCCTGTTCTTGGGGGCGGGAAACCTTCACGCGTATCTGCATGGCACCGCTGTTGAGATCATGGCCAACTCCGACAATGTGCTCCGGGGTGGACTTACGCCCAAACACATTGATGTCGAAACGTTTCTCACGGTCGTTGATGCGGTGCCGACCCGCCCGGACGTTCAGCGCCCGGCGATGATCAATGGCGTCGCTACCTATGACACCCCGGTACCAGAGTTTTCTCTGCAGCGAATAGAGGTCGACGGCGTTCGGTCCATCGCTGGGGGGCCCTCCATTCTGCTCTGCACCGATGGCGTGATCGATGTCGGCACCCATGTGATCGACCGCGGTGCTGCGGCTTGGATATCGGCCGACGAGTCGACCATCGAGCTCTCTGGTCGGGGCACGGTATTTCTTGCAGCTGTAGGTTCGTTCGACACTTGAGTTGTCGCCGTACACTGTTGTCTGCGGGCTGCGCAGAGATGGTGTCAGTTGACCCCGGCCCCGGACTTCCAATACGTACCGAGAACCAGGGAGGCCCCACCATGGGCACCATCACGGGCGACTTCAAAGTCGCCGACATCGAGCTGGCTAGTTTTGGCCGAAACGAAATCCGCCTGGCGGAGCACGAGATGCCGGGCCTTATGGCTCTGCGTGCAAAGTACACCGACGAGCAGCCGCTCGCCGGTGCTCGCATTGCCGGCTCGCTGCACATGACTGTGCAAACTGCCGTGCTCATCGAGACGCTCGTCGCTCTTGGCGCCGATGTCCGCTGGGTGAGCTGCAACATCTTCTCCAGCCAGGACCATGCTGCTGCGGCCGTGGCGGTTGGCCCCGAAGGCACCATGGAGAACCCGACGGGTACTCCAGTTTACGCCTGGAAGGGCGAGACGTTGGAGGAGTATTGGTGGGCGACCGAGCAGCTGTTCCACTGGCCTGACGGTGGCGGCCCCAACCTGATCCTCGACGATGGTGGTGACGCCACCATGCTCGTGCACCAGGGCCTGGAGTACGAAAAGGCCGGCGCCATTCCCGACACTGAAGAAGATGCGTCCGAAGAGCGGGGTGTATTCCTCGAACGGGTCCGTGACATTGCTGCTCGCGATGCCGGGTTCTTTTCTCGCATTGCCCCGGGCATCCGTGGCGTCTCTGAGGAGACCACCACCGGTGTGCATCGCCTCTACCAGATGATGGAAAGCGGCGAGCTGCTGTTCCCCGCTATCAATGTGAACGACGCAGTCACCAAGTCGAAGTTCGACAACCTGTACGGCTGCCGCCACAGCCTCATCGACGGCATCAATCGCGCCACCGACGTCATGATCGGCGGCAAGGTCGCCGTTGTCTGCGGGTACGGCGACGTGGGCAAGGGTTGCGCTGAGTCGTTGCGTGGCCAGGGTGCTCGCGTCATCGTCACCGAGGTCGACCCGATCTGTGCCCTCCAGGCGGCCATGAGCGGTTACGAGGTCAACACCCTTGAGGCCGTGCTCGAGATCGCCGACATCTTCATCACTACCACCGGCAACAAGGACATCATCCTCGCCGGTCATATGGCGAAGATGAAGCATCAGGCCATCGTCGGCAACATCGGCCACTTCGACAACGAGATCGACATGGCCGGCCTGTTCAAGATGAGCGACGTTCAGCGCGTCACCATCAAGCCACAGGTCGACGAGTTCGTCTTCCCCGATGGTCACTCGATTATCGTGCTCAGCGAAGGCCGCCTGCTCAACCTTGGCAACGCCACCGGTCACCCGAGCTTTGTGATGAGCTGTTCGTTCACCAATCAGGTCCTCGCCCAGCTTGAACTGCACGCCAACGCCGAAAACATTGAGATGGGCGTGCACGTCCTATCGAAGGAACTCGACGAGGAAGTGGCCCGGCTTCACCTTGACGCTCTTGGCGTCAAGCTCACCCAAATGACCGACGAACAGGCCGACTATCTCGGCGTCGACGTCAACGGCCCGTACAAGCCGGCCCACTACCGCTACTGATCCAGGCTCGCCCCGTTCTGTGCGGCTGAGAGTCCAAAAATGGGCCTAATGCACTCACAGAACGGGGTGAAAGCTAACGTCGACGGCTATGACGACATGTGATCGAGGAGTTTGGTTCTCTCCCGAAGGCTTGACCGGTGAACAATTGGTCGCCTTCGGGCAGCGGATCGAAGCATTGGGCTATTCGAAGCTGTGGGTGGGGGAAACCTTCGGGCGAGACCCATTCGCTCAACTCGCTGCTGTGGGTGCGGCAACCACCACGCTGGGGCTGGCCTCCGGCATCGCAAACATCTATCACCGACACCCGGGCGTGATGCTCATGGGAGCGAATACTGTGGCGGAAGCCACGGGCGGTCGGATGATCTTGGGCATGGGTGTGTCGAGCCCAGCGATCGTGAGCAAGGTCCGTGGCATCGACTACGGCAAGCCGCTTGCGTTCCTGCGGACGTATCTCGAAGCGATGGAAGCATCCATGTACACGGCCGTGGCGCCCGCTGAGCCGGTCCCCGTCGTCTTGGCTGCGCTCGGCCCGAGGATGCTGGAGTTGGCTGCCGAAAAGACGGCCGGCGCACATCCCTACAACACCACGCCCGAGCACACGGCTATGGCTCGCGAGGTGATGGGTCCCGATGCCGGCCTGTTCGTCGAGCAGAAGGTGATCTTCACTGAGGACCCAGCCGTTGCTCGCGCCACGGGTGGCAAGGTGCTGAGGTTCTACAGCCGAGCCCCGGGTTATGTGAACGCCTGGAAGCGGATGGGCTTCAGCGACGACGACATCTCGACCCAAAGCGATCGGCTCATCGATGCCATTGTGGCATGGGGTACCGCTGACCAAATCGAGGCTCGGTTGCAGGAGCATGCTGACGCCGGTGCGTCTCATGTTTGTATTCACCCGCTACACCCTGAAGACGGGCAGGGGCAGCCTGATGACGATGCTCTCGTCGCATTCGCTCCAGGGAACAACTGATGGATATCGAACGCATCACTATCGAGATGGACGGTGGCGTCGCTGATGTTCGCCTCAACCGCGGCGACAAAATGAACGCCATGGATGGGCGTATGTTCGCCGCCCTGGTGGAGGCCGCCGACTCTCTCGCCGCCGAGCCCGGTCTGCGTGCTGTGGTTCTCTCCGGCAACGGGCCGAGCTGGTGTGCTGGTCTTGACTTCGGCAATTTCCAGGCTATGGCCAGCGATTCGAAGCCGAAGGAGTCACGCAACGATCGTGGCATCGGTGCGCTGGAGGAAGGCCGGATTACACACCGAGCCCAGCAGGCCGTGTGGGGATGGCATGAGCTACCCGTGCCGGTAATCGGCGCGGTTCATGGCGTCGCGTTCGGGGCTGGTGTTCAACTAGCGATTGGCTGCGATATCCGTTACGTCCATCCTGATGTCCGCATGTCGGTGCTTGAAATTCGCTGGGGCCTGAGCCCTGACATGACGTGCACCCAAATCCTGCCGGGGCTTGTCGGGGCCGACGTGGCCAAGGAGCTGATCTGGACTGGCCGTGAGGTCAACGGCGAGGAGGCTGTCCGCATTGGTCTCGCCACCAAGCTGTGCGCTGACCCTCATGCCGAGGCGATGGAGCTCGCCCACACGATCGCAGGGAAGAGCCCCCATGCGGTCCGGGCTGGCAAACGTCTGGTCGAGGGGTTCGCCGGGCAGGACTACGCCACGGGATTCCGCAACGAACGCGAAGAGATCGGCGCGCTGGTGGGATCTCCGAACCAGGTCGAAGCCGTGAAGGCCTTCTTCGAGAAGCGCTCCCCAGACTTCGCCGACGTTCAGGACTGATCAGTGAGCGACGATCGTTACGAAGATGGCGTATTCCTCGGCACCGTTGACACTGAGGTGGTCGATGGGCACATCCTCACCATGGCCATAAATCGGCCGGCGAAATACAACGGGTTCACGCCACAGATGATGGACGACATGGTTGATGCCTTCACTCGGCTCCACGAGGATCCGGACCTGTGGGCAGGCGTGATCCATGCCAACGGCGATCATTTCACCGCTGGCCTGGATCTTCCCCGCTGGTCTGAGCGCATGAAGGGCGGGGGCGAACGCGGCGAGCGTCGAGGTGGCCGGATCGATCCAACGGCTCTCGGTCGCAGCTGTAGTAAGCCGATCATCTCGGCGGTGAAAGGGATCACCTACACCCTCGGCATCGAGATGATGTTGGCTGGCGACATTGTCGTTGCGGCCGACGATTGTCGCTTTCGTCAGCACGAGCCGCTACGTGGCATTCATGCCACCGGCGGCGCCACCATTCGCATGGTGCAACGCGGCGGTTGGGGCAACGCCATGTATCACTTGCTCACCAGCGACGAGTTCGGCGCTGACGAGGCGCTCCGCTGCGGCTTCGTGCAGGAGGTCGTCGCCGTCGACGAGGTCTTCGGGCGAGCCCTCGAGCTAGCCCGAGTGATCTGTGAGGGTGCGCCGCTGGCGGTCCAGGCCACCAAGGCGGCGTCTCGCCGGTATGTGGTCGAGGGCGAACGAGTGGCGATCGATGCATTCAGCGCCACGCAAGCTGAGCTTGCCGCGACCGACGACTTCACCGAGGGGGTTGCAAGCTTCGTTGAGCGCAGAGCCCCAAAATTCAGGGGCTGCTGAGGCTCTGGGATCCGCCACAGTGCACTGATCGACGACTGCTCCTTCGTGTGCCGCTGCCTGTCACACTTGGTTCGTAGGGTGCGGCCATGCCTGTGTCGGCAACGATTGAAATACGTGCGTGTTGGGTCCACGAGGGGCGCGCAGCTGAGCTCGTCCGAGAGCTGAAGTACGGCCGTGCGACCGCTGCAGTGACACAGTTCGCCGACGCTATGGCGCTCCTGGTGCCGCCAGTCGACATGATCACGTGGGCACCGGCTTCCGTTGAGCGCCAGCGAAGTCGCGGGTTCGACCAGGCTGAACTGCTGGCCCTTGCAGTGGCGAACCGCACCGGGCTCAGGGCGCGTCGGCTTGCGCGGCGGGGAAGCGATACGCCGCAGACTGCTCGAGATCGAGCTGGGAGGATTGCTGGGCCGTCGCTTGCGCCCGTGGGCCGGAGGCTTCGACGGCTGCCGTCAGTGCTGGTCGTTGATGATGTGGCGACGACGGGGGCCACGCTGCGGGCAATGGCAGCCTTGTTGCGAGATCGCGGGGCTGGTGATGTCTGCGCTCTTGTGGTCACCCAAGCCGTGATTCGTGATCAAGGCCCCGTCTCGCCCGGCTGCTACCACCTGCGCGACGCAAAGGGTGTACCGTCGGAATTACACCACTACCGGAGGTAACGAATGGACGTCTCCATCAGCGCACGGCATGTGAAAGTAACGCCGCGGTTGGAGGAGGTGATTCAGGAGAAAATTGGCGGGCTTGATCATTACCTTGATGGGCTCGACTATGCCGAGGTCCATTTTGATCAGGCTCGAAATCCCCGAATATCCGACAAAGAGACTTGTGAGGTCGTCATCGAGGGGCACGGTCATCACCTGCGTTGCAAGGTGCATGCTCCAGACCCCTTCACCGCGATCGATATGGCCGAGGCGAAGCTTGAGCGCCAGATCCGCAAGCTCCGCACCAGGATCCAGCGGCGCCAGCAAGGTGACGGCACCACGATCCGTGTGATCAATGACGATTCCGTAGCGTTGAAATCGGTGGGCGGCTCAGTGCCCGTCGACACATCGATCGGAGACGTCGACGAGACCGAGGACGAGGTGATGCCGAGCATCGTCAAAACGAAGCGCTTTCATCTCGGTCCACTCACGCCCGATGAAGCTGTACTCAAGATGGAGCTGCTAGGTCACGGGTTCTTCTTCTTCGTCAATAGGGAGACAAGCCGCAGCGCGGTTGTGTATCTCCGTGAGGACGGTGACGTCGGCTTGATCGACGAAGCGGGATGACCGCTACGAGGCTGTGCCTCCTGCTCTAGACGTGCACATTGCGGTTTGTGATTATCACGCGCTGTTTCGGCGGGATCTGATCATGGAGTTCGAAGATGGCGACGACAACCGCCAGTTCGCCAGGTAACAGCTGATACCGGAACAGCCCGTCGACGGGCTTGGTGCGTGACCGAGGCTCGCCGGAGTGTGTCGGTAGACTCAATCGCAGTTATGAGCATTTTTAGCAAGCTCCTCAGAAGTGGTGAAGGGCGAAAGCTCAAGGCCCTTCAGGCACTGGTCCCCGATATCAACGCGATGGAATCCGAGATCGAGGTATTGAGCGATGACGCGCTCAAGGCCAAGACAGGTGAATTCCGTTCGCGTCTCGATCAGGGCGAAGAGCCTGATGATCTGTTGATCGAGTCCTTCGCCGTTGTGCGTGAAGCAGCCCAGCGCGTGCTGGGCCAGCGTCATTACGACGAGCAGCTGGTTGGCGGCGCGGCGCTCCACCTCGGGTGGGTCGCCGAAATGAAGACGGGTGAGGGCAAGACCCTCACGTCGACCTTGCCCATCTATCTCAACGGCGTAACCGGCAAGGGCGTCCATGTCGTCACTGTCAACGATTATCTCGCCAGGCGTGACGCCGAGTGGATGGGCCAGATTCACGGATGGCTGGGTCTAGAGATGGGCCTCGTCCTTGCCGGCAATCGCGACAGCACCTACAAGCGAGCCCAGTACGCCGCTGACATCACCTACGGCACCAACAACGAATTCGGCTTCGACTATTTGCGAGACAACATGGCGATGTCCCGTCAGAAGCAGGTACAGCGAGGTCACCATTACTGCATCGTCGATGAGATCGACTCGATCCTGATCGATGAGGCCCGTACACCGTTGATCATCTCCGGCCGAGTCGCTGACGCCGCCAAGCTCTATGTGAAATTTGCGTCGATCGCTCGGGGTCTTCAGCGCGATGTCCACTACGAGGTCGACGAAGAGAAGCGCACTGTTGCTCCACTCGAGGAAGGTGTGCACGCCGTCGAGCGTGCTCTTGGCATTGAGAACCTCTACGACCAGGTGTCGTCGAATCTCGTCCATCAACTCCAGGCTGCGTTGCGTGCCAAGGAGCTGTACCGAAAGGACAAGGACTACATCGTCAGCTCCAAGGGCGAGGTAAACATCGTCGACGAGTTCACCGGTCGTGTCCTCCAAGGGCGTCGCTGGTCTGATGGCCTGCACCAGGCAGTCGAGGCCAAGGAGGGCGTATCGATCAAGGAAGAGAACCAGACGCTCGCCACGATCACGCTCCAAAACTATTACCGCTTGTATGAGCGCTTGGCCGGAATGACCGGTACTGCTGAGACAGAGGCGGCGGAGTTTGTTGGTACCTACGGCCTGCACGTCGTGCCAGTGCCGACGCATCGCCCGCTCGCTCGTATCGACGACGGTGACCTGATCTACAAGACCGAGGCCGCCAAGTTCGCCGCGTGCATTGACGACATCACTGAACGCCACGAGCGAGGTCAACCTGTGCTGGTCGGCACTGTGTCGGTCGAGAAGTCCGAGGTGCTTTCGCGCGAGATGGAGAAGCGAGGTATTCCCCACGAGGTGCTCAACGCCAAGCAACATCTGCGTGAAGCCGAGATCGTCACCCAGGCTGGCCGTCTCAACTCCGTCACTGTTGCTACCAATATGGCCGGTCGAGGCGTTGATATTTTGCTCGGCGGTAACCCAGAAGGCCTTGCCAACCGGGACGCTCAGGCTGAAGGACTCGAGCCTGGAACTGATGAATTCACGGCTCGCTACGGTGAACTCCTCGCGAGGCATGAGATTACAACCGAGGCGGAGAAGCAGAGGGTGCTAGACCTCGGTGGCCTCTATGTGCTTGGCACCGAGCGCCACGAGAGTCGCCGGATCGACAATCAGCTGCGCGGCCGTTCTGGCCGTCAGGGTGACCCTGGCGCCAGCCGGTTCTACCTCTCCCTCGAAGATGAGCTCATGCGCTTATTCGCCACCGGTGCGATGAACTGGGTCATGGATCGGGCTTTGCCTGACGATGTGCCGATCGAGGCCAAGATGGTCACGAAGGCCATTGAGCGGGCTCAGAACACCGTCGAGCAGCGCAACGCGGAGACTCGCAAGAACGTGCTGAAGTATGACGAGGTCATGAACGAGCAGCGCAAGGTGATCTATCGGCGCCGTGGCCAGATCCTTGATGGCGCAGATTTACGGGACGAGGCTCTCGAGTACCTGACCGACGCCGTTGAGGGTGCCGTCGGCACCTATTGCGTGTCGGACATCTTCGAGGAGTGGGATCTCGAAGGCTTGCTCACCCAGATCGGCACACTCTGGCCGAGCGAGTTAACACTGGAGCAGACCAAGGAGTGCCGGGCCATCGAGTCGCTTGAAGAGCTCCTTTATGACGAGGGTCTTGCGCTTTACGAAGCCCGCGAGGCGGAGTTGGGCGAGGAAGTCCTGCGACAGGTTGAGCGTCAGGTAATGCTTCGCATCATTGATCAGATGTGGCGCCAGCACCTGCGTGAGATGGACCTTCTGCGTGAAGGAATTCATCTGCGGGCAATGGGCCAGAAGGATCCCGCCACTGAGTGGCAGCGTGAAGGATTCGAGATGTTCGGGATGATGATGACGAGCATCGCACTCGACTTCGTCAAGTATGTGATGCACGTCCAGGTGGCCACACAAGAACGCGACGAGAACGGCAATGTGATTCCCCAGCAAGCCGTGGCGGACGAACCCCAGATTGAGGGCCTCACCGAGGAAAAATCCGACGCCTCGTCGGGTCCCTCGGTTTCGCGGATCCCTGACGCTGGTGCTCCTGCTCTGGTGAAGGCCAACCAGACCCGCAACCGGGCTCCGGTGGTGAAGTCTGCTCTCGAGAAGGTCGGCCGCAACGACCCGTGCCCGTGTGACAGCGGCAAGAAGTACAAGCAGTGTCACGGGCGGGCAATCGCCGCCGAATAACCTCGGCACGCTCTAGCGTTAGCCAGGACCATGCAGGACTTCTCTGATCAGATCACCGCGATCCGTAGCCGTGTCGATGAAGCACGCGGCTACCTTCGGGTCGGCGAGCTTGAGATGCGTCAACCGCAACTCGAAGCTGAAGCATCGCGCCCCGACCTCTGGGATGATCAGGACAAGGCTCGCAAGGTCACCTCCGAACTCGCCAGGGTCAACGAGGACCTGGAGCTGTATTCTCAGCTCAGCGGCGATGCTGACGATACCGCCACTCTCCACGAGATGGCTCGCGAGGAAGACGACGAGTCTCTTGAACTCGAGATCGCTGAGGCGCTCGGCGCGCTAGAGACCCAGCTCGGGGAGTTGGAGATGCGGGCGCTCTTCACCGGGGAGTTCGATGAAGGCGACGCCGTTTGTCAGATCAAGTCCGGCGAGGGTGGCACGGATGCTCAGGACTGGGCCGAGATGCTGATGCGCATGTACAACCGCTGGGCCGATCGACGGGGTTTTGAGATTGAAGTCACCGCAGTAAGCGAGGGCACCGAGGCTGGCCTCAGCAGTGTCGAGTTCATCCTGAAGGGAAGACACGCCTACGGCCTGATCAGAGGCGAGCATGGCGTGCATCGCCTTGTGCGCATTTCGCCGTTCAACAACGAAGGCAAACGCCAGACCGCCTTCTGCGCCCTCCAAGTCGCCCCCTTCTTCGAAGCGGTTTCAGAAGAGATCGAGATCGACGAGAAGGATCTCCGAATCGATACCTACCGTTCGTCGGGCGCCGGCGGCCAGCATGTGAACGTCACCGATTCAGCGGTGCGGATAACCCACTTGCCGACGGGGCTGGTCACGAGCTGTCAGAACGAGCGAAGCCAGCACCAAAACAAGGACCGCGCCATGCAGGTGATGGCGGCCAAGCTTCTCGACCTTGAACGCAAGAAGCGTGATGAAGAGATCGCGGGCATTACCGGCGTGCAGCAGAACGTGGGCTTTGGTAGCCAGATCCGTAGCTACGTGATGCAGCCGTATCAGATGGTGAAGGATCTCCGAACTGAACACGAAACGGCCCAGGTCGAGAACGTGCTCAACGGCGATGTCGATCCGTTCATGGAGGCGTACCTCCGTTGGACCCGAGCTCAAGCTACTGAAGCATGAGTCACTCGATCGACACAATCGAAGAACTCGAGCAGCAGCGGTTTGAGGCGATGATCAGTGGTGACGCTGAAACACTTGACGTGCTGTTGAGTGAAAGCCTCAGCTACGTCCACAGTCATGGTGGTGCCGACACCAAGACCATGTTCTTGGACAATGTCCGCAATGGCCCGGTGCGGTACCACATGGCTGAGCGGCTCGACACCGAGATCCGTCTGGTTGGCGACACAGGTGTGGTCACTGGTCGTGCCAAGCTCGCTGTTTCTTTCAAGGATCAACCAATCGATCTGGACCTGCGGTACACGGCGGTGTGGATTCACGGCGAAGTTGGATGGCAGTTCGAAGCTTGGCAATCGACCAGCATCGCGTGATGTCGCGTTGGCTTACTGCGCTGCTTGCAATTCTGGTGGCTGGCTGTGCAGTACCCCGAACGGAGTACACGGATCGAGTGGAGGTCGACCAGGCCGAGATCGTGATCTTCTTCGTGAAGGATGGTTATGACGGAGATGTCGAAGCAGCGCTCGCTGCGCTTCGCCAGCGCATGACGAACGCGGATGAGATGCAGCTTCAGCGGCGCACCACTGAAGAGGTCGAACTCGACCCAGTACTGCTCGCGAGCGCCTTCGGAGCGGACTCAGGTGAAATGGGCGAGGTGGGAGAGGCAGTGCTCGTTGATCTTCCCGTCGACCTCGGCGACGAGTGGTTGGTGGAGACGGGAGACATCATGGCCCGTCAGCCCGGCGTGCAGACTGTCACGATTGGCAATCCGAGTCGAAGAGTCGACTCGCTCTGCTATTGGGGCGACGGGACCGACATGATTCTCTGGCTCGCAGACCTGGACTCGGTCGCTGTGATCAACGAGCTTCGGTCTGATTATCCCGGGATTTTGGCAATTGAGACGCTCAGTCAAACGGTCGCGTTCGAGCAGATGCTGGTCCTTCTTGAGTTCCAACCGGAGCTCTCGAGCCTTCTGTCGGTCGAGACAATGCCGCTCGCGCTACGGGTCGATATCGGGGTCGGTCCGTTCGGTAGCGAGCTGATGGCGATTCGGGATGATCTTGAGTCGAGGGCAAGTATCAGCTCTGTGATCGGGCGTCCGCCCAGCACGGTTCAGACGGTATGTCCGTGATGACACTGGATCAGGTCACCGCACTGATAGCGTCTCGCAGTCTGGCGAGCGCTTTGTCCACAGGATCGGCATGATCAAACTCGAGAACGTCACCAAAGTCTATAAGGGCGACACTGTCGCGTTGCGCGACGCCACGCTCGATATCGCCAAGGGGGAGTTCGTGTTCCTCGTCGGAGCGTCCGGCTCCGGGAAGTCCACGTTTATTCGGCTCCTCAACCGTGAGGAAGTGCCTGAGCACGGACGAATTTTTGTTGCCGGCAAAGACATCGCTCATCTGGGTGCGTGGAAGGTGCCGTACCTTCGCCGCAACATCGGCTACATCTTCCAGGACTTCAAGCTGCTCCCCAACAAGACGGTCGGCGAAAATGTCGCATTCGCCCTTGAGGTGATCGGCAAACCCCGCCATGTCGTCAAGAAGCAGGTGCCGGCCATTCTTGAGCTCGTCGGTCTCACCGAGAAGTTGGACAACTTTCCACACGAACTCTCCGGTGGCGAGCAACAGCGTGTGTCGATCGCTCGGGCATTCGTCAATCGGCCGTTGATCCTCTTGGCCGATGAGCCCAGTGGCAACCTTGACCCTCAGACGTCGGTAGGCATCATGCGCCTTCTCGACCGCATCAATCGCACTGGTACCACCGTTGTGATGGCCACCCATGACCGCGGCATCGTCGACACGATGCGGCGGCGTGTCATCGAACTCGACCGGGGAGTGATCGTGCGCGATCAAGCCCGCGGCGTCTACGAGTAGGGGAGGTAGTCATGACAATCAGTCCCATCTACGCCCTACGCGAGACCGGCCAGAACCTCTGGCGAAACATTCTTCTCACCACTGCCACCATCATTACGATTGGTGTGTCGCTGCTGATGTTCGGCTCGTTCTTCATGTTCGACTACGCCGTGGACAACGCCACCCAGCGATGGGAAGGCGGCATCGAGTTCGTCATCTGGATGAGCCCTGAGGCATCTGTCGAACAGGACGCCGCCATCCAAGAGGCGTTGAATAGCAGCCCGCAAATTCAGGAGCACACCTACGTCGACCAACTCGAGACGTTCGAAGAGTTCAAGGAACTCTTCGCCGACACGCCCGAGATGATCGAAGTCGTTACCCCCGACGCCATGCCCCCCTCGTACCGAGTGGTACCGCTCAATCCCGACGCTGACGTTGTCGAGGAACTGGCCAACCAGTTCCGCGGTCGACCCGGCGTCAAGGAAGTTGTGTCCGCGAATGAAACTATTCGCGCCATCCAGGACCTGGCTGATCGCGTCGGGCTCTTCTTGTTCCTCGGATCGTTTGTGTTGCTGGCAGCTGCCACCTTGCTGATCCTCACCAACATTGTGAGCGCTATCCGCAACCGCGGCCGTGAGATTGAGATCATGAAGGTGGTGGGTGCAACCAACTGGTTCATCCGCATTCCGTTCATGCTGGAGGGCTTGGCTCAGGCACTGATCGGTGCGCTATTTGCCTGGGGCGGTCTCTACGCGTTCCGGCGCTTTGTGATCTCTGAGTTCAGCGAACCGGATGGGCTTGAGTTGTTGGCTGGCTTCGAAGTCAGCGACAACGAGTTCTTCTCCACGAGCATCTTGGTGCTCGGCATCGCGGTTGCGGTGTCGGTGGTCGGCTCGCTCGTGGCCGTCACCCGCTATCTCGACGCCTGATCGGGGCTCGGCTTGCGGGCCTGCAGTTCTGCCCCTCAACGCCGGTGGTGACTAGGGTCGCCACATGGCTGAGCTCACTACTGTTCTGACCGGCGTCGACTTCGGAGAAGGCCCGCGTTGGCATGACGGTCGGCTGTGGTTTTCCGACTTCTACCGAGGAGGCGTCTACACGCTGGACGGAGAGGGGAACGAGGAGCTCCAGTTGCAACTCGACGACCGGCCTTCGGGGCTGGGTTGGATGCCCGACGGCACCATGTTGGTGGTCTCAATGGTCACCCGCTGCGTCCTTGCCGTCGGCACCGACGGTGAGACGCGAACTCATGCCGATCTCTCTGGGCTCGCCACAGGATTTTGTAACGACATGGTGGTGGCCGCAGACGGCACAGCGTATGTCGGTAACTTCGGCTTCGACTCCGAGGCCGGGGGCAAGTTCGCCACCGCAATGCTCATTCGTGTCAGTCCTGAAGGCGAAGTCAGCGAGGCTGCCGCCGACTTGATGTTCCCCAACGGCGCGGTCATCAACCCTGACGGCTCGACGTTGATCGTGGGGGAGACATACGGGAGCCAGTACACGGCCTGGGACATTGCGGCCGATGGCACGCTGTCGAACCGACGACTGTGGGCCACGGTTGAAGGTTCGGCCCCCGACGGGTGCTGTCTTGACGCCGAGGGTGGCATCTGGATGGCGGATTTCATCGGTGGACGCGTCGCTCGTGTGGTTGAGGGCGGCGAGATCACCGATGAAATCGCTACTGGACAGCACGCTGTGGCGTGCATGCTGGGTGGTGCGGATCGCCGAACTCTCTACATCTGTCGGTCGCCGAGCTCGGATCCCCGAGAGCTGCGGGGTAAAGGTTTGTCGGCGATTCTCACTGCTCAAGTGGCAGTGCCAGGCGCTGGGCTGCCATAGTTTCGCCGATCTCACCGAGGAGACCCGATGGCCATTGATTTCACCTTGACTCCCGAGCTTGAAGCGATTCGTGACCGCGTGCGGGCGTTCGTTGTCGATGTCATCAAGCCTGCCGAGGATGTGATCGACGGTCATAACGGTGGGGCAGCGCTGGAGGGAAAGGCACGCATTGAGGCGTTGATCGACCTTCGAAAGAAGGCGTACGAGGCAGATATCTGGTTGCCTCACATGCCCGCGGAATGGGGTGGTATGGGCCTTGGCCATGTGGAGCTCGCCATGGTGCAGGCCGAAGCCGCAAAGAGTCATTACGGCCCGTGGGTGTTCAATTGTCAGGCGCCCGATGAGGGCAACATGCACACGCTGTTGCACTGGGCGACCCCCGAGCAGGCCGATAAATACTTGAAGCCACTCTGCAAGGGGACGTCTTGGTCGTGCTTCGCCATGACTGAGCCCGAGGTTGCGGGCTCTGATCCCACGCTGATCCGCACCAGCGGCTATCAGGACGGTGAGGAATGGGTGCTGAACGGCCACAAATGGTTCATCTCCAACGCCCACCGGGCCAACTTCGCCATCCTCATTGCTCGGACCGAAGATGACCCGGACCTGCCGCAGGCGGCCAATACAGCGTTCATCATTGACCTTCCGCAAGCGGGCTGGAACGAGGTTCGCCAGATCGAGACGATGCACGGCGGAACCGGTCACTCCGAGATCCTGATCGAAGACCTTCGAGTGCATGAGAGTCAGATGCTGGGTGGCCGCGGTCAGGGGCACATGCTCGGGCAATATCGTCTCGGCCCGGCTCGCCTCGCTCACTGCATGCGCTGGATAGCTCAGGCGGAGACGGCTCTGGACATGATGGTCGAGCGTTCCCTCGACCGCTACAGCCATGGCTCGATCCTTGCCGAGAAGCAGGGTGTTCAGTGGCTGATAGCGGACTCTGCGATGGAGCTCTACCAGTGCAAGTTGATGGTTCTGCACGCGGCATCCAAGATCGATGCCGGAGTTGACTTCAAGAGCGAGGTCTCCATGGCCAAGCACTTCGTGGCGAATTCGCTGAATCGGATCATCGACCGCTCGATCCAGGTGCATGGGGCGCTCGGCTATTCAACCGACACGCCACTGGCGCACATGTATCAGCATGCTCGGTGGGCTCGCTTCGCCGATGGCGCTGACGAGGTGCACCAGATGCGGATCGCTCAGCGAACGATTGCGGCATGGAAGGACCACGGGACAACCCGGGCTGCTACCGGCGACCTCCCCATCTGATCATGACGAACTACTTCGA
>Ga0315324_10000137_pt1 | contig 27390 bp, 24 predicted proteins | sample M150021515metaG_FD_203919 | JGI IMG/M metagenome (GOLD analysis project Ga0315324, IMG submission 203919) | Ammonia-oxidizing marine archaeal communities from Monterey Bay, California, United States - M1 500m 21515 | ecosystem: Environmental > Aquatic > Marine > Intertidal zone | place: USA...
ACACGGGTTGCGCGTGATGGAACGCGAGATGCGGTCCGGTCCGCCAACTCGGCGGATCTGGTCGATCGGTCAAGCTGCGGTGCCTGTGGTGTCGCTGCTCTTGACGGGCCTCTCCAAGCGGGCGGTGGGTCAGGTGGATCCAGAGATCATGCGGTGTCGATCTTCGGTTTCACTTTTGGCCGACGCTCTGGTTTGCTTCGCTGTCGGGGAGGAGGTCCTGCCAGTAGGCCCTCATGAGATCGAACTCGTGATCTTCGACTGTGATGGAGTGCTGGTGGACTCCGAGTTACTATCCGTCGCGATCATTGCCGAATTGCTGGAGAACGAAGGAATCATGCTCTCGGTCGATGAGATCGGTGAACGGTTTGTCGGTCGCAGTCACGACTTCATCATGAGGTCGCTTCACGCCGACTTCGGCCCGCCATCCGACTCGGTTCGGAACTTCGAAGCCGCCGTGTTGGCCGCGTTTCCTGGTCGGTTGAAGGCTGTTGAAGGTATGGACGAGGCGCTCGCTAGAATCAAACAGCCGACATGCGTGGGCTCGAACAGCACGCTGGAGCGGGTCCGCTTGTCCCTGGGTCTAACCGGGCTCGACTCGTGGTTTACCGAGGAGCATCTGTTCTCTGCGGAGATGGTGGCTAATCCGAAGCCCTCACCTGACCTGTTCCTTCATGCTGCTCGTCAGATCGGAGTCAACCCATCGAACGTCCTTGTGATCGAGGACAGCGTCGCCGGAGTAACCGCTGCCATCACGGCGGGGATGCAGGCAGTGGGGTTCGTTGGAGGGTCCCATGCGCGACCGGCGTTGGCGGTCCGGCTACTCGATGCAGGCGCGCACATGGTCGCGAACTCCGCCCAGCAGGTGACCGAGCTGTGCGGCATCCACTGAGGAGCCCCGACGAGGTCGCTCCATGACGCTTCGATGTAGGGCTTAGATATCGAACACCTGGACCACGTCGAGGTTGCGGAACGTGACCCCACCGCTCGACTCCTCGACCTTGGCCGCCTCGTCCTGGGTTGTCTCGTGCTCACTGTTGGACATCGCCTCCTCGTAGGAGTCGAACTCGATGAGCTGCACGATGAGGCCAGGATCGTCTCGGTCGACGCACACCGTGGCCCGCCGGACGGTCGTCTCGTCTCCCATCAAGTCCTTGAAGCGTTGTATTTCCGCAACGGCATCGTCGGCCGTTGAGCGGAATTCCATCAACTGCAAAAAGCGCATTGCCTGTCTCCTGATAGCGACTAGAGATGCCAATATCTCATGGGGCGGAGAGTTGTGTCTAGCTCGAACTGATGGGCTCAGAGTCCGTCGTCCGTGGTGAACGGATCGATTGGTATGCCCTGGCGACAGCGTGATGGCCATCAGGCTCGAAGCCCCGGTAATGATCTCGAAGCCCCGGCAATGATAAGGAAGGCTGCCGGTGACTTACTGAACTCGAAGTTCGACAACATCACCAGACGCGTAGCGCAGGCCGATCCGCACCTCGTTGGCACTGGGGTTAAGGGCGTCGGCGGGCAACAGGACCAAGAACCTGCGCTCCTGGCCGCCGCTGGTGAACAGGGGCGAAATACCGATGACGCGGTCGTTGACGGCAACAATGACGGTGGCATCAACAGGAGCGCCAGGGACGCGGCCTGCGATTTCTCCCGGTAGGGACCCGTCCTCTGGTGCCGAGATTTGATCTAGTTGATCGACTCGGGCCGAGGTGGTCACGGTTTGGTCCCAGATCTCATCGGTGTCGCCACCAATGAGAGAAGCACCCGCGACATCGGCGTACAGGCTCGTCACGGGGTCCTGACCGGGCATCGGTGGGCTGAGAATGCTGGCCATCAAGTTGGCGAACTCCTCGTTGTCGTCGAATTCGATGGCCGTGCCCAGAGACCCGCCCTCAACGACGGTGAACTGGTAGGTGGTTTTGACCGCACCCCGCCGCGTCACCGCGTCTGATCCAGCCGCTGCCCCATCGGTTTCCCACGGCAGCCCAATGTTGAGAAGGGCAGCCAGCGTGTTGGGGAAGTCGGTGGTGCTGAGGTTCTCGTCGCTGATGGTCCCGCTTGACTGGCTGGGGGTCTTGATCAGCAACGGGGTATAGGCAACGGCGGCCAGATTCTCGGGTGTGAAACTTCGAGGATCTGTGTTGGGCGCGAACCCCATCCCGTGGTCGCCCATGATCACGATCATGGCGTCGTCGTAGAGACCCTGGGTGACCAGATGCGCAAGGAATTCGCCGATGACGCGGTCGGTGTACTGCGTCTGCAGGAGGTGGCGTTGTCGCAGCACATGCATCTCCCATTCGGCTTCGGCGATGGGACTGATGCGCGGTGAGGTGTACTCGGTTCCGTCCTCACGAAGGAGCCACGGGAAGTGGGGGAGAACGAGGTGCAGGTAGCCGAATACCGGAGAATCGGAGGGGCGGACCGCGGCGAGGAACTCGGTCAGGCGACTGGGTTGTGACGCCAACGGCATTCCCTCGCGGCGTTCGGCTTCGTCTTCCTCGGGGGGTCGGGAAATTTCGGGAAGGGGGATGACACTGGCTGCGGGAAAGGAGGTAGTGGTGGCTTCGGCTGGAGGTTCGGGACGGGTCGTAGTCGTCGTCGTGGATGTTGTTGTGGTCGCTGGCTCGGTGTCGAGATCCTCGGCGAACTGATCGAAGCCCTCGGTTTTGGTGGGCTGGGATGGGTTAAGTCGGTCCTTCCAAACGTTCCACGAAGCGGAGAGAAGGCCACCCCAGTCCCGACCCGGTTTACTGGTTGATGGCTCCGGTTCGGGAACCGTTGTGGTTGTCGTGACGGGAACGCTCGTTGACGGTGCCGCCGATGCTGATGCGATGGTGGTCGGCGGAGCGATGGTGGTCGGCGGTGGCGGTGGTTCGAGATTCTGGCACCCTTCGAAGCCGCAGAGGCGGGTGAGTACTTCGCTGACCACCAGATGGTGACTGAACGCGAACATGCTGAACAGGTTTTGAGGATGATCGGTCCACACCGGACTGCCACTTGGTTCCTTGCCGTCGAGGATGCCCGGTACGGCGCTGTGGGTGAAGTTGCTGGCGGTGGTGTGATGTCGGTAGAAGGTGGCGTCCTCCGCGAAACCCGCCAACGAAGGAAAACGGATGGGGTCGATGACCCCGGCGTCGGTGAGCAACGTCTGGGTGGGAAGTTCATCGAGGATCAGCATGTACACAGACGGCAACGAGGCGGGATCAGCATCGGACTGGTCAGGGTCGGAACTCTCACCGGCCGAGGAGTCGGGTGTGGTTGCGAACATGATCGGCGCCGAAATCTGGGGGCTGCCGGTAGCGGCATCGATTCGTTTGGCAACGGGTGAGAGGAACGAGAATTGAATGAAGAACAAGACGCTGGCAGCGGCAAGCAGCATCAGCCACGTCCGCATGGCCTGATAGCGGTGGTGGAGGAACCCGCCGCCGCCGCCGATTATCGCGCCGATGGCCAGATTGAGAAGAGCAGCGTCGGATGCCGACTTGGCCAGAAGAATGCCGAACCCACCGAGCAGAACTCCGATCACAATGTGGTGCGCAACTTCGCCGGATCTGGGGTTGAGCCGATGGCACATTTCGACGATCGCACTCAGGAACACAGCAGGAACAATGATCACCAAAGCGGCAAAGACCAGGATCATCCGACCTTCAAAGTGGTAAAGATCGAACGTTGCGGGGGCGTTGCCGAGAAGGTCCAGCAACGGATGGGCAATCACCAGGCCGGTAGCACCAAGAATTCCTAGAAAACGCCAAAGCACGGCGGGAACGTACCAGACCAGAGACCATTCCAGACGGAGCGGTCAGGGTCGTCACGGGGTTGGATGAACATCATCTAATGGTGGCGTTAAAGTGATTGAATGCTTTCTTACTTGGATGCCGGTACCGGATCAGTGCTGTTGGCGGCTTTGGCTGGTGGGGCTGCTGGTTTTGCAGTGTTAGGTCGTCTTATGTGGCATCGATTTCTTGGGGTTTTTTCGAAAAAGCACCGGGTAATGGCCGAGGAGGCGTCGTCGGAGCTCGTGGGCGAACCGACCGACGAAGATGACTGATGCTGATTACGAACGGCTGACAGCCTTTGATGAAGGATCCTTTCGAGACCCGTTGAGTCGTGTTGTCCACGCCCAGGATCGGGTTCTGAGGGTTCTTCGTGGTGACGGAGTAGCTGATTTCGAGACACTGGAATCGTCTGCGTTTTGGACGGATGCCCAGGCGGCCGGGTCTGTGGTGGCGACGGGTCGGACAGAAGTGCCGAATGCGCTCGGCGAGTCTGGTTGGGAGGCGGCGCTCGAACACGAGCGGATTCCCGTCATCTCGTACCCGTACGAGTGGACGTTTTCCATGCTGCAGGACGCTGCTTTGCAGCAGTTGAGGCTTACCCGGATGGCCCTCGCCGATCGTTTACTCACCAAGGACGCCACCCCGTTCAACTCTCAGTTCGTGGGAGCGGCCCCAGTCTTTGTGGACGTCGGTTCCTTTGAGCGGCTCCGACCCAATGAGCCCTGGCGCGGCTATCGGCAGTTCTGCGAACTCTTCTACAACCCCTTGTTGTTGCAGGCCGTAGCCAACATGCCATTTCAGCCCTGGCTTCGGGGGTCACTTCGCGGAATCAGCCCCGAGGTGACTCGTTCGTTGCTGCCGACTCGTCGCCGGGTTGGTCGTGGCGCGTTTGTCAACGTCGTGCTGCATTCGAGGCTCGAGCAAAAGTACTCCGACAATTCCCGTGACGTGACCGGCGAAATCCGTCGAGCGGGTTTCAATCCGAAACTGATCGACAGTCAGCTCGCCAAGCTGGAAAAGGTGGTAGGCGGGCTGGACTGGGCTGAAGCCTCGTCGACATGGTCGGAGTACACGGACCGGTCTCACTACGGCGAGAAGGATCTTGACGCGAAGGCGACTTTTGTGGACGAGGTGGCTTCGGCCGTTCCGCGATCGCAGGTCCTTGATCTCGGTGCCAACGACGGCTATTTCTCACGCATTGCCAGCGAACACGCTGACTACGTGATCGCGGTGGACTCCGACGCACTTGTGATCGATCGGCTGTACCGATCGCTACGGGCTGAAGGCAATCGATCTGTGCTCCCGCTTTACAGCGACCTGGTTGACTCGTCGCCATCGCTGGGTTGGCGGTCCCAGGAGCGGCCGGCGTTTACGAGTCGGGTGAGTCCGGATCTGGTGTTGGCACTTGCCTTGGTGCATCATCTCGCCATTACAGACACGGTCCCACTGGTGGAAGTGGTTGCCATGCTCCGCGACTACGACTGTGAAGTGGTGGTCGAGTTCCCCACACGAGAGGATCCGATGGTTCGACGGTTGCTTCAACGCAAGCGGTCCGGCCTGTTTGACCACTACTCGCTTGAGTCTTTCGAGGATGCATTGGCGTCTCGATTCGACATTGTGCGGCGAGAACATCTGCCCTCGACAACTCGGCATCTGTTCCATGTACGACCCCGCTGAGCGTTGCGTCATGTGTGAGCAACGGGCGGGATTCGTAGCACCATGGCTACAGCGCCGAGCGCGATGATGCCACCGAGTCCCTGAACCCAGGTCACGGGTTCGTCATGCACCGGCCACGCCAAACTCACGGCGACGATGTTCATGAGCAGCATGGAGAGCGAGGACCGTGATGCCTCGACATAGCCGTGTGCCCAGCTCATCAGGACATGGCCGAGCACACCGGTGAGGTACGACAACACGATGAGCCAGAGCCAGTCCCGTCCCTGCATCGTGGTGAGATCTGACCAGTTCGACACGAACAGGGCCATTGGTAAAACCGACACGAATGCCCACACGTTGATGGCGGTCATCCATTCGATGGGGTCGACGGCGGTCTTGAGGCGGGCGGCACGGGTGAGCACGAAGTAGGCGGTGAACATCGCAACGGCTGTGAGTGAGAGCACGGCTCCAAGCGGCGATGTGCGGAGCTCGCTGCCCGCGCCGAGGATGACGATGGAGGCGCCGGCGATGGCGATAATGGTCCATGCAACGTGGGAGCGACTGGCCCGTTCGCCGAACATGGGACCGGCAATGATGAGGATCGCTGCTGGCTGAAGTGACACGGCCACAACCAGCACTGCCACGGTTGCTTCCTGGACCGCTGCGAAGACGAGCATCAGATTGATGCCGAATGCGGCGCCGGGGGCTGCGGCTGCTCGCATTATTGGCCCAGAAATTCTCCGACCGGTGGCGGCGACGATGGCGAAGAGCAGGGGGATGCTGATAGCGAAGCGAAGAAGTGCACCGGTTGCGGGCGGGACCGTGATCAGCTTGGTGACGACCGGCCCAGCACCCCAGAGGAAGACGACGCAGAGTAAGGCTGCGTACGGGAGTCGAGACTCGCGGGCCTCGATGGCTGTCTTGGGGGTTGGGACTCCATCCATTCCCCGGACCCTACGGTTGCCAGGGAGCGAATCTTCGAGTGCGAGCCGTGCCGATCCAGCCGTGTAAGTTCGACCGAATGGAGATTCAGGGAAAGATTGCAGTCGTCACCGGTGCAGCGAGCGGTATCGGGAAGGCGCTCGTTGAGCGTTTTCACGCTGACGGTGCCGCGCATGTCGTCGTTGTGGACCAAGACGAAGCCGGAGCGATGGCTGTCGCTGAGAGCATTGGCGGCACTGGCGTTGCGCTTGATGTGACCGACGAGGCGGCAATCAACAAACTGGTGGCCGATACCGAGCACAACATCGGGCCGATCGATCTTTTTGTCTCGAACGCCGGGTATGTCACCCTGGGCGGACTGGAGGCGCCGGTTGAGGACCTCAACCGCATGTTTGAGGTTCACGTGCTCGCCCATCTCTACGCGGCCCGAGCCGTCATCCCGCACATGGCAGAGCGGGGAAGCGGCTACCTGCTCAACACCGCTTCTGCAGCGGGACTTTTGTCGCAGTTCGGTTCGATGCATTATGCGGTCACCAAGCACGCGGCGGTGGCGTTGGCTGAATGGATCGCCATCACGCACGGTCATCAGGGGATCAAGGTCTCGGTGCTGTGCCCCCAGGCGGTCGCTACCAACATCGGCGCCAACAGCCCAAGCGCCGACCAACTCGCTGAGCGCGGTGCCAATGTTGCCGGTGCCGATGGCACGCTCAGCGCGCAGGATACGGCTGATGTTGTGATCGAGACCTTGCGTGAGGAGCGATTCCACGTTCTCCCTCATCCCGAGGTGGCGAAGTATGTGGAACGCAAGGGTGCCGACGTGGATCGGTGGATTGGCGGCATGCAGCGGTGGCAGGCCGGAATGTTTGCTGACGACAAGCATCCGGCCAACTGGCTGACCGGGTCATGAGCATGTGACGAAGTTCTTGCGATCGTCAATTATGGACGATTATAGTTTCGGCGGCTGAGACCCCACGCTGGGAAATACCTCAACGTGCTTGCCGAACCCGCAAGGAACCCACCAATGACCGACATTCATACGCCCGAACGCATGAAGATCGTCGAAAAGATGGCGGAACTCGGGCCCCGCTTCGCCGCTCGGTCTGCCGAAGTCGACCGGGAAGCCGTCTTTCCGTTCGAGAATTGGGCGGATCTCAAAAAAGCGGGCCTGCTCGCCATCACGATCCCGAAGAGTGCTGGCGGCCTCGGAGCTGACTTCATCGGCTACGCCCTGACGGCCGAGGAACTCGGCAGGCACTGCGCTTCGACCGGCTTGACGTTCAACATGCACGTCGCCACAACCTTGTTGATCGGCGAGATCTGTAGCTCCCTGGAGTTCGATGCCGATGAGCAATCGTTTTTGCAGAAGCGCCGTGAACAACTCTGGCGGGGAGTCGTGGACGGCAAGATGGTTCACAGCCAGCCCTTCTCGGAGGGGATCCAACCCGACGCAACCGCGGGTTACGCCACCAAGGCCGAACCCGTAGACGGGGGATACCTCGTGTCCGGTCGCAAAATCTTCGCGTCTCTCGCCGGTGCCTGCGACTTCCACAATGTGATCTGCACCGTGGAAGGTGACCCTCGAATCCGGTTCCTCGGCGTGCCACACGAGGCGGAGGGTGTGAGCTTCGAGGGCGAATGGGATCCCCTGGGCATGCGGGGTACCGACTCGCGCAACCTCTTGATGGACAAGGTCTTTGTTCCTGCAGCCAACGAGTGGCTTCCGCCGGGGGCTTTCAACCAGGCCGCGAAGCGTTACCCGTACTTCTACATGACCCTGTCGTTTTCCTACCTGGGCATGATGCGCGGCATCCTCGACTTCACAGAGACCTACCTCAAAACCAGCGGACGTCGAGATTTCGCCGTCAAGCAGCTCGCCTGGGCCGAGATGAACATTCGCTACGAGCAGGCCCAAGCCCTCTGCTACCGGGTCATCGCGGAGAGCGGTGTGGACCCGACCCAGGAACAGATCACGCGGGCGTGGAGTTCTCTGGTCACCACCATGGAAGGGGCCCCGGAGATGGCCTCTACCGCGATTCGGATCTGTGGCGGACGTTCGATGCTGCGGCCGAGTTACATCGAGCAGGCGTATCGCGACTCCCGCTGTGGAGCAACAATGCTCCCGTGGAGCGTTGAAGTCTGTCTTGGGCGCCTCGGTCGCGTCCGCCTGTTCGATGAGGACTGAGCGCGAGTCGCTGCTTGTTGCCGGCCGAATAGTTGGGCCGCGGGAGTGGATCCTGTCGATCTACGGCAACTTTGTCCGGGAGTTCGGCGGATGGATAGCGGTCGCAGATCTTCTCGAACTTCTCGAGACGTTCGGGAGTTCCCCAAGCGCGAGTCGGGCTGCAATCTCGCGAATGAAACGCAACAACGAACTTCAGTCCGAGCGCAGGGAAGGGCGGAGCGGCTATTCGCTCACCGCAGCAGCGGAGGAGTGGTTTCGCGATGGGTCTGAACGGATCCTGAGGCCAACGCCCGCGCCTGAGACGACCTCCTGGGTCTTGGCCTCGTTTTCGGTACCTGAGCAAGATCGCAGTTCGCGCTACAAGATACGAGCGCGCTTGAAAGGACTCGGTTTTGGGCAGGTCTCCGCAGGTCTGATGATTGTCCCTGTTGCCGTGTTCGGTGAGGCCCAGCGCGCTCTGGTCCGATCCGGACTCGATGAGTACGTCGTGCTCTGGGAGGCCGAGCATCGCGGCTTCGGGCCAGCATCGGTCGTAGTTTCGGACGCGTGGGACCTGCCGGCAATCCGCTCAGCCTTTGACGACTACCGCCGCATCGCGTCGGATCTCACCAGCAGGCCAGCACCGACCAGCGACCGGCGGTCGTTCATCGATTACATGGCGGCGATGCATGCGTGGCGTGAACTTCCCTTTCTTGACCCGGGGCTCCCCACCAGTCTCTTGCCCGATGACTGGCCCGCCGCAGAAGCGCTCCGGTTGTTCGTCGAGATCTCCGAACGGCTGCGGGCCCCTGCCTGGCGTTACGCCATTACGGTGATGACGGCGGAGGAGTGAACGAACTGTGAACCAACCGATTGCATGGATCGAAGCCGGTGGCGGTCCGCCCGTCATCTTCCTGCACGGGGTGGGCGGTAGCCGCACCGCCTGGGGGCCGCAGCTACGCGGCCTTGGCGACCGTTTCCGGTGCATTGCCTGGGACATGCCCGGGTATGGAGATTCCGAGTTGCTCGAACCACTGACGTTCGAAGCAATCGCTGACCGGCTGGTCGGTCTGCTCGACACACTCGCCATTCAACGCGCTGACCTTGTCGGACTGTCGTTCGGTGGAATGCACGCGATGCATACGGCCCTGCGTCACCCCGAGCGGGTGAACCGGCTGGTCCTCGCCGACACAAGTCCGAGGTTCGGGGCCAACGGCACCACGGCAGCCGAATGGACTGCCGCACGGATGGAGCCGCTTGAGCGGGGCGAGACGCCGGCCGATGCGGCAGAGAGGGTCATCGATGCGATTACGTCGGTGACGCTCACCGGACAGATTCGTGACGAGGTCGTTGGGGCCTATGGCCGTATTCCAGTAGATGGGTTTCGCGCCTCGCTGCGATGCTTGCCGACACATGATGTTCTCGACCGACTCGACGCCATCACCCACCCGACCCGGGTCATCGTGGGAGAACTCGACGAGGAAACGCCGATCGCCTACTCCCAATCGATCGTTGATGGCATTCCCCACAGCGATCTCCGCATACTTGACGGCGTCGGCCATCTGTCGCCGTCGGAAGCTCCAGACCGGTTCAACGCGCTTGTCGCCGAGTTCCTATCTGCTCACTGAAAAGTCCAGTCTGCTCACTGAAAAGTAAGGAAGCACACCATGCACGACCAGGTAGCCGAGTGGCGATGGGTCCAGCGCTATGCCGAACAGTTCAAGGCTTGCAATCTTCAGCCAGGCGAGGTGGTGGTCCTTCTGTCCGAGGCGTCGAGCAAGAAGCAGATCGTCGAGACGGCCCGTATGGCGCTTGAGATGCTGGGAGCCGCTGTCGCTGACGTCCGAATGCCGACCCCGTCGAACCCTGGTCCCGTTCCGATTCGATCTACCGGCGCATCCCAGGCATTGGCCGGACATCGAGCGGCCATCGCCGCGTGCGCGGCAGCCGACTTCGTCGTCGACTGCACCGTTGAGGGCTTGCTTCATGCAGTTGAGCGCGGCGCGATCCTGCAGGGCGGCGCCCGCGTCTTGATGATCTCAGCGGAGCATCCGGAGAACTGTGAACGCTGGCCCCACGACCCTTCGCTCAAGGAGCGGGTCGATCGGGGAGCCTCCTTGCTCAAAGCCGCTGACGTCATGACCATTACCAGTGCCGCCGGCACCGACCTCAGAGTCGATCTTCATGGCGCCGTCCGCGCCGGCTCGTACGGCTGGTGCACCGAGCCTGGCAGTATCGCTCACTGGCCGGGCGGACTCGTACTTGCCTTCCCCGCGGAGCGGACGGTCAATGGCACTGTGGTTTTGGCCCCCGGCGACATCAATCTGACGTTCAAGGAATACATCCGAGAGCCGATCACGCTGACGCTCGCAGACGACTATGTGACCGATATCGCCGGCGATGGGCACGATGCCGAACTCATGCGCTCGTATCTTGCATCGTTCGATGAGACCGATGCCTACGCCATCAGCCACATCGGTTGGGGCATGAATACCGGGGCTCGCTGGGACTCGCTTGCCATGTGGGACAAATCTCAGCACAACGGTACGGAACTTCGGGCGTTCGCCGGAAACGTGGTGTTTTCCACCGGAGCCAACGAGACCGCGGGACGGTTCTGCCGCGGCCATTTCGACCTACCGATGCGTAATTGTACGGTCGCCCTCGACGGTGACGTGGTGGTCGACGCCGGAGCATTGCGCTCGGACCTGGCCTAGTGCACCCCGCGTCTCTGCTCTCTCGCTGGATCCGGCTCCGCCACATGATTGTGGCCACCACAGTGGCCCATCATGGATCTGTTCGCGAGGCCAGCGAGGTGCTGCATCTCACCCAACCGGCGGCGTCGAGGTCGCTCGCCGAGCTGGAAGAGATTCTGGGACTGAAGCTCTTCGAGCGTGGGCCAAAGGGTATGACCCTCACCGACGCAGGAGCAGCCCTCATCGCCCACATGCATGTGGTGGTGTCCGAGGTTGGCTCGTTGACCCGCCACGCCGAAGAGATCGTGAACGGCGGTCGAGGAAAGGTCCGCGTCGGCACCCTCCTTGCTGGGGCGGCCGATGTGCTGCCAAGTGCGTTGGTGGCGCTCACCCGACAGTTCCCCGAGATCCAAGTCGAGGTCTCGGAAGGAACGCCCGATCGGCTGTACGAGAGTCTCATGTTGGGCCATGTCGACTTCGTGGTTGGACGAGTGATGCCTCTTGCGTCGATATCCGGTGTGGAGTCCGAGCGTCTGTACGACGATGAAGTCAGGGTGGTGTGCACCCCCGATCACCCGCGGGCGACACACACCGGCACACTGGGTGAACTGGTCGACGATGCCTGGGTCTTGCCGCCGAGCGACACATCGCTGCGCGGACAGATCGAGGAGGACTTCATCCGTGACTGCGGCCGGACGCCCGTCAGCGTGATCGAGTGCGTTGCCGCCATGCCGTTGCGTTCGCTTGTGCTGAGAGGTGAGCTTTTGGCCGTCGTCCCGTCGGGCATCTTCACTGATGAGCTTGAGCGCGGTTCGCTTGTCGCGCTACCGATGCAGGTGGGTGGCGCACCGGTCGCTGTGGGAATCGTGACTCGCTCCGGGGCCGAACTGACAGCCAGTGCGGCGGCGCTGGTCGACGCGCTGCGGGCGGCGGTGGCTGACCGCCCGAGCACATAGATCAGATTACGACTGAGGTGACTCGGTTCTGAATGGCGCGTACGAGATTGAGCGCAGTCATCGCTGATGTCTTGGGGTTCGCCTCGAGTGCCTTGTTGCTCATGGTCACCGCCAGTTCGCCGAATGCCCCAGAAGCTGAGATCTCGTGACGGTTGGTGGTGGCATCTGGATCAGCAACCAGCGTGATACGAGTCTTGTCAGGACCGATACCGGCAAGGGCCGTGGTCATCGCTACGTTGGCGTTTTTCGGGAACTCTGAGGCGGCATCGGATGCTGTGCCACTGAAAAAGGCTGTGGCTTCGGTGAGTCCGCCAAGGTCACAGAGCTCTTCGGCAGGGGTGTCGCGCCATGCGTGAGGTGGCTTGATGATCCGGTGCTCGACGCGGTCGATGCCGAGGAGGCGAGCGGCCGAGAGTGCATCAACGCCTCCCAACGCTCCGGCATGGATCTCGAGTTGGGCGTCGTTTCGAGTGGCCAGATCACGCAACTCCTCGAGCAGATCGGCGTCGGCGAACGCAGACACAGAGGAGACGATGAAGTCCATGCCTGCCGCGAGTGCCGGACGGCCCCACTGGGCGACACTTTCGCGGCTGGCTGCCTCGACGACGAGGTCGGCATTGGTCGCCGCCAACTCGCCTGGTCCCATGATGATGGTGGCCCCAGCCGGAAGATCGTCACGCGCCCCCTCCGAGCGCACGGCGACCGCCACGATTTCGACGGGTGTTCCCTCCAATAGTTGGGCGGCTGAACGAGAGATCGCTCCCCACCCAACGAACGCGATCCGAAGGGGTCGTCCCTGTGTCGGCATATCGGAACAAACTCAGATCTGAACCCAGCCGGCCGGGGGTTCTTTGCCCGGGTGCATGGCGCCACACGCTGCGCAGGTTCGGGCGTCGTCGTCGCCGTAGAAGGCTTCGTACACGGGCGGAAGGTCGCGCACAATGCTGCGGAGGGTGAGTTCGGCCCGGTGCACGAGGGCCCCACATTCGAAGCAATACCACTCCATTGCGTCCTTGGCGCCCTCTGGCCGTTTGGGCTCGACGACCAGACCGATCGAGCCTTCCTGTGGTCGTTGTGGCGAGTGTCGAACGTGGGGGGGAAGGAAAAAAATGTCGCCTTCTCGAATGGGCACGTCGTAGTGGATGCCATCCTCCACGATCTTGAGAACCATGTCGCCTTCCAACTGGTAGAAGAACTCTTCGACTGGGTCGTCATGGAAGTCTGTGCGCTGGTTGGGCCCACCGACGACGGTGACCATCAGGTCAGCGTCCTCCCAAATCTGCTGATTACCAACCGGCGGCTTGAGGAGATGACGATGCTCATCGATCCACTGCTGAAAGTTGAATGCCTTGAGGCGGCCTTCGTTTGCCATGTCCCTGCTCCCTTGTCAAAGCACGTTTGGGGTCAGACCCCAAACGTGCTTTCTCAGACCTGTAGTCCGCATTGCTCGAAAGCTTCGCGGGTTGCGGCCTTCTCTGCATCAGTCAGCTCCAAGAGTGGGTGGCGCACACGACCGCCGACCTGGCCGAGGAGTTCTTGCCAGTACTTTTGGTGGGCATGGGGCTTCTCTGGTGGACGAGTCTGTTTGAGCGCGTCGCGTACAGGGTCAAGGCTGGCGCTGATTGCCTTGGCCTCGTCGGCCCGGCCCGCAAACGCAGCCTGGGTGTAGTCGTGCATCCGCCGATCCTTGGCCGACTGGAGGAGGAACGGTGGCGACGAACAGAGATACAGCTCCCAGTCGAGTTCCAGGATGTTGTCGAGCCATTCGTGCTCGGCCGCGGTGCTGACCTGGATGCGGTCCGAGGCAAGGCGGGTCAGTTCCGTGTAGAGAGGGCGAGGGACGCTGTACTTGATGGCGACGACGTTTTCGATATCGGCGAGTCGATTGCACAGTTCGGGTGACATCAGATAGCCGCTGTCGGGATGGCTCCACAACGCAATGCCGATGTCGACGGCGTCGGAGACCGCCTGGTAGTAGGCGAGGAGCGTCTTGTCCTGCTCGGTGGTGAAGTGCAGGGCCGGAGCATGGACCACGATGTAATCGGCCCCGTTCTCCTGCGCGTGGCGAGCGAGGTCGAGCACCACATCCATGTTCTGATCCGAGCACGACATGATCGTTTGGCCGTGATCGCCTGTGGCCTCGACTGCGAGGTCGAAGGAACGCTTGCGCTCCTCGACGGTCATTGAGAAAAACTCGCCCTGTTTGCCGGTGATGAACAGGCCCTCGATGCCCAGATCCTGGGTCCAGTGGCGCACGTTCTCGCGGAAGCCGTCCTCGTCGATGCGCAGGTCCTCGGTGAACGGCATGAGGGCCGCGGCCCAGATGCCGTTCATATTGGCCATGGCGTACGCCTTGGCATCGCTCCTTGTGTATTTCATGGGATCAGGGTTCCTGTCAGACGATCGTGTAGCTGTGGGAGACGCTCTTGACCACCATGTAATGGTGGAGACCCTCGGTGCCGCCCTCGCGGCCGTAACCACTGGACTTCACCCCGCCGAATGGGGTTTCTGGGAGTGAGGCTTCAAGAGTGTTGATGGAGAGATTGCCCGCCTCGACTCTCTCAACCATCTGGTTGGCGTAGTCGGAGCGGTTGGTGAAAGCGTAGGCGGCGAGGCCGTAGGGAACGGAGTTGGCCCGTTCGATTGCTTCATCGAGCGAGCCGACTGGATTGACAATCGCCAGAGGCCCAAACGGCTCCTCCTGCATCACTCGAGCGTTGTCGGGGACGTTGGCGAGCACGGTCGGTTCGAAGAAGTAGCCCTTTGCGTTGATGCGGGAGCCGCCGGTCATGAGGTCGGCCCCCTTGGTGCGGGCATCGTCGACGAATTCGGACAGTGCAGTGATCCGTCGGTCATTCGCCAACGGGCCCATTTCGACCCCGGGTTTCATACCGTTGCCGACCACGGTTGCGGCCGCTCGGTCGGTGAAATGTTGGAGGAACTCGTCAAAGATCTGGTCGTGGACGAAGAACCGAGTCGGCGAGGTGCACACCTGGCCGGCGTTGCGCATCTTGCGGGAGGATCCGCTGACAGCGGCAGCCTTCACATCGGTGTCCTCACATACGATCACCGGAGCGTGGCCGCCGAGTTCCATGAGCACGGGGGTCATGTGGTCTGACGCCATGGTGGTCAGGTGCCGGCCGATGGTGGTGGAACCGGTGAAGGCAACGAGTCGGATGATGTCGTTTGGGATCAGATAGCTGGAAATATCGGCGGGGATACCGAAGACCAGGTTCAGCACGCCGGCGGGCAGGCCGGCATCGTGGAACGCTCGGGCGATATGCATCGCCCCGGCCGGGGTCTCCTCTGCTGCCTTCAGGATGATCGAGCAGCCAGATGCGATGGCGCCGGCAATCTTTCTGGCCGGCTGGCTCATCGGGAAGTTCCATGGAGAGAACGCCGCCACCGCCCCGATCGGTTGGTGGTGGACGATGTAGTCGATGCCCGGGCCACTGGGGATCACCCGTCCGTAGGCCCGTACTGCCTCGCCCGCGTCCCACTCGAAGAACTCGGCTCCCCTGATGACCTCGAGTCGGGCCTGCTGGTAGGGCTTTCCGTGCTCGAGGGTGATGGAGTGGGCGATCTCGTCTTGCCGAGTTCGCATGATCGCAGCAGCGCGCAGCATCACGTCGGCCCGATCACGAGGAGTAGTTCTGCTCCAGATTGCGAACCCTGCTTGGGCCGCTGCTAGCGCGTCGTCGAGGTCTTGTTGGCCAGCGCAGGGAAGGCGGCCGATGATCTCTTCGGTGGCGGGATTGACGACTGGCAGCGTCTCAGTCGTCGTGCGCCACGCGCCGCCGATGTATAGCTGAAGGTCCGGGTAGCTCGTCATACCCTCTGATCATGGATCACTCAGGCGACGCAATCCAGTGCTCAATTAGGGATCGGGCATACCAATAGCGATATGTCCTTCGGATTGGGGCACTTGACGCGGCGCCATGCACGGGCGACCGTACTGCGATGACCGAGATCATCGATTGCGAGTACACCGTTGAAGGCGCCGGGCCACCCCTGTTCTTGATCCACGGGATCGGTGCGGCGCGCGATACCTGGCGCTACATGACACCCTTGCTTGGCCGCTACTTCACTGTCGTCAGCTACGACCTTCGAGGTCATGGCGCGTCGCCGATGCCCGACAGCGAGTTTGGGCTCGACGAACTCGTCAACGACCTCGAACGAGTCCGTGAACGCACGGGTATCGAACGAGCGCACTTCGCCGGCCACTCGCTCGGAGGAATGATTGGACCGGCCTACGCCCGCCGATACCCGAAACGGGTCCAGTCACTCGGCCTGCTCTCTACCGCCGCTTTTCGCACCGAGGACGACAGTGCCAAGGCCAAAGGTGTCGTCACGGCCATGGAGGAACGAGGCGTGCCCAACGTGTTGGAGACGCTCACCGATCGTTGGTACACCGACGAGTTCATGGAACAGAATCCTGAGGTCGTGCGCCGCCGCCTCGATCAGGTCATCGCCTGCGACCCCAACATTTTTCTCAACGTATTTCGGATCTACGCGTCTGTGGAGATGGCGCCGTGGATCCACGAGATCGAGGCGCCATCACTGGTGCTCACCGGCGAGAACGACGGAGGATGCAACCCTCGGCTCAACCGCCAGATCGACGACGCTCTCGCCAACTCCAAGCTCGTGATCCTGCCCGGCTACAAGCATTCGATCCTGCTCGAAGCCGGGGCCCTCGTCGCTGACCACATGGTGCGGTTCATACAGGGACTCGACGAGCATCCTTCGAACGCGATTGGTTGAACAGCGCCCTATTGCATGCTGACCTTGAGGGCGTAGGAAGGCGTACGCCCCTCGACTGAGGGAACACCGGGTTCACCGTCGAAGTGCAGGACCTCGGGCTGGATCGGCCGTTTCGGGTCTGTTGAGAGCCAGAGTCGCAGGAGGTGACGGGGCGGCAGCGCAGGATCGTTCTCGAATCCGGAACGAGCGTGAAGAACGGTGAAGTTGTTGGCGAAGACCGCTTCACCGGAGTTGAGCGTGAACTCGTGGTGAAGCGTCGGGTCGGCGGCAAGCGCCTCGAACATTTCGATCGCCTCACGATCGAGGTCGGTGATCTCGATCGTGGGGTCGTCGGCGGCCGCCTCTTCGAAATAGACGCGAACGTATCGACAACTCGTGAAGCCGTTGCACTCGCTGAATACGGGAACACGGTGCTCGGTGATGGGCAAGCTGCCCGGTCGATGCTCCCCGAGACGGTGGTAGCGAAATCCGCGATACAAGCGGGTGAGCAGGTCGGGGCGCGTTGCCTTCATCTCCTCGTGGATGGCCATTGAGCTGACGAATCGGCTCACCCCGCCGATCGCAGCCGGGTGGATGCACAGGAAGGTGAGAAGATCGGCCGGATCCGAATGCGGCGTGAGCTCGCTCTTGTTGCGATAGGCGCGAGCGTTGGGGTCAGTAGCGGTCACGTCGCGGACATGGCCGAGGCGTTCACCCATGACCGATTGGGAAACCGGAAGCCCGAGACCGAGTCCGATCCCCCAAAAGACGCGCTCCGTCTCGTCAATCGAGAGCTCGTTGACAGGTATGCCATCGAGGATGACGAATCCGGAGCTGTCGGTGAGTTCGGCTCGCACGCTGGCGATGGCATCGGCCAACTCACCCAGCGGCAAATCCTCAGCGGTCAAGCTTTCGACGGCATGACCGGCCTCCAGTGAACGACGAACAGCCTCGACCAAGGAGCCAATGGCCCCGTCGGGAAGTGACCGTCGAAACGCGGAGAGGTCATGGTCCTCGCTACGCCATGAACACGCCGGCGACGGTCTCCCAAATTCGGTTGATGCTTCAGCCATGAACATCAGTCTCCTACAGGAAGGCGGCGTTACCGCCAGTCGAGTCCAGGCTGGTGCATCGACCACGACTCGGCGATCCGCCCCTCGTTGAGGCGATACTCGCCAATGACGGTGATCATGACAGGGTCACCGCTGGTGATGTTGACGCCCATGAGTGTGACCCGGATGAACGTTCGGTCGGTCATCTCTACGGACTGATCGACGCGGAGATCGGTGCCGCGGACGTTTCGTGTGGCCTGGCGCATGTGTTCGACGTACTCGTGGATGGTGACTGAGGCCGTGCCGTCGCGTGTGTGGCGGATGTAGGGATCGGACAAAATGTCATCGAGTCCGTCAGCGGGATCGCCGAGCCAGATCGTGCGCCAGAGTCGGACCACGGGGTTGTCGGGCGGGTCACTCATCGAAACCTCCTTTTGGTTGTCACAGGGCATCGATTTGTTGAGAAGCGATCGAGTGTCGCCAACGGTCGAAGACCGCGGTGGCGATCAGAACCACAACGGCCATGGCGATCAGCGTCTCGCGCAGCCCCACCCTGTCGGCGAGGATGCCAAAGGGGAGCGCGGCAAGACCAAAGGCGCTGTAGCTGTACATGATCAGCGACTGCACCCGGCCGTGGTACTCCATGTCGGCGATCGAAAGCACCAGCGCACTGTTCAGCGACTGGAATGCCGACATGGCGCCGCCGAGCACCACCATCACAACAAGGGCCCCCCACCAGTTGGGCATGACGGCAAACAACAAGAGCATCAGACCCATCCCCACCGCAGAGCGTGCCTGGTAGCTGGCGAGTTTTGTTCGCTCAGCATTCGCAAGTGTCGCCGACACGATGACGGCGCCAACGGCTGCCGCCGTCATGATGAACCCAAGATCCGCTGGCCCTCTTTCAAAGATGTCTTCCACGAAGGTGGGCAGAAAGGCTGTGTGAGCGAAGCCGAAGACCACGACGACGACGGACATCAAAAGTAATCGAGTCAGCTCGGCTCGGTCTCGGACGTAGCGGAACCCTGCAAACATGTCTTCGAGCGGACCGGTATGGAGTGCTCCGGTCGGTGCCCCTTTAGGGAGTCGAAGGGTCAGCGGGATCGAGATGGCTGAGAGCAATGCCGACAGGTAGTAGACGCCCTCCGCTCCGAAGCCGTCCAGCGCGATCAGTAGTCCCGCTACGGCCGGACCGATGATTCGGGTCGTCTGAATGCTGAGGGTGCTCAACATGATTGCGTTGGTGAGCATCGAGCGATCGACGATCTCCGCAGTCATGGCCATACGAGCCGGAGCCAACAATGACAGTGAGGCACCGCCGGCAACGGAGGCGGCGACGATCATCCAATAGGCGATGATGTCACCGGTGATCGCCAAGGCAATCGCCAGTGCTGTGATCGTGTTGGCTATCTGGCACAGAACGAGAATCGTCCGCTTGTTGAAGCGGTCGGCGATGACTCCACCCGTCGGTATGGCGATCAATGTCGCTACGCCGAAGCCGATCAGGACACCGCCGAGCGCGGTGTTGGTACCAATGAGTTCATAGGCCAGCCATCCGCGGGCAACCATTTGAACCTGCATAGCGAGGAAGATGAACGAACCGCCCCACCAGAGCTTTCGATAGGTGGGATTGGCGAGGGAAGCGAAGCGGGATGTGGGAGAGTCCTCTTCGGGTGCCATCGATCGACCGTAGCCCGCCGGTCGTGAGCAGATTGCGCTGGGAGAGCGGAGAACGCGATGATCCTGTCTTGACAGAGGGGGAGTGGTGAACGCGAGTCGCAATGATTCAGGCTTACTGGGAGACATCATCGCCGTGGACCTGGCCGGCCATCTTGCTGAGGCCACCGGGCGGGTACTGGCTGACCTCGGTGCCACGGTCATAAAGGTCGAGCCACCCGGGGGCGCTGAGTCGCGATTTCGGGGTCCCTTTGATCAATCGAACGGCGAATCGCTGCACTGGCGGAGTTGGGGTCGAGGCAAGCACAGCGTCGTCCTCGACCTTGCGTCTGCTGATGGGCATTCAGCCCTGAATCATCTCGTCGACAGCGCCGACATCCTGATCGAATCTTGTGGGCCTGAAGGTCTCCTTGACGTCGGAATCGACGCCGCCGCAGTTCGCGCCAGAAACCCTGGCCTGGTGCACGTTTCGGTAACCCCGTTCGGAGCGACGGGCCCACTCGCCGGTGCCCCGGCAACGGACCTGACGCTGTCAGCGGCCGGCGGCTACTTGATCGGTCAGGGCGACAAGGACCGACCACCGGTTCCGATCGGCTTCCCCGAGTCGGCGAATCACGGAGCCGTGCAGGCGGCCGCCGATGCCATCGCCGCGTTGTACGAGCGTGACCGCTCCGGGCTCGGTCAACACCTCGACTCATCGATGCAGGTGGGAGTAGTTGGCTGCCTGCTGTGGACCTCGTCGTACGCGGTGCTCGACAAGAACCCGAAGTTCCTGGGAGATGATCGTGCAGCTGCACCAGATCCGCGCGGCAGCGAGATCGTCCCCGGTCTTCGCAGCCCGAAGATCGAACCATGCGCGGATGGACATGTTGCCGTGGTCTTCGTGTTGGGAACCCAAGGCGAGACTGCATTCTCCGGCACGTTGAAATGGGCGGAAGAGGAAGGAGCACTCGACGCGGACCTCTGCGGGCGGGACTGGACCGGGTGGGTCGAGCGAATGGAGTCGGGCGAGCTGCCTGTCGAGATCGGCTCACGGGCTATGAGTGCCGTCCTCGAGTTTCTGAAGACCAAGACCAAGATCGAGATCCACAACCGGTCGATGGCTGACAAGTTACTGATGGCACCATGCAACGACGCCGCTGACCTGCTGGCTGATCCGCAGCTTCATGCGCGGAAATTCTGGGTCGACGTCGGGGACGAACTGCATCCCGGCCCGTTTGCCATGCTCAGTCGAACACCGATCACCTACGAGCGGCCCGCACCCGCCCTTGGCGCCGACCAGGAGATCATCGCTTCGGTCTCGCCTAAGCCGGCACCGGCTGTCACCGGTGAACGCGGGCGGATCTATGAGGGTCTCAAGGTCGTTGACTTCACCTGGATGGCCGCCGGCCCGATCATCACCCGAGAACTCGCCAATCATGGCGCCACGGTGATTCACCCCGAATCGGCAAACCGTGTCGACAGCATGCGGCTCTTGCCACCATGGAATGATTCGCCGGCATCGCCAGCGGGGAGCATCCCTGCCGCCAATGTGAATCAGTCAAAGCTCGGAGTGGCGTGCGACCTTGGTCGTCCGCAGTCGCGTGACCTCGTCGATCGGCTCATCGCCTGGGCGGATGTCGTCGTCGAGAACTTCCGGCCGGGTGTTGCGGAGAAGGCCGGGTTTGGTTGGGATCGTGTCCATGAGCTGAATCCGCGCGTCGTGATGTTGTCGACGTCGATGCGCGGACAGACCGGACCGGAGGCCGGTTCGACGGGGTTCGGTGTGCAGGGCGCGGCCCTCGGTGGGTTCGTGGACATCACGGGGTGGCCCGACCGGGCCCCGATCAGCCCGTGGGGTGCCTACACAGACTTTGTGTCACCCCGGTTCGGGCTCGCGGTGTTGGTGGCCGCACTCCGAGAGCGTGATCGGTCCGGGATCGGCCAATACATCGATGTTTCGCAGAACGAGACAGGTATTCATTTCCTCGGACCCATGGTTCTCGACCATGTGGTGAACGGCTCGACATTCACCAGACCGGGTGCTTCGGGAGAGCGTGGAGCGCCCAGTGGCGTGTTCGCTGGTGCGGGGACCGAGCGATACATTGCCGTCTCGGCGATCACCGAAACCGACTGGAACGCTTTGCGGTCGGTGGTGGCACCGCTTGCTGCCCCGCTGTTTGACGGTCTTTGCGATGACGAGCGGTTGCGCCGCCGCCCCGAGATCGAGCAGGTGTTCGCCGAATGGTCCATCGACCACGACGTGTTCGCCACCGCTCACGCCCTGCTCGACGCCGGGTGTCCGGCGTACGCAACACTTCGCCCGACCGACCTGATCAGGGATCCACAACTTGAACACCGAGGCTTCTTCACGTCGCTTCCTCACGAGGTGATGGAGGCCCGTTATGACGGTCCGCTCACCCATTTTTCGGACACGCCGTGGGCCGCTCATGCGGCAGGGCCGACCGTCGGACAGCACAACGACGAAGTCCTACGAGAGATTCTCGGTTTGAGCGATGCGGAGATTACGGCACTCGATCGGGCCGGCGTGCTCCGCTAGAGCGATATCGAGCAAGTGCGCGAGACTATGGCGTCATGGACTTCTCCCATTCAGCTCGGAGCGACCGACTACTCGATCAGTTGCGTGACTTCGTCGAAACCAGAGTCACCCCGGCGGTCGAGATCGTTGCCGGTGAGCGGGCCGACAATCCCGGAGTTGCGCCGGTCACCACCGACCGCTTGATAGCGGAGGCGAAGGACGCGGGATTGTGGAACCTGTGCGTGCGTCACCCGGACTACGGGCCGGGCCTTCTGTTCACGGAATATGCACAGTTGGCCGAATTCATGGGCCCTCACCCGCTCGCGCAAGAGGTCACCAACTGTGATGCGCCATCGAACATCAACGGCGACGCCATGATTGCCTACGGCAGCCCCGAGCAGAAGGGGCGATGGGTCGAGCCTCAACTGGACGGACAGATCAAGTCGGCGTTCGCCATGACTGAGCCGGCGGTCGCGTCGAGCGACGCAGGCAACCTCGTGACGACTGCGGTGCAGGATGGAGATCACTGGGTTCTCAACGGTCGCAAGTGGTATGTCAGCGGTGTCCTGCATCCGAAATGCACCTACATGATGACTGTGGCCAACACTGCCGACGACGGGCCGCCTCATGGTCGTCACACTCAATTCATTCTGCCTGTCGACACCGCTGGCGTAACCGTGGTTCGCAATCTCCCCAAATTCGGCTATTTCGACGAGGACGGCCATGTCGAATTGACCTTGGAGGATGTCCGGGTACCGGATGTAAATGTGCTCGGCGAGGTCGGCGGCGGCTTTGCCATTGGACAGGCTCGGCTCGGGCCCGCACGGGTGCAGCACTGCATGCGGATCATCGGCATCGCCGAGGAGGCGCTTCGTTTGATGTGCGAGCGGGCGCCGACACGCTTGACCTTTGGTGCAGCGGTAAGTACGCGATCCAATGTCATGGACTGGATCGGCGAGGCCCGCATCGAAATCGAGGCTGCTCGGCTCATGGTGCTCCGCACCGCCTGGCTGATGGACACACAGGGCGACAAGGCTTCGGCCCCACACATGTCACAAATCAAGGTCCAGGTGGTGCGTTCGGCGACCACGGTGGTCGACCGGGCCATTCAGGTCTTCGGCGCAGCCGGAGTTTCTGAGGACACGCCGCTGGCGCGATGGTACGCCTCTCTACGTAGTCTTCGTATCGCTGATGGACCTGATGAGGTGCACCTGATGGGTATTGCTCGTCGTGAACTACGTAGGCACGCCTGATGGGAACTCTCTCGACTGAACTCTCGGATCGACTCGGGATCGAGTACCCGATCTTCGGGTTTGCCCATGACATCGCCACGGTGGCGGCCATCACCAACGCCGGGGGTATCGGCGTTTACGGCGCCACCCGGCGGTTCCCGCATGAAATAGATGACGAACTCGCTCAGATCCGGCGACTGGTCGGTGACAAGCCGTTCGGTGTTGATCTGGTGTTGCCCGACGGAATGCCAGAACACAACAGCCGAGACGCGATCGAGGCCCATATCCCTGATGGTCATCGCGAGTTCGTGCAGGGAATCGTGGACAAATACGAGGTCCCTGAACCGAGCGGGCCGGGAATGCGGACACGATTCATTCGGTCATCGGAGATCGAGGCCGAGCAACTAGAGGCGGTCATGGCGAGCGACGTCGACCTCTTCGCCTGCGGCATCGGCGCCCCGCGACCGGCGGTCGACAAAGCCAAGGAACTCGGCAAGGTCACGGCTGCGCTCATCGGAAGCCCACGTCACCTGCATCGGGCAGTCAGTTCAGGCGTTGACATCATTGTCGCCCAGGGAGCCGAGGCGGGGGCCCACACCGGCACGATCGGGACGTTTACCCTCGTTCCCCAGATCGTCGATGCATGCGGCGACATTCCCGTGCTTGCCGCCGGTGGCGTGGCGACAGGTCGTCATGTCGCCGCGGCGTTGGCTATGGGAGCTGCCGGTGTTTGGACGGGTACGGTCTGGCTCACCACCGTGGAGCACACCGGCCATATGCAGCCGGCGTTGGTTGACAAGCTGCTGCGGGCCACGTCGGCGGACACCGTGATCACCCGTAGCGAGAGCGGAAAGACGTTCCGTCAGATTCGCACCGCGTGGAGCGACGAGTGGGAGACCGAGGGGGCGCCAACACCGCTCAAAATGCCGTACCAGGACGTGCTTGTCGGCGATCTTCTCGGCGCGATCGATGAGCACAGCATCGAGCCGCTGTTGCACTCAGGAGCAGGGCAGGGGATCGGCTATGCGAAGGAGATCCGTCCCGTGGCGACTGTGATGCAGGACCTTGTGAGTGAGGCCGAGTTGGTCATGCAGGGCTGGGGCGGCCGTTAGCTGACTGCTCACGTTCTCTGGCCTGACGCGCCCGCATCAGTGTGAACCAGGCGGCGAACAGCAGTACAGGCACCGTCACAACGTGTCCGAATGTGAGGAGCTGGACGGTGGCGGATCCGAGCTCTTGCCTGCCGTTGACCACAAACTCCAAATCTCGGTTGAAGAGTTGGGCGTAGCCGTCGTCGGCCTGTTCGAATGACCGTCCGCTGATCTTTACTGCGTTGAACCTGATCATCGATCCAGTGATGTTGGCGAGGAACGTGACGAGTGCCGCGAGGACTGCCAACTTGGGCACGCGGAACACGATCTTGTAGGCGAACCATGCTCCGCCGAAGAGGGCGATGACGAAGGCCGCGTCGCCGAACAAGGCGTGTAACTCGGCTCCGCCCGTTGATGGTTTCCTCGGGAGACTCAGGCTGGTCTCGGTCGTGTAGTGAAACCAGTTCGGGTCGGGTTCGTGGCTGAAGAACTGCCATACCCCGGTGATGGTGAGACCGGCCATAACGAACGCCGATGCCCAGCCGAACCGGCGGGCAACACGTTTCTCGCCTGGCGTGACGGTGCGCCAAAACCAGGTGATTTCCACTGCGAGCCGTGAGCGCATGGCGGCGACTGTACCGAGGCGCCAGCTTTAGGTGCTTCAACAGTGATGGAAACCTGATCCGGCGTGTGGAGTTGCCGGGAATCGAACTCGCGACAACCTGGTTGCACGGCACGATCAGGATTCACTCACAGCCACCGGGTACTTCTGTCGACGGGCCGTTCTGAAAGCGGATAGGACGATAGTTTTTTGCCGTGTACAAAATGATGGTCAGTGCTTTTGGAACTGTGTTCGTCGCCCTGGCTCTTATCGGGTGTGCGGGCGGCAACTCGTCTTCTTCTGGGACCGGGGTCTTAACCACCGAGCCGGCTGCTGCCCCGGACTCAGACCATGGTGGCTGCCTCGCCGGCGATGAGTTCGGTCTCTCCGATGAAACGCCGGAACCTGAATGTCTCGGGGAAACCCTTTCGCAGGTTGAACGATCGGAAACAGCTCCGCCTCCACTCAGGATGGTCTTCGAACATCCAGAGTTCGATTGCTTGAACGTTACGTTCGACATGTTTGTGGATGTGTTTGGTGTCTATGTCGTTGGAACATCAGGGGTTCCCGACGCGCATCTCCTGCACACGGCAAATGTTCTTGCCCAGTACCTCGACAATGACGAAGACGGGGTTCCCGACGATTCAGACGTACTCGGCGTCCTCACGGACCACAATTTCGTGGTTCCGGTATGGATGGAGAGCGACCGGGACTCGTTTTGGGATGGGGCACGAGGAACGCCGTGTGAAGACGATGTTTCTATGGCCGCAAGCATGTACTACGGCCAAGATCAGTGGGCTTTGGGTGGTCTACAAGCGGCTGGGTCGTGGGATACGAACCTTGAAGAGGTCTGGCATGTTGTCTCGGTGGGCTGGTACGAGACCTACCCGGAGTTTTTCGGTGATGAACCGGAAAGCCGGCTGAGTAAAGCCATGGATACCGCTCGAGGCGGGCACTTTGAGCACATACCTGACTCATATCCTGAAGGTTCGTGGTACGCCTACGACGACGATACCTGTGACTACCGTTGCCAGATCCATGAGTACTTCTACTGGCTCCTCATGGCGAACATCGGCGCCCTCGACCCATCGATAAGCGACAAGTGCGACGACAGTCGCCACGAGTGGCACGTATGTTCCAAGTCCGAGTTGGAGCAGGTTGATGAGCTCGCCTATGCGTTGCTGAATCACTACGATTTCAGCCTTCCGACCCGGATTCCGACAGGCACGTATCTGCCGTTGGACTGAATCGTCCCTGTCAGCGCGGCTCAGCAACCGCCACTGGTGGTTGAGTCGGTGGGGTTGTTTTGGTGGGTGAGACCGAACCAGGGTTCTGCGGTGATATCGCTCTCGACGATCGCGCGATCGTCGGGATCGGCGACCTCAACGGCGCACGCCAACGCAAGTACGGCGGCAGCCTCGTCCATCCGGTTGAGGCAGGCGAGCGCTCGGGCACGAGCTTCGTACGCGTACGCGAGGTCGAAGTCCTGCAACCCTGCCCGCTCGACGATGAGGGCCGATTGCTCGGCGTGGTGCAAGGCGAGTTCGCCGTGACCGAGCACCGCATGGCATCGAGAGAGCAACCAGGACGCACGCGCCGCGTTGGTCGGTGTGTTCCCGGAGGCCCGTCGCCAGTGATAGGCAGCCGCATACGCTCGTCCAAGGAGCTCATCGACATCATCGGGTCCGTAGGTCCGGCTGCCGTAGAGATCCCAAACGGAGTTGTTCGCTAAAATCGCTTGGCGTCGATGGAGGGCTCCCTCGTCATCGGGGTTTCCTGCGGCTTCGTTGGTGCTGTCGACCATGATCGGCCACTGTAGTCATGCTCCGGCAACGTTTTTTCGGTCGATGAGCCCCGAAAGTCTGGCATTGGGGCCCCCATAGCTGACGATGACCACATCAAGCCCCGAATCGGCGTGGCGTTCGATCGCTCTTTCGATGGCGCTGACAATCCAGGCGGCCGGGTTGCCGAACACGCCGCCTCCGATCAGGGTCAGGTACACGGTCGAGTTGCCGGTTGCTTGTGCGTTGGTTCGTGCAGCTGTGAGCGTGGCGTCGTAGGTGGCGTCGAGAATCAGACGCGCCAACGACTCCCACGCCTCACTTGTCTGGGAGGAATAGGCAATTGGAACCCCAGAGCAGTACGCCTGGGTGACGGTGTGTCCGGCGCCACCGAGGGTTACCTCGGCGTTCCACTGGATCCCGACACGGAGTAAGGCTCCGAGGGCGCTGCGTTGATCGGCATCGAGACTCTCGATGTAGGTGACCAGCGTTCGAAGTTGCTGATCAGTGGGCAGGG